>CAJDVU010000226.1_pt1 | contig 12808 bp, 8 predicted proteins | sample 7391431 | NCBI WGS metagenome assembly CAJDVU01 (sample SAMEA7055700, study PRJEB34461) | soil metagenome | biome: terrestrial ecosystem; feature: Peninsula; material: soil | place: Antarctica | collected 2016
CGCGACGAGGTGGACAAGCAGCTCGAACACCTCCATCGCCAGGCCCGCGCAGCCGAGCGCTGGAAAGCGCTGAAAGAAGAACAGACGCGCAAGGAGGCCGAACTGCGTGCGCTTGAATATCGTGGCCTGCGCGCACAACACGACGGCGAAGGCGCCGGGTTGTCTGCCGCCGAGGTCGAGATCGAGAAGCAGCTGGCCGGTCAGCGGGAAATCGAGGCGCAGCTGGAAAGCGTGCGCGAGCAGCATGTGGGGGCCAACGAGCACGTGAACGCGGTGCAGGCCGATGTCTACAAAGTCGGCGCGGAGATCGCCCGGGTCGAGCAGCAGGTGCGCTACAACCGGGAGAGCGCCGAGCGCCTGCAACGCGCCCACGCCGAGAGCGAACATCAGCACGCCGAACTGTCGGCACAGATGGCCGGCGATCGCGAGCAGACCGAATCGCTGCGCCAGGCATTGACCGAAGGTGAGCCCAGGCTCGAGGCGTTGCAACAGCTGAATGAGGACACGGCGCAGGCCCAACGGGACACCGAGGCGAAGCTCGCCGACTGGCAGCAGCGTTGGGACAGCCACACGCGCAACGCCGGCGAATCCAACCGCGCCGCCGAGGTCGAGCGTACCAAGCTCAACTATCTCGATCGCCAGGCGCTCGATCTGGCCCGCCGGCGGGAAGTGCTGGAGGCCGAACGAAAAGCCACCGACCTCGTCGCATTGGACGCTGCCGGGGAGCAATTGCGCAGCGAGCACGATACCCAGCGCGAACGAGTCGAGACCCTCGGCAGCCTGCTCGACCAGCACAAAAGTAGCCACGAGAAGGTGCTCGAGCACGAGCGCGAACTCCAGTCGTCGCTGAACGAGGCGCGCTCGCAACTGCAGACGGCGCGTGGCCGACACGCGTCGCTGGAGGCGCTGCAACACGCCGCCCTGGGGCGGGACGAAAGCTCAACCAGTAGCTGGCTCGCCCGTCTGGGACTGGGCGGCGCACGCCGCCTGGGTGAATCACTACAGGTCGAAGCCGGCTGGGAAACGGCGGTGGAGACCGCGCTGAGCGGTTTCCTGGACGGCGTATTGGTGGATGAGCCGCACGCGTTGGCTACCGAATTCGAGGCCGTCGAAGACGCTGACATGGCTTTGCTTGCCGCTGCCGACGGTGGCACCCGCACGGCCGGCACGCTGGCCGCGCACGTGCACGGGCCGGCAGCCGCCAGCGCTATTCTCGGCCACGTGCTCACCGCCAGTTCGCTGGATGACGCCCGCCAACGCGTAGCGTCGCTGGCAGCACTGGCGCCTTATCAATCGGTGATCACGCCAGACGGTGAATGGCTGGGCCCGGGCTGGGCACGCGTGCGGCGGGCGCACGGCAGCCAGGTCGGTGTGCTGGCGCGTGAACGTGAATTGCACGTACTTGGCGAACAGATCGCCACGCTGGAGACACAGCTGGAAGAATTCGCCGAACAACTGGAAGCGTTGCGCATCAGCAAGTTCGAAACCGAGCACGCGCGAGACGATGCGCAGCGTGAGTTGTACAACGCGCATCGGCGCCAGTCCGAACTGGCTGGCCAGCTGCAGAGCCACCGCGGCAAGCTGGAAACGACGCGCGCGCGCGCCGAGAAGGTCAGCGGCGAGCTGGCCGACCTCGCCAGCCAGCTCGATGAATTGCAGGGCCAGACCCGCGAGGCGCGTGCGCACCTGGACGAATCGGTGGGCTTGATGGGTGACCAGGAGGATCAGCGCCGCGGACTCGAAAACGAGCGGCGCGCGTTGCTCGAGGCGCGCGAGGAGGCGCGCATGAATGCTCGTGAGGCCGCCGACCAATCACACTCGCTGGCGCTGTCGCTGGAATCGAAACGTTCCTCACTGACCTCGCTGGAGCAGGCGCTGGCGCGCATGGATACCCAACTGCGCCAGATCGGGGCGCGCCGCAAGGAAATCGGCGAACAGCTCGTCGCCGGCTCCGATCCGATCGCCGAACTGGAAGCCGAGCGCCAGGCCTGTCTGGACCAGCGCCTGCTGGTTGACAAGGAGCTGGTCGAGGCGCGCCGTGCGCTGGAGGATCGCGACCTGCAATTCCGCAAGCTCGAACAACAGCGACACCTGGCCGAGCAGGGCCTGTCGGTGTTGCGCGAGCGCCTGTCCGAGAAACGTCTTGCCGCGCAAGCGCTGCACTTGCGCGCCGAGCAGCTGGCCGAAGCAATCAAGGGATCCGGCCTGGAACTGGAAACGCTGCTCGCCGAACTGGCCGACGACATCAACGCCGACCAGTGGCGAGCACAGCTCGGTGAGCTTGGCCAGAAGATCGTTCGTCTGGAGCCGGTCAACCTTGCCGCGATCCAGGAGCACGCCGAACAGAGCGAGCGCAAGAGCTATCTGGACAACCAGCTGGCCGACCTGGTCAGCGCGCTGGAAACGCTGGAAGGCGCGATCAAGAAGATCGATCGCGAAACGCGCCAGCGCTTCAAGGAAACCTTCGACAAGGTCAATGCGGGCGTGCAGGAGTTGTTCCCGCGGCTGTTCGGCGGCGGCCACGCCTATCTGGAGCTGACTGGCGACGATCTGCTCAACACGGGCGTGACCATCATGGCGCGTCCGCCGGGCAAGCGTCCGTCCAACATTTCGCTGTTGTCCGGCGGCGAGAAGGCCTTGACCGCGGTGGCGCTGGTGTTCGCCATCTTCGGTCTCAACCCGGCGCCGTTCTGCCTGCTCGACGAGGTCGATGCGCCGCTGGACGAAGCCAACGTCGGGCGTTTCTCCAGCCTGGTCAGCGAGATGAGCGAACACGTGCAATTCATCTTTATCAGCCACAACAAGGCCACCATGGAGGCGGCCACGCAGCTGTGCGGCGTGACCATGCGCGAGCCCGGCGTCTCGCGGTTGGTGCAGGTGGATCTGGCTGAAGCGGCTAAACTGGCAGGCGCTGCCTGAGGATTCGATGATGACCGAGCAACCCTTGCTTGCCTTCGCCTGGAACGCCGCTGTCGGCATTCCGATGTTGATCGTGGGTCTGATTGTGCTGGCGCTGATCTGGCTGTTCGGCCAGCCAAAGAAAGAGCAGGGCAAGCGTCGCGTCGTCGGCGAGGGGCACGGCCACGAGCGGCGCGAACCCACCGTCGGCGGCGCCAGCCTGGCCGACAATCCGTTCTTCAGCCTGGACGACAAACCCGTTGGCGGTGCTGATCGCGCTGGCACGCCGGAGCAGGGCGAGCTTGAAGTAGGTTTGCGCGAAGAACTGGAGCGCCTCGGTGCCACACTTTCAGGTGAACACGGCGTTACCAAGCCCCGGTCCCGGCTGATGGGCTCCGCCGCCTCGATCGTCGATGCGCTGCGTGCGCCGTCAGATAAAGGCACCGCGGAAGCAATGCCGCCGAGCGGCAAGCACGCGGTACCCCCATCGCCCGCACCCAGAGAGGTACCGCGCTCGGACGTGGGACGACGCCCGGCTGACCTGCCGGTGGAGCGCATCGTCACTTTGTTTGTCGTGGCACGCGAAGGAGAGCACTTCAACGGGCCGGATCTGGTAGTGGCCACCGAGAAAGCCGGCCTCGAATTCGGCGACATGAACATCTACCATCGGCTGGTTGACGGCAAGCGCGAGCTGGGCCCGATTTTCAGCGTGGCCAACATGCTCAAGCCCGGTAATTTCGATCTCGCCCGACTGGACACGCTGCACACGCCCGGGGTCAGCTTCTTCATGACGCTGCCCGCACCGATACCGGCGCTGGATGCGTGGGATGCGATGCTGCCCACCGCCCAGCGGATGGCCGAATTGCTGGATGGTCAGCTGCTGGATGAGGAACGCAACGCGCTCGGCCGTCAGGGCATCGCACACATCCGCGACCAGTTGCGCGGGTGGGATCGCGATCACGAGGGCAAGGAAATCATTTTCGGCCGTTGACTCTCGTTGGCCGCCGTCATGGGGTACCGTTACGCCGGGTTTGATCGTCTGACGGCGGGCCGGTCGACGGAGCCGACTGAACCCGGCAAGATCTTCACCACGCTGCCACGGAGCGACGAGCGATGACCATTCCTTTGTCGTGGAAAGTAGCCGGGGTAGCGGTTGGCCTGATCGCGATAGCGCTCGCCTGGAATGGCGTATCGCAGTATCTCGCCTCACGCCATGCCGATGAGATCATTCAGGAATCCGCACGTGCTGCCGCGATCGATGCGCAACAGGCGCAGGCGCGGACCCAGCAACGCCACGACGAACTGGCGGCCAATCTGCGACAGCAACGCGCTGAGTTGGCCAGCAACTACCGGCAGGTGGCGGACGAGGGACGCGAACATCAGGCCAGGCGCGCCATACAGTTAGCCAGGGAACAGCAAGAGGCGCAGCGCCTGGCGGCGCATCGTCATCAACCGCCGTGGCTCGACCTTCAGCCAGGCCAGGGCCAAGGACGGACAGCCGATCCAATGCCAGGGGAAAAAGGCTGCTGAACCGCTGCGTTGAGCATGGCCGCGGCATATCTCCTCATGTTGGTCGCGGAGATCAGATTCCGGAAGCGTGCGAACGATTTTGACGGATGATTCCGGCTCGTCTTTCTGCCGTTGGCGCGTGCGTTCAAGTGGTATTCGATCGGCCAGCGCCTTTTACAGGCATGCGCCGATCGTGGCGTCCGCGATCACCCGCGGCGCGTGCTGCACACTGTGAGTCGAGCAGCGGCGATGCCGACGTCGGCGCTGCCGCCTGCCGTCTTTGCCGGTGCTACGATAGGTTCATCCCCAGTACGCAGTGGTGGCGTTGGCATGAGTGCAGAAGTAACAGTACGCATACCTGAAGCTTTGCGCCAATTTGCTGGAGGCAGCCGCGAATTACGTATCGCGGCTTCGTCTGTCGATGAGCTGATAGCGGGTGCGGTCGCGGCGGGGTATGGCACTCTGGTCAACCATATTTGCGCGCGCGATGGTCAGTTGCGACCCTTCGTGAACTTGTACGTTGGCGATGCCAGCATACGTGCGTTGGATGGCCTGCGCACGAATCTCCGAACGGGAGATGTGGTGACGATCTTGCCGTCGATAGCCGGAGGTTGAGAGCCATGTCGGGTCGGGAACAGCGGCTGGCTGCACTGAGGGAGCAAGTTCGCGAAGTTACGCCTGAAGAAGCGTATCGCCTGGTTCAAGGCAGTGCGACCTTGCTGGATGTGCGTGATCCGGAAGAAGTGGCGGCTGGCTCGCCACCGGGCGCGGTGCGGCTGGGTCGCAGCTTTCTTGAGCTCAAGGTGGAAGACGCCATCCCCGGACTGCACGATCCGGTACTCGTGCTGTGCGCCAGCGGCGTACGTTCCTTGTTTGCGGCCGAGAGCCTGCTGCAGCTGGGGTATCAGGATGTCCGCTCGGTAGCGGGCGGGTATGAGTCCTGGAAACGTGCAGGGTTGCCTAGTGAGCAGCCGCGGGTTCTGAGCGCGCAGGATCGTAGCCGCTATGCGCGGCAGTTGCGGATCCCCGAGATCGGGGAGCAGGGCCAGGGAAAATTGCTGGCGAGTCGGGTGCTGCTGGTGGGAGCTGGCGCGCTGGGGTCGCCGGCCGCGCTGTACCTCGCGGCGGCAGGGGTGGGAACGCTGGGGATAGTGGATCAAGACACGGTCGAACTGAGCAACTTGCAGCGCCAGATACTGCATACGACCGAACGGGTGGGGACACCCAAGACCCAGTCTGCTTGGCAAACCTTGAATGCGCTGAATCCGTCCATACAGATCGACACACACCAGCTGCGTCTGGACAGTACGAACGCGGAAGAAGTGGTGCGCGGCTACGACCTGGTCATAGATGGTACGGACAATTTTCCGGCGCGCTATTTGTTGAACGATGTGTGTCTCAAGTTGAAACTGCCTTACGTGTACGGCGCGATTTATCGGTTCGAAGGCCAGGTCAGTGTGTTTTGGCCAGCCGCTGCGCCGGCTACCGCGCCCACACCCTGCTACCGCTGTCTGTATCCCGCCCCGGCGCCGGCCGAACTGGCGCCGTCGTGCGCCGAAGCTGGAGTGCTGGGCGTCTTGCCCGGTGTCATCGGCACGCTGCAGGCCATCGAAGCGCTCAAGCTGATCTTGCAGATCGGCGACACCTTGATCGGGCGCTTGCTGTGTTACGACGCGCTGACGGCAACCTTTCGTGAATTCAAGACGACGGCCGACTCCCGATGCCCTTACTGCAGCGTGTCCGATGCGTTTCCTGGCTATATTGATTACGACGCCTTCTGCCGCGACGCGCAGGCGGCCTGAGGAGGTGATGTCTCCGTGTTGATGGCTCATTTGCAGCCCCGCGCTCTCAATGCCAAGCGGACAGTCAGGGAGTGCCGATGATGGTGACGATCGTGTCCGGCGATGCTCCGCACGCCCATGATCATATCGCCGGACTCATCCTTGCCGGAGGCCGTGGCACACGCATGGGCGGCAAGGACAAGGGCCTGGTCGAGTTCAACGGCAAGCCCATGGTCGAGCACGTATTGGCTGCGTTGCGGCCGCAGGTCGCGGAAGTGCTTATCAACGCCAATCGCAACCAGGAATCCTATCGCCAGACGGGTTGCCGGGTGGTGTCGGACGCCGTGACCGGGTTTGCCGGGCCATTGGCCGGCGTCTCGGCTGGAATGCACGCCGTGACCTGCACCCATGTGCTGGTGCTTCCGTGCGATGGGCCGTTTGTCCCGGCATGGCTGGCGCACCGGTTGTGGGCGGCCAGTGCCGGCAAGGACGATATGATCGTCGCCGCGCATGATGGCGAACGGTTGCAACCGACTTTTGCGCTACTTCCAGTGAGTGTGCTGGACGACCTTGATGCCTATCTGGCATCCGGCGGGCACAAGATCGATACGTTCTATTACCGCCACAACTTCGCGCCCGTGGATTTCTCGGACTACCCGCAAGCGTTCTTGAATATCAATACGCCAGAGGACGTGGAGAAATTCGCGCACTTTGCCAGCGAATGAGATGGATCCGGATGAGGAGGAGTACGGGCATGGTTGCAAAAGCCACGAGTGTCGGATGCGGCGGACATCACGCCAGTGCGATGACGCTGGACTGCGCACTTGATGCGGTATTCAAGTCCGTCCACGTCGTAGCCGAGTCGGAATCGATCGGACTGATGGACGCGTCTGGCCGCATTCTGGCGCAGGACGTGATTTCCGCAACCAACGTTCCCGGGCATACGAACTCGGCGATGGACGGGTATGCACTCCGCTGGGAAGACACCCGGTCGCCGGATACTACCTCGCTGCATGTGGTTGGCGAGTCTTTCGCCGGCCACCCGTATACCGGCAGCCGGCTGCGTGCCGGTGAGTGTGTGCGCATCATGACCGGGGCTGTCGTGCCGGAGTCGGCGGATACGATCATCATCCAGGAGGATACGCAGCGCGACGGCGACACCGTCAAATTGCAGGCCGAGTGTCGCCAGGGCGACCATGTTCGCCTTGCCGGCGAGGACATCAAGGCGGGTACCGTGGTACTGCCAGCCGGGCGAAAATTGCGCGCTGCAGACATGGGACTGTTGGCTTCGATCGGGGTTCCGGAAGTCAGGGTAAGGCGCAGAGTCAAAGTGGCCTACTTCTCTACGGGTGACGAGTTGCGCGCGGTGGGGGAGGTGCTGGAGAACGGACAGATCCACGACAGCAATCGCTACACGCTGCACGCGATGCTGAGTGATGCCGACGTCGAGAGCATCGACTTGGGCGTGGTGCGCGACGATCCTGCGGCCCTGCGCGAGGCGTTTGTCATCGCCGCCGCGCGCGCTGACGTCGTCGTGACCAGTGGCGGCGCCTCCGTGGGAGAAGCGGATTATGTAACCGACATCCTGGCCGAGCTGGGGCAGGTTTCGTTCTGGAACGTAGCCATGAAGCCGGGGCGCCCGCTTGTTTTTGGCAAGTTGCATGGCGCAGACTTTTTCGGACTTCCCGGCAATCCGGTATCCGTCATGGTGACATTTCTCCAGGTGGTGCGGCCCGCGCTTGCCGTCATGTCTGGTGCTCCCTATGCGCCGCCGCTCAGGTTCCGGGCGCGTGCCGCGTCCAAATTGCACAAGAAGCCAGGACGAATGGAATTCCAACGAGGCATTTTGATCTGCCACGAAGGCGCCGACCCGAGTGTGGACAGCACGGGCCGTCAAGGCTCGGGCATCCTCCACTCGGTGAACCAGGCCAACTGCTTCATCGTGCTCGCCCTCGATAGCGGCTCAGTCGAGAAAGGGGAATGGGTTACCGTCGAGCCGTTTCTCTCTTGACGCCCAGCAAGCCGTGAAGGTCGTGAACTCGTGCAGCGGTGCACGTCCAGTTTTCGGCGTGTAGAACCGGCTTGAGGGTTACGGCGCGGGTTGTGCCGAACGTCGTGGAGTCAGCCGTCCAGCTAGCAAGAGTTGTTCCGCCGCAGGAGCGGGGAGAGACTTCATCTGGGTGCGCTGGCAAGCGCGAACAGCCGGGACACGAAACCTTTTCAACGTCAAGGCCGTTAGCGCCGGCAGTTTGTTCCGGACCCGGCCGTTGCGTGGTTGCGCATCGACATCCGAGGCGCACGCCAGCCTTCATCCGGCCGGGCGCCAACCGTGCTGATCCCGCTGTGCAATCCCTTGCTGCGTACGGCGACTGGTTGCATGCAGAAATACTGGACCCGGCTTGCGTTTGAGATCACCGGCACCACACCAGCTGCAACTCTGGGCTGAACATCCTGCTCGCTCCGATGGATCACCTTCGGCGTCACCCTCGCACCCAGAAACAGTGTCCGTGAAATCGGCAAGAGTCCCGGAATGGTCAGGCCGTGGTGCCAAGGACGACCATGGACGCCTTGATCACGGCAATGACCTTTGTGTCTTGCTCCAGAGCCAAGCCACGGGCACTCTCAAGCGTGACGATGGCCGTCAGCGTGCCGCCACCTTCCAGTTCGATGCTTACCTCGGCATTCACCGCACCGGGCGTCAGGCGCCTCACCTTGCCGGCGAGCAGATTGCGCGCGGAGAGCTTCATCCCCGGGTCCGGCAATGCTACGACTACCGATGAGGCTTTGATCAACGCGATCACGTCCTTGCCCGGTACCAGTTCGAGGTGCCGGGTGCTTTCGCGGGTGACGGTAGCGACCAGCTTCTGGCCGCCGTCCGCCTGCAGTTCGATGCTGTCGTTGACCGCGCCCTGGTGTACCGCGGTTACTTTGCAGGAGATCTGGTTACGCGCACTGGTCTTGATCATGAATCACCTCAGCAGCAGGACATCGGCCGTGGAGTCATCACAAAGTTCGCCTGCCGGTTGGGCAAACCCGCAATCGCGTTTGATCAGCGTAGGGCAAACGTCGGCCTGCCACAACGCGTGCGGAGACCTGCAACCGCCGCCGGAACCAGCAACGGTGCGCCGCACCCGCGGTTTATCAGACAGATTGTCCAGCGCGTGAAGCGCATCCCAAGCACCGTTGTAGCTCGTTCTGCCGCGTGTCGCGCCGTAGAATCCGGATCATGAGCGTCAAAGATCGCCATCTCTGGGACCAGCGTTACGCCGAGCGCGACCTGGCACAGGTCGGCCCGGTGAGCGCTCCTTCCGTTCTTGCGACCTGCGAGAGTCTGCTGCCCAGCGCGGGCTTCGCGCTGGAGATCGCTTGCGGACAGGGACAAGCCGCGCTGTGGCTGGCTGCTCGGGGCATGCGGGTCCACGCGGTGGATATATCGACAGTGGCGATCGGCCAGGCGCGAGCCGTGCTGGCAAAGAGCGGATACGCCGAGCGCGTTCGGTTTGAGGTCTTCGATCTCGACCAGGGGTTGCCTGCGGGTCCTCCCTGCGCGCTGCTGCTGTGTTGCAATTTCCGCGATGCGCGATTGTACCCGGCGATGCTGCGGCGCCTGGCGCGCGGCGGAATTCTGGCCATCGCGACATTGAGCGACGTCGGTGCGGCTCGCCCCGGCTCGTTCCGTGCTCGGGCAGGGGAGTTGCGGCGCGCGTTCGCGGCGTTGGAGCTGCTCGGGGAGGGCGAAGGCAACGGAACAGCGTGGCTCGTCGGTCGCCGGCGCTGAGGAAGAAAATGATCGCAAGAGTCGACGTGTGCTCTTGGCGCATACTGGGTCGCACTACGTGCGGGCTGTTACCCGAGGTGCTCAAATCAGATCGGCGCTGGGCGTGCCAATGACGGCTGGAGTGTTACCGGCGCTTGTCGCCGGTAGCGCTTTCCGATGTAGCGGAAGTGTTGCCTGCGTCTGTGCCTTCGACCCGCATGAATCGGTGGCGTGGCAGTCGCGCCTGGGCATCCGGGGTCATCAGGAAGTTCGCAAATCGACAGGCTTCGGTCCCACGTGCCGGGTTGTGCGGACGCGGCAGCACACTCATCGGGTAGTTGACCGGGACTGATTGTTCCTGGCGATGGCGATCTTCACCCCTCCAGGCTCCGGGCTGGCGTCGGTGGTGTTGCGCCACGAATACCTGCCTTGCGCGGTGGTGACCGCTGTCAATGGCGCGGTCCGCGCTGTTTCCCAACTCACGTTGCGAGGTGGCGCGTGCTGTCCTGAGAAACTAGCGTACGCTAGTCGTGAACGTCTCTTCGTTCATCTCCGCAGCATCTCCGGACAGTAGGGTATCGAGAAGTGGACAGCTTGAGATATGCCATCTCGATGGGACGCCTTCGCTTGCTCCAGGTTACGTGCGGGTAACAATCACTTTGATAAACAATCCTATGCGCCGACGGCTCCAGCGCCGACGGGAACGTAACTCCAAATGAGAGATGGCTGAGATGAGTGCTGCGAATGATGCGATAGGGGTTGACTTCGTACGACGCCGCAAGCGCAAGCGCGCGCAGCCCAAGGGTCGGCAAGTGGATCCCGCTTCGCTGGAGGCGGTGTGCGAGGCTCTCGGTGATATGCCGCGTCGGCGCGACATGCTGCTCGAGGGATTGCACCGCATCAACGACCGATATGGCTGCCTGCGCGTCGAGCACCTGACCGCATTGGCCGACGAATTGCGACTGTCGATGACCGAGGTCTACGAAGTCGCGTCGTTCTACCATCACTTCGATGTCGTCCGTGACCCTGCCCATCAGCCGCCGGCCCTGACGGTGCGTGTCTGCGATTCGGTGACGTGCTCGATGTGCGGTGCGGACCAACTCATCGAATCGCTGCAGGGCAGGCTGGGATCAAACGTGCGTATCCAGCGCGTGCCCTGTGTGGGGCGCTGTGCAGACGCGCCGGTTGCCATATGCGGGCAGAAGCCGGTTCCGGCAGCTACCGCCGAGCGTGTCGTCGAGGCGGTAGCTGCGCACGATGTGGTTCCGGAGCTCCTGACCCCAGTGACCTACGCCGAGTACCGCCGTGACGGTGGCTACGACACGTGGGTCGAGTGCGTCACTGCCAAGCGCAGTCGCGAGTCGGTAATCAAGGCGATGGAAGATTCCAGCCTGCGCGGGCTGGGCGGGGCCGGATTCCCGGCTGGGCGCAAGTGGCGTCTGGTGGGCAAGGAGCCAGGCCTGCGGGTGGTCGCGATCAATATCGACGAGGGTGAGCCGGGCACGTTCAAGGATCGCTACTTCCTTGAACGCGATCCGCACCGCTTCCTTGAGGGCACCCTGATTGCTGCGTGGGCGATCGAAAGTCACGAGATCTATCTGTATGTCCGCGACGAGTATCCCGCGTGCCGCCTGATGCTGGAACGCGAGATCGCCACGTTGCAGGCGGATCCGCCGGCACCCTTGCCGGCCATTTACCTGCGCCGCGGCGCCGGCGCCTACATCGCCGGCGAGGAGTCGGCCATGATCGAGTCCATCGAAGGCAAACGCGCGATGCCGCGCTTGCGTCCCCCGTACGTGGCGCAAAACGGACTGTTCGGGTTGGCGACGCTTGAACACAACATGGAAACCATGCACTGGGTGCGCGACATCCTGGAAAAAGGCGGTGCGTGGTTTGCGTCGCAAGGGCGACACGATCGCAAGGGGGCACGTACGTTTTCGGTTAGCGGGCGGGTCAGAAGACCGGGCGTATACATCGCTCCTGCCGGCATTACCGTGTGCGAATTGATCGACGAGTACTGTGGCGGAATGCAAGACGGCCACGAGTTGTACGGCTTTTTTCCCGGCGGTGCTTCCGGCGGCATGCTGCCCGCTGCGAAGGCGGACGTGCCGCTGGACTTCGACACACTCCAGCCGTACGGGTGTTTCATCGGGTCGGCGGCGATCATCGTGTTTTCGCAACATGACAAGGCGCGCGAGCTGGCCCGCAACGCGATGCGCTTTTTCTCGCATGAGTCCTGCGGCCAATGCACTCCCTGCCGTGTCGGCACCGTCAAAGCGACCGAACTGATGGGCGCCGAGCATTGGGACAAGGCGCTGCTGGATGACTTGTCGCGGGTCATGGTGGATGCGTCGATTTGCGGGTTGGGCCAGGCGGCCCCGAATGCGATGAACTGCGTGCTCAAGTACTTTCCGGATGAGGTGGCGTGATGGCGGCCCAACCACAAGACGTGCAAGGAACCGAGACTGTCCACTTCACGCTGGATGGACGGCAGATCGGTGCGTACAGCGATGAAACCATCTGGGAAGCGGCACGCAGGCACGGCGTCGTGATCCCGCACCTGTGTTACAAGCCAGATCAAGTGGGGCTGCGTCCGGACGGCAACTGTCGCGTGTGCATGTGTGAGATCGAAGGCGAACGCCAGTTGCAACCGTCGTGTTGGCGCAAGGCCGCCGAAGGCATGCTAGTGAGCACCCGCAACGAGCGTACCGTACACGCACAGAAGATGGTGCTGGAGCTGCTGGAAGCCGACATGCCGGACGAGTTTTATGTGACTGATTCACGTCTGGATTATTGGGCGAGGCGGCTTGAAGTGGGCAAGCCGCGGTTCAGTAGGCGCCAGGAGCCTGAGTCCGATCTTTCG
>CAJDVU010000129.1_pt1 | contig 12800 bp, 13 predicted proteins | sample 7391431 | NCBI WGS metagenome assembly CAJDVU01 (sample SAMEA7055700, study PRJEB34461) | soil metagenome | biome: terrestrial ecosystem; feature: Peninsula; material: soil | place: Antarctica | collected 2016
GGCTGCAACTGGACGGCTCGCGAATTCATCCGTTCACCTGTGCGGCAAGTTCGGCCAGATTGGCAATCGCCTGCTCCAGCGTCACGGATTCATCGACTTCCTGCTGCAGGAAACCGCGCAATTGCGGCCACATCTCGATCGCCTGGTCCACTTGTGCATCGGAACCCTTTTGATAGGCGCCCACCGCAATCAGGTCGCGCTGCTGGCGGTAGGCGGAATAGACCTGGCGGAAACGCTGCGCGGAGCGCATGTGTTCGCGGGTGGCCACCGCCGGCATCACGCGACTGATCGAGGCCTCGATATCGATGGCCGGGTAATGGCCGGCTTCGGCGAGGTCGCGCGACAACACGATTTGGCCATCCAGGATGGCACGGGCTGCGTCGGCGATCGGGTCATGGCGGTAGTCATCGCCCTCGGTCAGCACGGTGTAGAACGCGGTGATCGAGCCGCGCCCGTCGGCGTCGTTACCGGCGCGCTCGACCAGCGCCGGCATCATCGCGAACACGGACGGCGGATAACCTTTGGTGGCGGGTGGCTCACCAATGGCCAGTGCAATTTCCCGCTGCGCCTGGGCGTAACGGGTCAGCGAATCCATCAACAACAGCACGCGCTGGCCGCGGTCGCGAAACCATTCGGCAATCGCGGTGGCGTATTGCGCGCCGCGCAGGCGCTTCAGGGGTGGCGCGTCGGCGGGCGCGGCGACGATGACCGCGCGACGCCGGCCCTCTTCGCCCAGCGTCTGCTCGACAAACTCCTTCACCTCGCGGCCGCGCTCGCCGATCAAGCCGACCACGACCACGTCGGCATTGGTGTAACGCGTCATCATGCCGAGCAGGGTGGATTTGCCCACCCCGGAGCCGGCAAACAAGCCCAGCCGCTGCCCACGCCCGACGGTAAGCAAGGCGTTGATCGCACGCACCCCGACGTCCAGCGGTGCATCGATCGGCTTGCGCGCCATCGGGTTGATCGGTTCGCGCTTGAGCGAGGCATGCTCGCTCGAATCCAGCGGCCCCAGGCCATCCAGCGGACTGCCATCGGCGCCGATCACGCGGCCCAGCAGGCCCTCGCCCACCGGCAGGCCACCGGTCTGCGTACATGGGCGCACCCGCGCATTCGGCAGCACGCCACGCATGTCGCCGACGGGCATCAACAACAGGCGCTCGTCGGCGAACCCCACCACCTCGGTATCCAGCTTCGCCCCATCTGCGGCGTCGACCAGACAACGCGCGCCCAGCGCCGCCTCGCAACCCTCCGCCTCCAGCGTGAGGCCGACGACCCGGCGCAAACTACCCTCCACCGACAGCACTTGCGCGTGCTCGGCCCGCGCGCGGCACTGCGCGAACTGTTCCTGCCAGCGCGTCTTGCGCGCCCGTTCGGTCACGGCGGGGCTCATGCGTCACTCCCGACCGGCTCGGCGTCGTCTCCGAGCAGGGCATCGATGATCGCTGAAAGCCGGGTTTCCACGCGCGCGTCCAGGCGCGAGCGCTCGGATTCGAGTCGGCAGTCGCCGCGGGCCAGCGTGGAATCGGCCAGCAATTGCCAGTGTCGTTCGGCCGCGCCCAGCTCCTGCATCAGGGCGAGATCGTCCGGGTGCAAGTGCACGCGCAACTCACGGGTAGCCATTGGCAAGGCCTCGGCCGCCTGGCGCACGATACCGACGATCAGCTCCGGCGAAACTCTCAGCTCGTGCATGATCACGCGGCGAGCCACCACGGTGGCCAACTGCGCCAGTTCTCCGGCAGCCTGGTCATCGAGCAATTGCAGCGGCCGCGCCGCCGCGTGGCACAGCGCGTCCAGTTCGGCCATGCGCTGGCCCAACTGCTGCTGGGCGGTCGCCCTGCTCTCGGCCAGGCCAGCGGCATAACCTTCGTCGCGCGCCTGTTGTTCCAGCGCCTCCAATTCGTGCACGGTCGGCTGCGGCGCGGCGTTGGCCGCTACGGATGCGCCCGACCGGGTGCCCACGTTGGGCAGCTCCCAGCGCTGAAATTCGTTGGCCGCGGAGTTGAATACACTGGCCATCAGACGAACTCATCCCCGCCACCGGCCAGGCTCAGCTGGCCAGCGTCGGACAGTTTGCGGGCGATCCCCAGCACTTCCTTCTGCGCCGCATCGACTTCGCTCAGGCGCACCGGTCCCTTTACTTCAAGGTCGTCGCGCATCATGTCGGCGGCACGCTTGGACATGTTGGCGAAGATCTTTTCGCGGATTTCCGCTTCGGTACCCTTCAGTGCCGTGATCAGCGTGGCCGACGGCACCTCGCGCAGCAGGGTCTGCATGCCGCGGTCGTCGAGTTCGACCAGATCCTCGAACACGAACATCAGTTCCTCGATCTTCTCGCCCAGCGACTCATCCTGGGTGCGGATGGCCGTGATCAGCTCGGCCTCATGGGTGCCTTCCATCGCGTTGAGGATGTCGGCGGCCGCCTTGAGCCCGCCGATACTGGCGGAGCGGAGTTTCTTGTTGCTGCCGGAGAATTGGCGCTCCATGATTTCATCCAGTTCGTTGAGCGCGCTCGGCTGCACGCCGTCGAGGGTGGCAATCCGCATGACCGCGTCCGAGCGCACGCGCGCCGGCAGGTAGCCCAGCACCTCGGCAGCCTGGTCCGGCTCCAGATGCGCGAGCACCAAGGCAATGATCTGCGGATGTTCCTGATTGATCATCTCGGCGATTGAACGGCTTTCCATCCACTTCAACGATTCCAGGCCCTTGCTGCTGCGACCGAGCAGGATCCGGTCGATCAGGCCGCCAGCCTTGCTCTCGCCCAGCGCATTGACCATGATCTTGCGGATGTACTCTTCGGTGCCCACGCCCAGGGACGTCTGCCGTCCCATGTCGTCGTCGAGTTTGTCCAGTACGTGCTCGACGTTGTCGCGCGTCACGCTGGACAGTGCGGCCATCGCGCTGCCGATCGTTTGCACGTCGCGCGCACTGAGGTGCTTGAGCACCGCAGCAGCATCCTGTTCACCCAGCGTCAGCAGCAGAATGGCCGCGCGCTCTGCGCCAGAGGCCGATGTTTCGGTTTGATCAGTGGCCATCTTCGCCTACCCAGTTCATCACGACCTGTGCCACCTGCTTGGAGTTGTCACCCACCATCCGGCGCGCCTGACCGATGCGTTGTTCGTATTCGAGCGTGGGCGCGGCGCTGCCAAGCCGGGCCGGTTCGTTGACCTCCGGCTCATCGCCCACTTTCACCGAGATCTGCGGCCGCGGCGCTGGCAACGCCCGCGTAGCTGCCCCGCCGCGCGTCACACCCTTCAGCAGCGGGCGCAGCAGACCAAAGGCCACCAGCAAGGCGATCAACACGCCGATGCCCTGCTTGATCAGATCCATCACGCCCGGCCGTTCCCACAACGGAACGCCCGGCGGTGCGTCGAGCACTGGCGGGCGGTGGAAGGGCTGGTTCACCACGCTGACACTGTCGCCGCGCGCCGCGTCGAAACCCACCGCGTTCTTGATCAGGTCGGTCAAGCGCTGCAATTCCTGCGCGGTGAACGGCACGCCGTCCGCACTGGCAACCGCACTGCGACCAGCGGTCGCCTTGGATTCCTTCTCGCTCAGCTTGTTGTCCAGCACGACGGCCACCGTCAGGCGGGCCAACCGGCCGGCCGGATCACTGACGTGACTGATCGTGCGGTCAAGCTCGTAGTTGCGCGTGGCGCTGCTCGAGTTGTCACCGTCGGCATCCTGCGTTGTCGCCGTGGCACTGGCCGGGTTCGCCTTGCCGTTGGGCTTGCCGGCGTCGGGCTTGGCCGCTGTCGGCTGCGCCGCCACCGTGGGCGGCTGGTTGCTCAAGGCGCCGGGGATACCGCCTGCCGCCGCAGCGCCAGCGTGACGCTCGCTGCTGGTTTGCTCGCTGCGCAACGCGGGATGATCGTGACCGTAGGTTTCCGTGGCCTTCTCGGACTGGCTGAAATCGAGGTCCGCATATACCTGGGCGCGCACCCGGCCCGGGCCCACCAACGGGGTCAACAATTGCTCGATACGCTGGGCGTAGGTGTTCTCGATGCGCGTCGCCATGCGCATCCGCTCATCGCCCACGGCCGCGGGGCTGGCCGGATCGACGGTCAGCAGCTGACCTTGCTGGTCGACCACGGAAACCTGGCTGGCATCCAGGCCCGGCACGCTGGAAGCGACCAGATGCACGATCGCCGCCACCTGGCCCGCGTCCAGTTGACGCCCCTGGTAGAGCGTCACCAGCACCGAGGCGCTGGCTTGACGGTTGTCACGGATGAACGCCGAGGGCTTGGGCAACGCAAGATGCACCCGGGCCGCGCGGATGGATTGCAAGCCGCCAATCGTGGCGCTCAGGTCGGACTCCAGCAGTTGCTGGTAGCGGGTGCGTTCGGCCAGGTCACTCATGCCGAACGGAGAATCATTCGCCGGCAGCACGCCGCTGCTGGCACTGCCCTGGGGCAGGCCCTTGGCGGCCAGCTTGAGACGCAAGGCGGGCAGGTCGGCCGCCGGGGCCATGATCGAGGAACCGTCATTGCTCAGCTGGAACGGGATGTTGCTCGCCTGCAGTTCCTGCGCGACCGCAGCGGCGTCCTGCTGGCCCAGCCCCGCGTACAACAAGCCGTAGTTCGGACCGCGCGACCACAGCACCACCGCCACCCCGAATGCCACGGCCGCAGCAATGGCGACCAGCAGCAGGATCTGGCGCGCAGCCGGACTGCGGGCCATCTGTTTGAAGGGATCCGGTCGCGTTCCTGCCGAAGGGTCGGTGGCCGCGATGGCGTTGTCTGCCATGGGGTTGCTCGTGTGGTGAAGACGGAATGGGGTCTGCGCGAGGGCGTCAGATCGACATGTTCATGATGTCTTTGTACGCATCAACCAGCTTGCTCTGGACCGCGACCACGGTGCGCAGCGACAGATCGGCCTTCTGCACCGCGATCATCGTGCGGCCGAGATCCGCGCCCGGATCGCCGCGTTCAAAACTTGCCGCCATCCTCCCTGCGTCCAGCTGATTGCGCCCCACCGCGGAAATCGATTGCTTGAGCAAGGACGAAAAGTCCGGTTGCGCAGCAGTCGCCGGCGCGCCGATCGGGATCGCCTTGAGCGCGCTGTCCGGCGCCCGCACCTGGGTCGTCATCAGGCGCATCTGGGAAAGCAGGTTGTTGACGTCGATCGAGCTCATGTCGGTGTTTCCTGGTGACGGATTCCCGGCGCGTGTCGGGTTTCAAAGAGATGGATGCACGAGGCGTGCCATGGAGGTGGAGGGTGGAGCGGGAACCGGGAACCGGGAACAAAGGCGAAAGCGGCGACGCGGTGACCGTTCCGTTTTCCGATGCTCCCTGCTCCCTCTTCCCTGCTCGCCGCTTTCTGCTTCCTGCTTTCCGCTCCTTGTTCCCCTGCTCCTTGTTCCCCTGCTCCTTGCTCCCCTGCTCCTTGCTCCCCTGTTCCCCTGCTTCCCTGCTTCCCTGCTTCCCGTTCCCCTGTTCCTCTGTTCTCCGTTCCCCGCTCCTCAAGCGGCCATGCTTTGCTGCAGCCCGTACTTGCGCAGCTTCTCCACCAGGGTGGTGCGCTGCATGTGCAGCAGTCGGGCCGCGTGGGCGACCACGCCACCGGTGGCGTCGAGCGCCTGGCGGATCAAGCCCACCTCGATGTCGGCCAGATGGTCCTTGAGGTCCAGACCCTGCACCGGCAGCAGGCGCTCCGATTCAAATGCTGGCTGCGCCACGGCTTCGACGGCCGGCGCTTCGTCTTCCATCATGGCCAGCAGCGCCGCGCCATGGATTTCTCCGCTGACCGCGCTGCCCCGATATTTCTGTGGCAGGTCGCTGCCACGCACTTCGCCGTGCGGCTGCAGGATCGCCATGCGTTCGACCAGGTTGGACAGTTCGCGCACGTTGCCCGGCCACGCATGCGCCTGCAGCGCGTTCATCGCGCCGGCGCTGAAGCGCACCGCTCCCAGTCCACGCCGGACCAGGCGCAGGTTGAACTCGTTGATCAGGGTCGGCAGGTCTTCCAGCCGCTCGCGCAGCGAGGGCAGCTCCAGCGGAAACACGCTGAGACGGTAATAGAGGTCTTCGCGGAAGCGATCATCGGCGATCGACTGCTCAAGGTTGCGATGGGTGGCGGCAATGATGCGCACATCGCAGTGCTGCGTCTTGTTGCCGCCAACGCGCTCGTAAGCACGCTCCTGCAACACGCGCAGCAACTTCACCTGCATCGGCAAACTCATGTCGCCGATCTCGTCGAGGAACAAGGTGCCACCCTCGGCCATCTCGAAGCGCCCCTTGCGCGCGCTGATCGCGCCGGTGAAGGCGCCCTTCTCGTGGCCAAACAGTTCGCTTTCCAGCAGCTCGGCCGGGATCGCGCCGCAGTTGATCGCCACGAATGGCTTGTCGCAACGCGGGGAATACTCGTGAATGGCGCGAGCGACCATTTCCTTGCCGGTGCCGGATTCGCCCAGCACCAGCACCGTCGAATCGAACGGCGCCACCTGCCGGATCAGTCCGTTGACCCGGACCATCGGGGCAGAGCCCCCGACGAACCGCTGGCCGCCGGACTGGCTGCCGAGCAGGCGCGCGTAGACGTTGCGCAGGGTCTCGGTCAGCTTTTCGTAGCTCAACGGAAAGCTCAGCGTGGCCAGGCGCTCGGCGAACGGCGATTTCGGCGCGCTCAGCCGCTCGGTCCAGGGCGAGCCCTCGGCCAGCAGGAGCGGGACGTGGGCAGTGCTGGCACCGAGCAGGGCGAGTTGGCGTTCGCCTTCGGCGGCATCGTCAACATTGCCCACGTACACCGCACGCCAGGCATGGGTGGACTCACTGACGCTGGCGCAACTAGCGCCGTGCTGCGGGTGGTAACCCAGGAACTGCAGCGCCGACATCACCGCGCTGACACGTGCCGCGTCCGATTCAATCACCAGGAAGTCAAACTTCTGCATCTTGTTCCCCTTGCTGCATCTATGGTTGGGTCCCTGCTCGCGGCAGGGCCTCTTTTCATCAGTGCCGGCGATCCGTCGCTGGCGTGCTGAACCAAGTGCAATAAGGAGGCCAGATTTTGGCGCGGTGGTGACGGCGGAACGTCACCTGTCAGAAGTTCTACGCCATGAAACTTTCTTCATGGGTTCAAGCTGTGCGTCGTAACTGATTGATGCAGCACGATCACGGGGAATTCACGGATCGAAATAGGGCCGGCGGACGCCGCCGTGCCAGGCAGGAAATGCGCTGCGTCGACTTTCCGTTGTGTGAACCTGGTCACGCGCGCACATGATCCAGATCAGGCCGGCAGGATCCATACGCACGCACATTCATCGTCACGACTGGCGCGCATCTGCCACTTTTCGTCGGTGATGGCGAAAAACTAGTCGCTCGATTGCGTCACCTTGCGCGTCATTGAGTGTCGCGAAGGCGACGAAGGTGCGGCCGTCGTCCAGTTCGCGATCGCGTTGCGCCGCCAGCTCCAGCGGCAAGCTGCGGCAATGATCGAAGCGCAGACTCAGCAGCAGTGCCTCGCCGGCCGGCACCAGTTCGGTCGGGATCACCGCGCCACGCGCATTGAAGCGCACCAGCCGCCGTCCGGGCAGCGTGTCGGTCGGAGCCAGCAGTCGATTGACGATATCCACCAGGGCGGTGAGCTTGGCATCCATCCGGCGCATTTCCTGCACCAGCGGATTGTCGTCTTCGGCCGTGTCCACGCGCCGCTCTTCCAGTGCGGCGATCGCCGCCAGGGTATTGCCGTTGCGCTCGGCCAATGCCAACGCCCGCGCTGGCGCCAGTGGCCAAGCCAGCGGCTCGGCGGCGAGGTAGAGAAGCTCCTCGACGCTCACCCTCTGCTCAAATTCATCCCATCTGGAGTGACTCATCGCGCAGCTCCCCACGTGTCGGGCGACGTTTCCGATCCCGCCTATATATATGTATGAGCGATCGGCTCCTGGGTCCGAACATACCAGCTTGCGCGACTGCAACACGGCGCCCACATGCAACCAGCCTGGGCTTTTCAGCGCTGCGCGCAAGCGGCAATGGCCTGCGACCCGCTCCACGCATGCTGCCATTGCCGGGCGACCTCATCACGGGCGTTGCCCAACAGCGCATGCAGTTGGAGATCGTAAGCCAGAATCTGCTCGACTTGCGCCCGGCTGACCACGTCGGTCGGGTGCTGGCGCTGCACCAGTGGCGCGCGCGTCTGCTCCAGGCACTTCAATCGTTCCCAATCTGCCGCCTGGGCCGCCGACAGCATCGCGCGTGTCATGACCAGCGCCTCGGTCAATGGCGAAGCGACCGTGTACGGCAACGGTGGCATGACTACGCACCCACCGCGCGGCTGACCGCTGCCGGGGCGATCTGCACCCAGCTGTCGCGGACCTGGTGCAGCAGCTTGCTGACCTCGTCGATGATGGTGGCATCGTCGCGCAGGTTGGCCTGCAGCAGGCGACGGCTCATGTATTCGTAGAGCGAATCCAGGCGCCCGATCAGGGTGGGCTCGATCCTGGGGTCGAGGCTGTCGCGCAGGCCGCCAATGATTTCGACGCAGCGCGAAATGGCTGCGCCCTTGGCGGCCACTTCCCCACGCAACATGTGTGCGCGCGCCTTGACCAGGCGCTCCAGTACGCCATCCATCCGCAAGGTGACCAGTCCATGCGGATCGGCTGACTCCACGTCGCCGCGCGAACCAGTCTCTTGACAGGCGCTCGCGCTGTTACCGAATGCCATGATCGTCTCCCCTTCCGATGTTTTCACGAACCCGGCCACTGTCAATTGTCGCTGCCGGTATCCAGGTAAGCGCTCAAAGCGCGGTGGTTGTCACGCAGCGTGCTCAGTTCCCGCCCAACCGTCTCGCGCGCCTGCGCGGCCAGCGACTGCGCCGCCTGCGCCATCTGCGCGCCCAGTTGCAGCGCGACTTGCAGATCGGGAGTCGTGCCCACGTCCATCACGCCACCCCGGCAATCGCCGCCATGCGCGGCACCGCGCTGCTGCCCTCGCGGATCGCATGCCAGCCATCGCGGATCGGGGTGAGCAGGCGCACCGACTCGTCGAGCGCGGCGCAGTCGTTGTTCAACTGGGCCTGCAGCAAGCGGCGCGACACGTATTCATACAGAGAGTCCAGGCGCTGGCTGAACGCGGGGCTGACCTTGTGCTCCAGGCTGGCCCGCAGCTCGCCGACGATCGCGATGGCGCGCGTGATGCTGGCGCCCTTGGCGGCGATGTCGCCGAGCGCCAGTTCGTCTTTCGCGCGCCGGATGCGTTCGATCGCCCCATCCAGCAGCATGCCGATCAGCTGGTGCGGGTCGGCCCCTTCCACGCGGCCGGCGACGCTGTTCTGGCGGTAAAGCATGCTCGCGTTGCGCATGTAGCCGTTGGTCATGACATTCCCCGGATCACTTGCTGTTCTTGGTGTAAGTTGCTTCCAGCCCCGCCAGCGCACTGGTGAGATAGCTGCTGGTGTTGTTGAGCTGCGACATCAGGGTGTCCAGCGCGGTGAACTGCTTGAGCAGTTGCGTCTGGTACACCGACATCCGCGCATTCAGCTGCGTTTGTTGCGTGCTGAGTTTGGTCAGGCTGTCGTTCAGGCTCTGCTGGCGCGTGGCCAGCACGCCCGTGCTCGAGGTGAACGCGGTCAGCGTGGTAGTCAAGCGGGTGGCATAGCCGTGCGGACCGGCGAACAGATTCTGCACCACGCCCGGGTTGCTGCCGAGCGCGGAGGCCAACTTGGTGCCGTCGAGCGCCATCGTGCCGTCGGCCTGGCGGGTGATGCCCAGCGCGGCCAGCGAGCCGATGCTGTTGCCGGCAACGCGACTGCCAAGCACGGCGGCGATCTGGCGTTGCACCGAGGTCAGCGTGGTATCGCCGAGCAGGACACCCGCGCTGCGCGAGGCGACGTCGTAACTGGACAACGTGCCGACCGTGCCGACGTAGCTGTTGTAGGCGCTGACGAAATTCTGCACCGCGGTGGTGGCGACGCTGTTGTCCTGGCTCACCGTCAGCTGCGTGCTGCCGGTCTTGGCCAGGTTGATGGTGACGCCGTCAATCGCACCGCTCACGCTGTTGCTGGCACTGGTGATCGCAATGCCATCCAGCGACAACTTCGCGTCCTGCGCCTCATTGCTGCCGGCGGTGCCCAACTGGCTGGCCAGCGCGCCGAGCCCGGCGCTGCTGTCACCACTGGCGCTGATCGTGAAACCGTTCGCCACGCCGGTCTTGCTGGAGCTGAGCAGCAACTGCGCGCCGCTGGCACCATAGACGACGGTGGCGGTGACGCCGGGATTGCCCGATGCGCTGTTGATGTTCGAGGCGATATTCGACAACGTGTCGGTCGCCGACACACTGAGATCGAAGCTGTTGGCACCCACGCCAATGCTCAGCGTGCCGCTGCCGATCGTGGCCGTCTGGTCGTAGGCGGTGCTGCTGCGCTTCTGCGCCGTGGCCAGTTGGGTCACGTCCAGCGTGTAGTTGCCGGCCTGGGCGTTGCTCATCGTGCTGGTGGTGCCGATCGTGGCATCGGCCAACGTCGCGTTGAAACTGCTGAACGTGCCGGTCTGGGTCAGCGCGGACAGCGCCGCCTGCAACGAGGTCAGCCCGGACTGCAGCGAAGCCAGGCCGGCCAGGGTCGCGCTGGTCTGGGTCGACTGGTTGGTGATCTGCGCCTGCGGGCCGGCCTGCTTGGCATTGACCAGCGCGGTAACGATCTTGTTTACATCCAGGTTCGAGCCGATACCAGCCGAAGTGATCAAACCAGTCGAGCCGGGCAACGGGGTGCTGGATGGCGCCGTGCCCGGCGCGGCAGCCGAGCCGGCGTTCGGCAGACTGGTGCCGGAACTGACGCTGGGGGTGGTGATGGCCATGCTCGTGGTTTCCGTTGGGCGCCGCGGCGAATGCGGTATCCCGAATTACTTGCAAAAAACTCGCCAAGACAGGGTTTTTGCGGGTAACTCAAGTGCGAAAGTGCGAACGGCGGCATCGAGGTTCCACGATGCCGCCGTCGCGGTGAAATCCGTCGTGTGATCGCCCGCCCGCGACTGGCGGCGGGCGACCCGGCAACGGTTACTGCAACAGCTTCAACACCTGCTGCGGGTTCGCGTTGGCCTGCGCCAGCACCGAGATGCCGGCCTGTTGCAACACCTGGGCCTTGCTCAGGTTCGCCGTCTCCGCAGCGAAGTCGGCATCCTGGATCGTGGACTGCGATGCCTGCAGGTTGGTGGTCTGCGCGCTCAGGGTCGAGATCGTCGACTGGAAGCGGTTCTGCACCGCGCCCAGCTGGGCGGCAAAGTCAGCCACCGAGCCCAGCGCCACGTCGACCCGCGAGATCAGTGCATTGGCGTTGTCCACGCTTTTGACGTCGCCCGTGCTCAAATTACCGCCCACGTCAATAGCCGTTGCGCCGGCAACCGTGGCCGCCGCACCGCTGAACTTCAGCGCGTTCGTCGCCGCCGAAGCCGTGTCTGCGGCGACACCACCCACCGACAGATCCGAGCTCGAATACAGCGTCAGCCCACCGGCCTTGTTCACCGCAGAGCTCACACCTTCGATATTGGCTGCGTTGATCGCATCGGACAGGTCCTGCACGGTGTTGAAGGTACCGGTGACGTCGGCGGGGCTTACGCCTGCCGCCGTGCTGCTCGCCGTGGAGAACTGCAGGTCGCCAGAGACCAGCGAGACCGGGCCGGCGTTGAACAGGGTCGAAAGATCGCCCGTTGCGCTGGTCGCGATCTTGCCGAGCTGGCTGGCCTGGACGCTGGTGCCGAGGCTCACGCTGATGGACTGACCGACGTTGGCACCAATCTGGAAGCTGGTGGACTTCAGCGAGCCGTCCAGCACCTTCTTGCCGTTGAACGTGGTCTGGTTCGCGATACGGGTAATTTCCGACAGGCGCTGCTGCACTTCGGCGTCGATCGTCTGGCGGTCGCTGTCGCTGTAGGTGCCGTTGGCCGACTGCGCGGCGAGGTCGCGGATGGCCTGCAGGTTCGCAGTGACCTGATCCAGGGCGGAGCCTGCCGTCTGGGCCAGGTTGATCGCGTCGCTGGCATTCGCGCTGGCTTGGGCCAGGCCGCCGATCTGGGTGGTGTAGCGCTGTGAGATCGCGAAACCGGCAGCGTTGTCCGCCGCGCTGTTGATCTTCAGGCCCGAGGACAGACGCTCGGTCGCCTGAGACAGCGCGTTCTGCGACTTCGACAGGTTGTTCTGGGTGTTCAACGAACGGATGTTGGTGTTGATGATGAGTGACATGGAAGTCTCCTGCGGTAACCGATGGCCGGTTGGGTGGGTCGTTGTGTTTACCGGCGGGAAGGTTCCGGGATTGGAATGCCAGCCGCCTCGGATACCTTTTCGGCCCCTGGCGGGAATACTTGAGCCATGGCTGCGGTTTTTTTTCACTACCGGCTGGATATGGACGCCTGCCGCCCGGAACCACCGCCAGGCCGGCGCCCGCCTGGCCGCAAATGCCGGTAAAACAACCACCTGGCGCGGGCAACGCGGGCGGCCAGATGTCCGTCAGTAGCGACTGGCGCAGCCCGCCGGGCCATGCCAGGCATCCAGCCCGCGCTCCGCCCAACAAATACATACAGCCGTATAGACGTCCGCATGTCATTCCATTCGATATCCGGCGACCTTGGACGCGCGTGGCGTGAACCGGATGCACGGGATGCCGCTACCTGATGGAGCCCGCACGGCGGATCAAGACCTCAGGCGGGTTCCGCCGTGCTGCAAATCCCTGAATCGCGGCAGTGCGCCTGGCGGCCCCGTCGCTGCGCTTCCGGCCGAAGGAGGTCCGTTGCGGGTTGATCCACCCTCCCGCGGGTGTCCGAGCGGTCCAATCGCGAGGGGCCGGTGGCGTGGCGGCACCGCGTGACTCAAGGCCGCAGG
>CAJDVU010000072.1_pt1 | contig 12709 bp, 12 predicted proteins | sample 7391431 | NCBI WGS metagenome assembly CAJDVU01 (sample SAMEA7055700, study PRJEB34461) | soil metagenome | biome: terrestrial ecosystem; feature: Peninsula; material: soil | place: Antarctica | collected 2016
GACCCTGCAGCCGCAGCTGATCCTGCTGCAGAAGACCCTGCTCAACATCGAGGGGGTCGGACGCATGCTCGACCCCGAGATCGATATCTGGGCGGTGGCGCATCCGGTGCTCAAACGCATTTTGCGCCAGCGTTACAGCCCGCTGCGCACGTTGCGCGACATGGGCAAGCGACTGCCCGAATGGCTGCACCATGCGCCGGAAGTTCCCGACCTGGTGCGCGACGCGCTGCGCCAGATCGGGCGCGGCGAACAACGCCTGCTGAGTGACGCAGATGCGCTGAGCCACCAGACCCGGCTCGTCCACCGCGTGACGCGCATGCTCTGCGGCGGCCTGCTCGGTGGCGCCTTGATCCTCAGCGCCACCCTGCTCTGGTCGCTGGCACCGCAACACGGCACCTGGCCTCCACTGCTGCTGGCGGTCGGCGGCCTGCTCGCGTTCGTATCCGGCTGGTCACGCCCGCGTTGACCGGCGCACGGTAACGCTGCCGCGCGCGGACCACTGTGGTAGGAGCGCGCTTGCGGGCGATGCTCTTGTTCTCGCGAATCTCCAATTCCGAATCACGAATCACGAACAAAAGGCATCGCCCGCAAGCGCGCTCCTACCACATCATTTAAGTGCCTCAGGCCATGCTCGACATCCTCTACCAGGACGACGCACTGATCGCGGTGAACAAACCCGCGAACCTCGCCGTTCATCGTTCGACATTCGTGGGAGCTGCCGACGCGTTCCTGATCGACCTGCTGCGCGAGCAGATCGGCGCGAGCGTGTATCTGGCGCACCGGCTCGATCGCGCCACCAGCGGTGTGCTGCTCATTGCGCGCAGCAAGGAAGTAGCCGCCGCGCTGGGCGAGCAGTTCATGCACCGCAGCGTGCACAAGCAGTACCTGGCGGTGGTGCGTGGCTGGCCGGAGCCCAGCACAGGTCTGGTCGATTACCCGCTGCCCGGCTCGCGCGAGACCGGCCCCCGCCGCGAGGCACGCACCGGCTACCGGCGACTGGCCACGATCGAGGTGCCGATCGCGCTTGGCCGCTATCCGCAACAGCGCTATGCGCTGGTACTCGCGGAACCGGAAAGCGGTCGCTTCCGCCAGATCCGCAAACACCTGGCGCACATCCACCATCCGGTGATCGGCGACTGCCAGCACGGGCGCGGCGACCACAACCGGCTGTACCAGCAGCACTTCGGTTGCCACCGCATGCTGTTGCATGCGTGGCGGATTCGCTTCGCGCATCCCGCGAGCGGCGCACCGATGCAACTGGAAGCGCCGCTGGACGAAGCGTTCGCCGGACTGCTGGCGCGCTTCGGTTGGAATACCGCCGAAGCAAGGGGTGCGCAGCAGATTTCAGGCCTTTATTGACGACCGGTTCGGGCCCGCGGACTTGGCATGCACCCGCTGTCATGAAGTGCCAGGCTTCAACGGTCTTGGGACTCCGCCAGTGCCCAGCCGAAGGCGAGCAGTGACATACCCGCCATGACCACCAGCAGCGCGATGGCAGGCGTGGACCATTCACCGTGCCCCCAGTCCTGCCAACCGATACGCAGCAGCGAAGTCGCCTGAAGACTCAGCCAGCACGACGCAGCTCCCACGAAAACACCGGCCCACACTGGCCAGGTGACACGCCGTCGACGTGGCGGCAGTTGCTTCATCACGCGTTCGCAAAAGCCGTCGTCGGGTACCGCGCCATCGAACTGCTGCCGCAGCAGCGTCTCGATCGCAGCATCGTCGGGATCATTCATCATGTTCGCTCCTCCGTAACCTCACACCACGCCACCAATCGCATCTTCAATTTTGCCTTGCCGCGTAACGCATGGGTTTTCACTGTACCCAGCGGCATCGCCAGCACATAAGCCGTCTCTTCGTGACTCAGGCCCAGTTGCACGCAATGCACCAGCACCGTCTGCTCGGCGTCGGACAAGCTTTGCATCGCACGTTCGAGATCCATTTGCAGATCGACGGGCTGTGGCAACGCTGCGAGCTGTCCAAGCTCGCCACCGCCAGCATCACCGGACGGCCGCCGCGTGCGCAGCAACTGCAGAAAGCGCGCGTAAGCGATGCGATACAGCCAGGTGGAGAAGCGCGCATCGCCACGAAACTGATCGAGCTTGCGCCACGCCAGCAAAAACGTTTCCTGCGCCAAATCGTCCGCCGTAGCTTCGTCGCCATGCAGCAGCCGACGCAGCTGGGCTCGGACCATGCCTTGATGGCGGCGCATCAACTGCTCGAACGCACGCGGGTCGTTACCCAGCAGGGCGCGCGCTACCAGTGCCTGATCGACACGTGCCTCGGCGAGGCTGTCAGCCACGCTGGCTGTCGCGTCGGTTGAGCCACCAGCTGAGGAGATAGCCCAAGCCGATGATCAGCGGCAACAGGCCCAGTCCCCACAGGCTACCCAAGCTGTAACCATTGTCCAAGTGACCCGGCAACGCGAGCAGGGTCGCCATCAACCCCAGGCCGCTACCGATCAGCACCAGAGCCCGGCGCCGTTCGGAATAGACCACTTGCGGTTCAACCAGCAACTGCGGCGGTAATTCGACGCCCTTGTCGGCCAGATCCACCAGCATTCGATAGCGGGCTTGTATCTGCCCAGAGCGATAACGCATCAGGATGAGGACGATCAGCACGGGTGCCGACATCACGAAGAAAGGGATGAAAATTTCCATGGTCTTGCTCCCGAAAAGTTCTCTGAGTATCAGGTGAAATGAATCTGGTGATGCGCCGAATGGTCAGTGTTTCGCGCCTTCGGCGGCCAGCAGGTCGGTGATGTGTTCGGCCAGCAACCACGTTTGATTTGGTCCTTCATTGCTGATCAGGGCCACGGCGCCTTGCGTTTCCCTGATCATTGCCAAGTTCGCCGGTTCGCCTTCAATGCCGCCTTGGTGTCCGCGAACGTGGCGCCCGTGGGAGAGCCACTCGCCGAAACTGGCCGCATCAGTGATGCGGAGAATACGCGGGCAACTGAAGCTCGCCCGATTGAACACGGGCCAGAATGCCCTTCAGGTCCGCTTGTTCGCCCGCGTCAGCCGACTTTTTCACAAGGTCGTTGAGGATGGCGGTGTATGCGATCTTCATGGCCGAGCCTGCGGGCACGGCGATATCGGGCTTCACGCCCACGTGTTCCCAGTTGGTTCTGGTGATCGGATTGATCGCACGTGCCATCGGAATGAAGGCCATGAAACCATGCATTAGCGGAACCCAGCCGCCTGGATTGGCGGCACCAACGGTTGTTTCACCGACCAGCGTGGCGCGCTTCTGGGTTTGCAGGTCGTAAGCGCATTCCTCGGCGCCGGAGCCCGTGTGGTGCGAGGTGAGCACGTAGATCGGACCGGTGAAGCGGGGCATCGCGGACGGAATCGTCCAGAACTGGTGTGTGCTGTTGTCGGCACGGACGTAGATATCATTGAGGTGTCGGGCGTCGCCTTCCGCAAAGAAATGGCTGAGCAGATACGCCACGCCGTCCGGTTCGCCGCCGTTATTGCGCCGCAGGTCGAGCACCAGCGCCTTGGTTCCAGCGACCAGCGACATGGCCGCGTCGTACGCGGCACCGACGATTTCCGGATGGCCGAAGTTGCGCAGATCGATGTAGCTGACGTCGCCAGGCAGCCGTTGCACGCGACTGATGCCATAGCTCTCGCGGGCCGAAGCGGACCGCATCTGCGCGATCATTTGCGCGATCTCTTTGGCGGTCGGGTCTTTGTCATCCGCGTGTTTGCCATCGTTTTGCGGCGGCGGCGAGACGTCCGGTGCGAATTTGACGGCAAGATGCTTGTCGTTACCGATGGACCTCAAGTCCTTGGACAATGCCTTGGCAAATGTCGTCGTAGTCTTGTCATCGCGGTAGTCACCGTGCGCTGCCTTGGCCGAGAGCGCGGCGGCCGTCTTGGCGGCAACGGCGGGGAAAACGTACTGAGACTTCAACTGCTGACCCAGGGTCGCGATGACTGCGGACTGCTCGGCAACATTGATCGGTTTGGTTGGTGATGGCGGCACCTGGGCGAGCACGGCGGAACTGCACAGGAAGCCGGCAATGGCGAGTGTGGGTAGCAGGAAGCGTCGGCACAGTCGGTGTGAAGCCATCTGCAAAGTGTTGTTCATCAGTCGTATTCCTCTACAGGGACGCGCCACCTGCATGCAGATCGTTGGCGCACGGATCGGGAAGGTTCGCGCAACTGCGGCATTTGCAGTTGTCAGCAGGTTGGATGCGTCGACATGGCGAAATGGATTCACCACCAGGCGAAGAAAGTGCGGGCTATCTCGGGACTGTCAGGCCACGACCGAACCCGGCAAACTTGCAGGAATCGGGCAAAACTCCTGCAGGAGCGCGTCCGACCGATCTGTCTCCTGACAGCATGGCCTGCAACCGCCCATGCGGCGGTGACACCGTCATCACCGTTACCGTTTCGACCCCGCCTGGCGTGTTGCCGCGGTAATCGTGGCGTCGGGGAGTTGGATGCGGCAACAGACTTGATTGGATTCAACAAGCCGTGCGCCGCAGGGTTCTTTCGCGCTGCCCACACGCCGCACACCACCACTCCCATGCCGTGCCCCTTTACACTCTTGCCATGTTGATCGTCAGCCGTGCCATCCACCTGCGCGAGTCCGAGCTGATCGAGCGCTTCCTGCGCGCGGACGGTCCCGGCGGGCAGCACGTCAACCGCACCGAGAGTGCGGTGGAGCTGCGTTTCGATGTGGCGAATTCGCCGTCCCTGCCGGAGGGTGTGCGCACGCGCCTGCTGGCGCGGCGCGACCGTCGGCTGACCAGCGATGGCGTGCTGGTGATCCAGGGCCGCCGCTTCCGCGACCAGGCGCGCAACCGCGACGACGTGCGCGAGCGACTGGTGGAACTGATCTGCACCGTGTTGCAGCCTCCGAAGAAGCGAGTGGCCACCCGTCCGACGCGCGCCTCGAAAGAACGCCGCCTGCAGGCCAAGCAGCAGCGTGGCAAGATCAAGCAGGCTCGTTCTCGCAAACCGGAGCTTGAATGACCGGTCGCCTGTGGACCCCATTCCAGCTACCGCGACGGATGCCGAAGCTGCGTGATAGCTGGCAGCGCCGCATTTGTCGTGTGCTGCTGCACACGACCGGCTGGAGCCTGGTTGGCGAGTTCCCTGACATCTCGAAGCTGGTGCTCATCGCGGCACCGCACTCGTCGTGGTGGGACGGCATCTGGGGCCTGCTGATCAAGGTCGCGATCGGCGCCGACGTACATTTCATGGGCAAGCAGGAGCTGTTTCGCGGTCCGTTCGGTGGCGCGCTGCGCCGACTCGGCGGCGTGCCGATCGACCGCGGCGCTGGCAAGGGCGTGGTCGAGCAGATGATCGATCAGTTCCATCAGCGCGACCAACTGTGGCTGGGTATCGCGCCCGAAGGCACACGCAAGCCGGTGAAGCGCTGGAAGAGTGGCTTCTGGCACATCGCCCACGATGCCGGCGTGCCGATCTTCCCGGTCGCGTTCCACTACCCCGACAAGACCATCCATCTCGGTCCGCTGTTCGACACCAGCGTCGACATGGATGCGGACATGACCCGTGTGCGCGGGTGGTATGCGCCGTTCAAGGGCAAGTATCGCAACGTATGACCAGCATCGGCAGTCGAAGGGCAGAACACTGAAAACCGCTTCCCGAGGCATTCACCGCTTCAACGCTGCGAGTGCCCCGAATCATCATGTTCGCGATGGGTCAACAATCCCGGCCGAATCAGATCGATGAACGCCCGTGCCTCGGCGCTGAGAAATTTGCCTTTGCGCATCACCACGCCGTAGCTGCGCTGCGGGAAGAACTGATTCATGTTGCGCACGGCCAGCCGCGCGCCATCGGCCTCGGTGATGCAGATGCCGGTGACGATGGAGATGCCCATGCCCATCGCCACATATTCCTTGATCACGTCCCAGCCACCGACTTCGATCGCCACGTGGTAGGGCACCTGGCTTTGCTGGAACACCAGGTCCACCAGTCGATAAGTGGACAGGCGCTGCGGTGGCAGGATCAGGCCATAGGGTGAGAGATCCTCCAGGGTGATCCGGTCCTTCATCGCCAGCGGATGATCGGGCGGCATGATCAGCATCGGATCGTAGTGCCGCACCGGTTCCCAGGCGATATCGTTGGGCACATCCAGCATCGAACCGACGGCGAAGTCTGCCTCGTCGGCGCGCAGCAGGGCCAGGCCGTCCTTGCCGGTGACATTCGCCAGCTGCAGTTGCACCGCGGGAAACCTTTCGCGATACCGACGCACCAGCTCCGGCAGCAGGTACTGGATGGTCGAGGTACCCGCGGCGATCACCAGATGACCTGCCTGCAGACCCTTCACCTTGGCCTGGAAATTCCGGTCCAGCGTCTCCCAGCCTTCGATCAACGGGCGCGCCAGCTCATACAGCGCCTCGCCGGCATCGGTGAGGTTGATGCGGCGACGGCGCCGGTCCATCAGGATCACGCCCAGCTCCCGCTCCAGCGCCTGCAGCTGCAGGCTGATGGTGGGTTGCGACAGGTACAGCGCCTCGGCCGCGCGGGTCAGTGTGCCCAGCTTCACTACGCTGACAAACGCACGCAACTGCTTGTGGCGGTTGCCTTTGTAGTAGTAGCGGGCGCCGCTTTCTGCGACCGGTTCCCGGCCGGCGCGCTTTTTTGCTGCGTTGCGGTGCGATTTCTGGTGCCGATCAGGCATTTGACTTTGCGCTTTCATCAAGTAGCTCAGTAGCTTGCCTACGGTATTAAATGCGCCAATACTATTGATTGAAACATTCGTGTTGTCAAACACGTTGTTTCTGCCCTAGCTTCGAGTCATCCACGACACGGAGCGAACCGATGGCACTACCACAGGAACAACTCGATACCGGCAGCGCCGAGATCCTGGCCGATGGTGCCGGTTACGAAGGCATCCTGACCCCGGGAGCGCTGGACTTTCTGGGCTTGTTGCATCGCCAATTTGAGACCTCGCGGCAGCACCTGCTGCAGGCCCGGCGCAAGCGCCAGGCGCTCTACGATGCCGGGGGCTTGCCGGATTTTCGTGCCGACACCGCGGCGATCCGCGCCTCGGCCTGGAGCGTGGCGCCGATTCCCGCCGCGCTGCGCGACCGCCGCGTGGAAATCACCGGCCCGGTCGAACGCAAGATGATCATCAACGCGCTGAATTCGGGCGCCAAGGTGTTCATGGCGGACTTCGAGGACTCTTCCTCGCCAACCTTTGCCAACCAGATGGACGGCCAGCTCAACCTGCGCGACGCGGTCAACGGCAGCATCGAATTCCGCTCGCCCGAGGGCAAGAGTTACTGCGTCGGCGAGCATCCCGCCGTGCTGGTGGTGCGCCCCCGCGGCTGGCATCTGCACGATCGCTTCTTCAGCGTGGATGACACCCCGATGTCCGGCGCGCTGGTCGATTTCGGCCTGTTCGTGTTCCACAATGCACGCGCCCTGCAGCGCCGTGATCGCGGTCCGTATTTCTATCTGCCCAAGCTTGAAGCGATGGAAGAGGCCGCACTGTGGGAAGAGGTGATGAGCACCGCCGAGGACGAGTTGCAGCTGCCGATCGGCACCATGAAGGCCACCGTGCTGATCGAGACGCTGCCGGCGGCGTTCCAGATGGACGAGATCCTGCACGCGCTGCGCCGGCGCATCGTGGGCCTGAACTGCGGCCGCTGGGACTACATCTTCTCGTACCTGAAAACGCTGCGCGGCCATCGCGACCGCCTGCTGCCGGAGCGTGGCCAGGTCGGCATGACCGTGCCGTTCCTGAAAGGCTATTCCGAACTGCTGATCAAGACCTGCCATCGCCGTGGCGCGTTCGCGATCGGTGGCATGGCGGCGCAGATCCCGATCAAGGGTGACGAGGTGGCGAACCAGGCTGCACTGGACAAGGTGCGTGCCGACAAGCTGCGCGAAGTGCAGGCCGGCCACGATGGCACCTGGGTTGCCCACCCGGCGCTGGTGGCGGTGGCGCAGGAGATTTTCGACCAGTACATGCCCGCGCCGAACCAGCTCGGCAAACTGCGCGAAGACGTGCAGGTGACGCGCGAGCAGCTGCTTGCCGCGCCCGGCGGCACGATCACGCGCGCCGGTTTCGACAACAACGTCGAAGTCTGCCTGCGCTATACCGCCGCGTGGCTCAACGGACTGGGCTGCGTGCCGATCCATCACCTGATGGAAGACGCCGCCACCGCCGAGATCGCCCGCGCCCAGTTGTGGCAGTGGCTGCATCACGGCGGCGTCGAGTTCCCTGACGGCGCCCCGATTGATTTCGCGCTGTTCGATCAGGCCCTCGCGGCGCACACCCACCGCCTGCGCGAAAGCCAGCATCCGGGCGCCAACCGTGCCGATGCAGCCGCAGCACTGATTTCCACGATGACCCATGCAGACGCTCTGGGTGATTTCCTCACTCTCCCCGCCTACGACCAACTTTGAAGCCCGCCCTCCCCCTCGCCTGCCGGGCGAGAGGCTCGAAGACACCACGGAGCCATACCATGAAGAATCATCTCCCCACCGCCGAACAGATCACCCTGGACTGGAAGAACAACGCCCGCTGGGCAGGCGTCCAGCGCAACTACTCCGCCGATGACGTGGTGCGCCTGCGCGGCACCGTGCAGGTCGAACACTCGCTGGCCCGCCGCGGTGCCGAGCGCCTGTGGAAATCGCTGCATCAGGAAGAGTTCGTCAATGCGCTCGGCGCGCTCACCGGCAACCAGGCGATGCAGCAGGTCAAGGCCGGCCTGCAGGCGATCTACCTGAGCGGCTGGCAGGTCGCCGCCGACGCCAACGTGGCCGGCGAGATGTACCCTGACCAGTCGCTGTACCCGGCCAACTCGGTGCCGCTGGTGGTCAAGCGCATCAACAACACCTTGCTGCGCGCCGATCAACTGCACCACGCCGAGGGCAACCACGACATCGACTGGCTGGTGCCGATCGTGGCCGACGCCGAGGCCGGCTTCGGTGGCGTGCTGAATGCGTTCGAGCTGATGAAGGCCATGATCGAGGCCGGCGCCGCCGGCGTGCACTTCGAAGATCAGCTGGCCGCGGTGAAGAAATGCGGCCACATGGGCGGCAAGGTGCTGGTGCCCACGCGCGAGGCGGTCGACAAGTTGAACGCCGCGCGCCTGGCCGCCGACGTCGCCGGCGTCCCGACGTTGCTGGTGGCGCGCACCGACGCCGACGCCGCCGATCTTTTGACTTCGGACATCGACGCCAACGACCAGCCGTTCATCACCGGCGAGCGCACGGTCGAGGGCTTCTTCCGGGTCAGGCACGGCCTGGATCAGGCGATCAGCCGCGGTCTGGCGTACGCGCCCTACGCGGACCTGATCTGGTGCGAGACCAGCAAGCCGAACCTGGAGGACGCGCGCCGCTTCGCCGAGGCGATCCATGCCCGGTTCCCGTGCAAGATGCTGGCCTACAACTGTTCGCCCAGCTTCAACTGGAAGAAGAACCTGGACGACGCCACCATCGCCCGCTTCCAGAAGGAACTCGGCGCGATGGGTTACAAGTTCCAGTTCATCACGCTGGCCGGTTTCCACAGCCTCAACTACGGCATGTTCGACCTGGCCCACGACTACGCGCGCCGGCAGATGACCGCCTTCGTCGAACTGCAGGAGAAGGAATTCGCCGCGGTCGATCGCGGCTTCACCGCGGTGAAACACCAGCGCGAAGTGGGCACCGGCTACTTCGATGCCGTCACCCAGGCGATCCACCAAGGCCAGTCATCGACCACCGCCCTGACCGGCTCCACCGAGGAGGCGCAATTCAAGCAAGCCGCCGTCGCCTGATCGCCACAGCCGCAGCAGCGCGTTCGCGGGCGATGCTCTTTGCCAGAGATTCGGGATTCGGGATTCGGGATTCGGGATTCGCAAGAGCAAAAGCATAAAGCCTAAAGTATCGCCCGCGAGCGGGCTCCTGGCCTGGCGTTATTCGGGGGCGGGATCGGGCGGCGGTACCAGCACGCTGACCGTCCAGCCCGCCTTCGGTTCCAGCTCGCGCTTGGCCGAGGCCACTCGCAGCGTCCCTTTCTCCTCCACCCCGAACATCAGCACACTGGTGGAACCGTACTGCTCGATGAACTGCGGCCAGTCGAAGGTGTCGGTGAGCTTGGTCAGCTTGATCCGCCAGCCCTGCTCCAGCATCTCCGCGAAACGGCCGTGGGTGATCGTCTCGTCGAACAAGGGCGGGGCCAGCAGACTTCCGGCCAATGCGGCACGATCGGTGTTTTCCTCCGGGGTCAGGTTGCGCAGCCGGTAGACCTTTTCACGACCAAACTCCTGGCGGTAGTGCACGCAGGCCAACGAGTTGCGTTCACGATGCGTGGACATGGCCAGCAAGCGACCGATGCCGGTGAGATCCAGATGCAGCTCGGCATGCGGCGACGCCGGGTTGCCGAAGAACGTGGTCAGGCCTTCCATGCGAGCCAGCCGGATGCCTTCCCAGTCGTCATCGGCCAGGATCACGTGGAAACCGGCTTCGCCGAGCACCTTGCCGATCGAGCGCGCGACCGCGTCGGAGCCGAAGATCAACACGCCGCGTGGCTCCGGCTCGGCCACTTTCAGCCAGATCGCCAGCGGTCGCGCGGTGGCGCTCTGCAGCACCACGGTACCGATGATCAGAATGAAGATCAGCGGCACCAGCGCCTCGGCACCGGGCACGTCCAGCGCAGCCAGGCGCAAGGCGAACAGCGCCGACACCGACGCCGCCACGATGCCGCGCGGCGCGACCCAGCCGATCAATGCGCGCTCGCGCCAGCTGAGTTTGCTGCCCACGCTGGCCAGCGACACGGTCAGCGGTCGCACGATCAACTGGGCGATTGCAAACAGCGCGATGCCGGCCACCAGCATCCCCGGTGGCAGCGGCCAGGGCAGCCGCGCCGCCAGCAGGATGAACAACACCGACACCAGCACGGTGGTGAGGCTTTCCTTGAAGTCCAGGATGTCGTCGATGTGCACGCCACGGATGTTGCCCAGGGCAATCCCCATGATGGTCACCGCCAGCAGGCCCGATTCGTGGGTGAGCTCGTTGGAAAGGCTGAAAGCCAGCAACACGGCGGCCAGCACGGCGTAGTTCTGCAGATACTCGGGAATCATCTGCCGACGCAGGAAGAATGCCACCAGCCACGCCGCCGCCGCGCCGATCACCACGCCACTGGCGATGGTGGCGATGAACACGCCGATCGTGTGGCCTTGCTCGCGCGACACGATCGCCTCGAAGATCAGCACCGCGAACAGCGCGCCCAACGGGTCGATCACGATGCCTTCCCAGCGCAGCGTATTGGCGATGCGTGCATTGGGTCGCAAGGTGCGCAGCATCGGCGCAATCACCGTTGGCCCGGTGACGCAACCCAGTGCGCCATACAGCAAGGCGATCGGCCAGCTCAGCCCGGCAATTGCATGCGCCGCCCACGCCAGCAGCAACAAGGTAGCTATCGCGCCATAACTGACCAAGCCGCGCACCGCCCGGCCGATGCCTGGCAGCTCGTGAAAGCGCAAGGTCAGGCTGCCCTCGAACAGGATCAAGGCAACCGCCAGTGACACCATCGGGAACAGCAGGTCGCCCAGCAGCTTGTCGGGGTTCAGCACCCCGCTGACCGGCCCGAGCACGATGCCGGCCAGCAGCAGGAACAGGATCGCCGGCAACTTCACCCGCCACGCCAGCCATTGCGCCAGGAAACCGATCATCAGCATGCCGGCAAGCATCAGGCCGAGCTCGACAATCATGGCGTCCCCTTCAATGGATTGGGCCGCTATCGAAACACGCGCGGCTGCGAGCGTCCAGCGCCCGCTCGCGCCGGCCGCTCAAAAGCGCCGGTATTGCAGTGCTTCGGCCAGATGCTCGCGTTCGAGCAACGCCGCGCCGCCGTCGAGGTCGGCGATCGTGCGAGCCACCCGCAGCACGCGGTGGTAGGCCCGTGCGGACAGGCCCAGTCGCTCCAGCGCGCTCTCGAACCAGCGTCGTTCGGCTGCGCCCAAGGCACAGTCACGCTCCAGCTCGCGCGTGCTGATTTCGGCATTGGGACGCCCCGCGCGCATCAGCGATTGTCGGCGCGCGGCCAATACCCTGGCGCGCACCGTGGCGGAGTCTTCGTCGCGCGCGTTGCGTGGCGTGCCCAGCTCAGCCAACGGTACCGGCGGCACTTGCACGCAAAGATCGATGCGATCCAGCAGCGGGCCGGAAATGCGTGAACGGTAACGCTGTACCTGGTCGGGCGTGCATTGGCAACGCGGCTCACCGGCGTAGCCGCACGGACAGGGGTTCATCGCCGCCACCAATTGAAATTGGGCGGGGAAAGTCGCCTGGCGGGCCGCCCGCGAGATCACGATGTGGCCGGATTCCATCGGCTCGCGCAGCACCTCCAGCACGTGCCGGCTGAACTCGGGCAACTCATCCAGGAACAACACGCCGTTGTGCGCCAGCGAGATCTCGCCCGGTCGTGGCCAGGAGCCACCGCCGACCAGCGCCACCGCGGATGCAGTGTGGTGCGGCGACCGAAACGGCCGACGTCGCCAGCGCGCCAGGTCAGTAGGCTGGCCGGAAACCGACAACACTGCGCAGGTCTCCAGCGCTTCGGACTCGGACAGCGGCGGCAGGATGCCGGACAGGCGCTCAGCCAGCATGGTCTTGCCGGTGCCCGGCGGACCGATCAGCAACAAATGGTGGCCACCCACCGCGGCGATCTCCAGCGCGCGGCGCGCCTGCCTCTGGCCGCGCACGTCGGCCAAGTCGGGGCCATCAGCGGCGCCGCC
>CAJDVU010000073.1_pt1 | contig 12692 bp, 9 predicted proteins | sample 7391431 | NCBI WGS metagenome assembly CAJDVU01 (sample SAMEA7055700, study PRJEB34461) | soil metagenome | biome: terrestrial ecosystem; feature: Peninsula; material: soil | place: Antarctica | collected 2016
TCTTCCAGGGCTTCGAGGGCTACCTTCACCTCGCCGCCAACCTCCACCTCCAGCACACCGTCTTCGCCCCTGAACTGTTCGATCGGGACGATGCCTTCACTCTTCAGACCCGCGTTGATCACGACCACGTCGTTGCGGATTTCCACGACGATGCCGGTGACGATGGCGCCGGGCTTCAGCTTGGAGATGGCCTGCTGGCTCTGTTCAAACAGTTCGGCAAAACTTTCAGTCATGTTGATTCCATAGTGGGAAAAGACCGTGGGTCCGTTGCGCTCGGATGGGTTGTTGCGCTAAGAACTATCCGGTCCACCGGTTGGGGGTGCCGCAGGCGACTCGCGTGGAGCCGACATTGTCACCGTGAGTCGAAATCCCCCGCCGAGACAGGGGCACAAAAACCGTCGCACCATCCCATCAGGACCGTACGACGGCAAATACTTTCGCAACGACCTCGTCGATGCCCATCCCGGTGGTATCCACCAAAAGGGCATCGTCAGCACGTTTGAGTGGCGCGACCGCGCGCGATGCATCGCGGCTGTCACGCGCCTCAATTTCACGCTGAAGGCCGCCGAGTGTAACGCGGAGTCCCTTTTCCTTCAACTGCTTATAGCGTCTTTTTGCCCGCTCGGCGGCACTCGCCGTGAGGAAAACCTTGTAGGTGGCATCGGGGAAGATCACGGTGCCCATGTCGCGCCCGTCGGCGACCAGTCCAGGCGGCTTGCGGAAGCTCAACTGCAAGGCCATCAGGGCCTCGCGGACGGTCGGCATCGAGGCGATAGCCGAGGCGGCAGCCCCGGCGGTCTCGGTGCGCAATTCGTCGGTGGCGTCGTGACCGTTGACGATCACCCGCGTCTCACCGCCGTCCACTGCCGCTCGAAAATGGATCCGGGTCTCCTGGGCGCAGCGGGTCACCGCCTGCACGTCGGACAGATCCAGTCCGCCCATGCCCGCGGCATACCCCACCGCCCGATACAAGGCGCCCGAATCCAGCAGCCTCCAGCCGAGGCGCTCGGCCACCAACGCGCTGACGGTGCCCTTGCCCGACCCCGACGGCCCGTCGATGGTGAGTACGGGAACGGCGACAGCGTGGGTCATGGCAACTCCGGACGACAACGGCAAAGCGGGCAGTCTAACGCGTTGACCACACCGGCAACGCGTGCTATCTAGCCGATCTTCCCCGCTTGCAAGTGATGGCCCTCCCACCTGATGAATGATCTCCGCCGCGAGTTCGACCAAGCCGCCCAGGATATCCAGCGGCTGGCCAAACGGCCTGACAACGATACCTTGCTGAAGTTGTATGCCCTCTACAAACAAGCGTGTGAAGGCGACATGAGACGCGTGCAGCCCGGCTTCTTCGATTTCGTCGGCACCGCCAAGCATGAGGCCTGGGCCCAATTGAATGGCGTTTCCGAGAAGGAAGCGATGCATCGATACATCGCGCTGGTGCAACAGTTGCTGGCGTGACGTTGACCCTCGCAGCAAGACAACACTTGCTTTTCCGCGCTGAGCCCCGGCACATTCATGCGCTCGTTTGAGCTGCTCGTGGATCGCATGAATTACCCGAATCTGTTTGCCCCACTCGACCTTGGCCACGTCATCCTGCCCAACCGCATCTTGATGGGCTCGATGCATACCGGGCTGGAGGACAAGGCCAGCGACTACGACAAACTGGCGGCGTATTTTGCCGCGCGCGCAAGGGGCGGGGTTGGCCTGATGGTCACCGGCGGGATCTCGCCCAGCATCGAGGGCTGGCTGAAGCCATTCGGCGGCAGACTCACGATGCCCTGGCACAAGCCGCGCCATCGCAAGCTCACCGAGGCCGTGCACGCCGAGGGCGGGCGTATCTGCATGCAGATCCTGCATGCCGGTCGTTACGGTTACCACCCGCTCTCGGTCGCGCCCTCGAAGCTCAAGTCACCCATCACCCCGTTCACACCACGCGCGCTCTCGGCACGCGGCGTCGAACGCACCATCCACGACTTCGCACACTGCGCGACGCTGGCACGAGAAGCTGGCTACGACGGCGTCGAGATCATGGGTTCGGAAGGCTATCTGATCAACGAGTTCATCGCTGCGCGCACCAACCAGCGCCGCGATGCCTGGGGTGGCGACGCGGCGCGGCGCATGCGCTTCCCGGTGGAAATCGTGCGTGGTACGCGCGAGGCCGTCGGGCGCGATTTCATCATCATCTACCGGCTCTCGATGCTGGATCTGGTCGAAGACGGTCAGGACTGGAGCGAAGTGGTGGCGCTGGCCAAGGCCATCGAAGCGGCAGGCGCCAGCATCATCAATACCGGCATTGGCTGGCACGAGGCACGCATCCCCACCATCGTCACCAGCGTCCCGCGCGCCGGTTTCGCGTGGGTCACGCAGAAACTCAAGGGTGAAGTGGCGATTCCGCTGGTCGCCACCAACCGGATCAACATGCCGGAGGTGGCCGAGCAGATCCTGGCCGGCGGCGAGGCCGACATGGTGTCGATGGCGCGTCCGTTGCTGGCCGATCCGGCCTGGGCGAACAAGGCGAAAGCCGGCCGCAGCGAGTGGATCAATACCTGCATTGCCTGCAACCAGGCCTGCCTGGATCACGTGTTCCAGAACAAGCGCGCCAGCTGCCTGGTCAATCCACGGGCCTGCCACGAGACCGAGCTGAAGCTCGAACCGGCCCGAACACGCAAGCGCATCGCCGTGGTCGGTGCCGGCCCGGCCGGCATGGCTTGCGCCAGCGCACTGGGCGAGCGCGGCCACCAGATTACCTTGATTGACCGGGCTGACGAGATCGGTGGCCAGTTCAACTACGCCAGGCAGATCCCCGGCAAGGAAGAATTCCGCGAGACGCTGCGCTATTTCCGGCACCAACTGGCCGAGGTGGATGTCGACGTCCAACTGGGACAAGCAGCAAACGCGGCGTCGCTGCACGCGCGCGGTTTTGATGAAATTGTGATCGCCACTGGCGTCACGCCGCGCCACGTGAACTTTCCCGGCAGCGATGATCCACGCGTGTTGAGCTATCTCGATGTGCTCGCACGGCACCAGCCGGTGGGTGCAAAGGTGGCCATCATCGGCGCCGGCGGCATCGGCTTCGACGTCGCCGAATATCTGGTGGAGCGGGCACCCTCACCCACGACCGAGATAGCCCGCTGGACCCGGGAATGGGGCGTGGACATGAAGCTTGAACAGCGCAGCGGCCTGCAGCCTCCACGGCCGGAAGCGCCGCAGCGACAGGTCTGGTTGCTTCAGCGAAGCGAAGGCCGCCTCGGCGCGCGGCTGAACAAGACCACGGGCTGGGTGCATCGAGCCACGCTGAAAGCCAAGCACGTCATCATGCTTGGCAACGTCCGCTATGAGCGCTTCGACGACTTGGGGCTGCATGTCACCGTCGATGGCAAGGCGCAGGTTCTGCCGGTCGACAACGTGGTCGTGTGTGCGGGTCAGGTGCCCAACCGCCAACTCGCTGACGAACTGATCGCCGCCGGCCTGACCGTGCATGTGATTGGCGGCGCCGACGTGGCAGCGGAGCTGGATGCCAAGCGCGCCATCGATCAGGGCACGCGCCTGGCCAGCACGATTTGACCAGCACGATCTAAATCGCGGCAACGCTTGGCGACAGAAAAAAAGCGCCCCGCAGGGAGACGCATGAGCATGGGTTCGAGGGGAAGTGGAACCAGATGCCGTATCCAGCGTCGCTGCGGGGCGAGGGCCGCCGCCACAAGGGAGGGGACGTGGCGGGACGAGAGGGAGTTTATGATCGACGCGTTCAAGTATCCAATATATATTTCGCGCCTCATTGATTCGAAATCGCTATATGTTCGATTTCCGCCAACTACGCTATTTTGTGGCCGTCGCCGAGGAGCTCAGCTTTACGCGGGCGGCGCTGCGCCTGCATCTTTCACAGCCGCCGCTGTCCCAGCAGATCCAGTCTCTCGAACAGGATTTGGGCGTGCGCCTGCTGGATCGCAGCAAGCGCCAGGTCAAACTGACGGAACCGGGCCGGGTCTTTCTTGACCAGGCACGGCAGATTCTGGTCCAGGCGGACGAGGCACGCAGTCAGGTCGCCGCGGCGGCCGCCGGTTGCAGTGGCCACGTGCGCCTGGCCTACACGGTTTCAGTGTCGTTTCACCGGGCGCTGCCGCGAACCTTGCTGCGTTACCGCCAGATCGCACCCAACGTCGCCTTGACGTTGGTCGAGATGTATACCGAGCCGCAGTTCGCGGCCCTGCTGAGCGAGGAGATCGACGCCGGCTTCGTGCGCAGCGAACCGGTTCACACGCAGGATATGCGCCGCCTGCGGTTGAGCGTGGTTGACCGCGAGCCGTTGTTGCTCGCCATGCCGGCAGGCCACCCGTTGGCCACGCGCAGCAGCCTCTGCCTGGCCGAAGTGGCGGGCGACGCGTTCGTATCTCAGCCACGCGCACTCGCCGCCGCACTGTATGACCGCCTGGTCACCTTGGCCAACAACGCCGGCTTCCAGCCATCCATCGTGCAGCAGGCGCAGCAGATCAACGGTTTGCTCGCACTGGTCGCGGCCGGCTTGGGATTGGCCCTGGTGCCGGCCAGCATGCGCGTCGTGCGCCTCGCTGGCGTCTGCTATGTGCCCTTGGAAGACCCCGATGCCTTTTTGCTGCTGGCCGTTGCCAGCCGTGCCGACAATCAGTCCCCTGCCTTGCAGCAATTCCTGGCCACCGTCACGGAAACGTCGATGGTACTGAGCTTGTGAGCCGCCGCCACAATCATTATACTTGCGAGCTTCAGTTTTTCTTTTAGTGTCAGGAGCCAGCCGTGAAGGTGCTTAACTCTTTGAAGTCCGCCAAGGCGCGGCACCGCGACTGCAAGATCGTGCGCCGTCGCGGCAAGGTGTTTGTGATCTGCAAGAGCAATCCGCGTTTCAAGGCTCGTCAGCGCTGAGTTCAGCGCACCACGATGCCCGCAAAAAGGCCGCTCACGCGGCCTTTTTTGTGGTTGCCTGATTGCCTCCGCAAAAGCTTCGCGGACACATCAGGCCGTGAACGTTAGGTGTAGCGGACATCGATGATCTCGTAATGCTTGACGCCGTTAGGAGCCGTGAATTCCAGGCTGTCACCCGCACTCTTGCCGATCAGCGCGCGCGCAATCGGCGACGACACCGCAATCAGGGACTGCTTGATGTCCGCCTCGAGGTCGCCCACGATCTGGTAGGTCACCGTTGCGCCACTGTCCTCGTCCTCAAGGTCGACGGTCGCGCCGAACACGATCTTCTTGCCCACGTTGAGCCGGGCGACGTCGATCACCTCGGCGTTCGACAACAAACCCTCCAGCTGCGCAATACGCCCTTCGGTGAATCCCTGCAGCTCGCGTGCCGCGTGATACTCGGAATTCTCCTTCAGGTCGCCATGCTCTCTCGCCTCGGCAATCGCCGCGATGATGTGCGGGCGATCGACCGATTTCAGTCTGACGAGTTCCGCGCGCAGGCGTTCGGAGCCGGTTTTGGTAATCGGTGGACGACTCATGCGCTGAGCTCCTTGTGCAATTCCTGCAGACTATGTACCTCGCCACTGCCGCGAAAATCCAGCGAATGTTCGAGCGCGCGAGCACCTGCCACTGTAGTGGAATAGGTAACGCGATGCTGCAGCGCTTCACGACGAATCGAGAACGAATCGGCGATCGCCTGCTTGCCCTCGGTGGTATTGACGATGTAGACGATTTCGCCGTTCTTGATCGCATCGACAATATGCGGACGACCCTCGAGCACCTTGTTGATACGTTCGCATACCACCCCATGCGCAGCCAGATAGCTGGCGGTTCCCGCGGTCGCCACCAGGCTGAAGCCGCGCGTGATGAAGTCGTTCGCCACCGGTAACAGGATCTCCTTGTCAGCATCGCGCACCGACAGAAACACCTTGCCCAACGTGGGCGCGTGAATACCCGCCGCTTCGTGACAACGCGCAAACGCCGCGCCGAAACTGCGCCCCACACCCATCACTTCGCCAGTGGAGCGCATCTCCGGGCCAAGAATGGGATCGACGTTCTGGAACTTCAAGAACGGGAAAATCGCCTCTTTCACCGAGTAGTACGCCGGAATCACCTCGCGCGTCGCACCCAGGCTGGCCAGGCTGTGCCCGGCCATCACGCGCGCGGCAATCTTCGCCAACGGCACGCCGGTCGCCTTGGAGACAAAGGGCACGGTGCGCGACGCACGCGGGTTCACTTCCAGGATAAAGACCGTCTCGCCCTGGATCGCAAACTGCGTATTCATCAGCCCGATGACCTTCAGTTCCTTCGCCATTGCGGTGACTTCGCGGCGCAGCTCATCCTGCACCGAGGCGCTCAGCGAATAGGGCGGCAGCGAACAGGACGAATCGCCCGAATGCACGCCGGCTTCCTCGATGTGCTCCATGATGCCGCCGATCAACACGTTGCCTTCGGCATCGGCGATCACGTCGACGTCCACTTCCACGGCGTGGTCGAGGAAGCGATCGAGCAGCACCGGCGAGTCGTTGGAGACCTTCACCGCATCGCGGATGTAACGCGACAGATCGGCGTCGTCGTGCACCACTTCCATCGCGCGGCCGCCCAGCACGTAGCTCGGCCTGACCACCAGCGGATAGCCGATCTCACGCGCCAAGGCGAGCGCCTCGTCCGCATTGCGCGCAGTACGATTGGGCGGTTGCCGCAGGCCGATCTTCTGGATCATGTGCTGGAAGCGCTCGCGGTCCTCGGCCAGGTCGATCGAGTCCGGGCTGGTGCCGATGATCGGCACGCCGGCCGCCTCCAGCGCGCGCGCCAGCTTCAGCGGGGTCTGTCCGCCGTACTGCACGATCACGCCCTTCGGCTTTTCCACATGGACGATCTCCAGCACGTCCTCCAGCGTCACTGGTTCGAAGTACAGGCGGTCGGAGGTGTCGTAATCGGTCGATACGGTTTCCGGGTTGCAATTGATCATGATGGTCTCGTAACCATCCTCGCGCAGCGCCATCGAGGCATGTACGCAGCAGTAGTCGAACTCGATACCCTGACCGATCCGGTTCGGACCGCCGCCGAGCACGATGATCTTGTCGCGATCGGTCGGCGCGGCCTCGCATTCTTCCTCGTAGGTCGAATACAGGTAGGCCGTGCTGGTGGCGAACTCGGCCGCGCAGGAATCCACCCGTTTGTACACCGGGCGCACGCCCAGCGTGTGGCGCAAGTGACGCACGGCCGCTTCATCGGTATCGAGCAATTCGGCAATGCGCGCATCGGCGAAACCCAGTCGCTTCAGCTCGCGCACACGCGGCGCGTCGAGCGCGGTGATGCCTTGCGCGACCACGTCATTCTCGGCCAGCACAATGTCCTCGAACGCGGCGAGAAACCACGGATCAATCCGGCTCAGGTCGTAGATCTCCTCCAGCGAAAGGCCCGCGCGGAAGGCATCGGCCACGTGGAACACACGCTCCGGGCGCGGCTCGCGCAGTTCGCGTTTGAGCGTGGCCAGACCGTCGCCGGTGCTGAGATCCAGCCCGGTCGGATTGAGGCCAGTCTTGCCGATTTCCAGCCCGCGCAGGGCCTTCTGCAGCGATTCGTGGAACGTCCGACCCAGCGCCATCACCTCGCCGACTGATTTCATCTGGGTGGTGAGGCGCGCGTCGGCGGAGGGGAACTTCTCGAACGCAAAACGCGGGATCTTGGTGACCACGTAATCGATCGACGGCTCGAACGAGGCCGGGGTCAGGCCACCGGTGATGTCATTCCTCAGCTCGTCCAGCGTGTAGCCGACCGCCAGCTTGGCCGCGACTTTGGCGATCGGGAAGCCGGTGGCCTTCGAGGCCAGCGCCGACGAGCGCGATACGCGTGGATTCATCTCGATGACGACGACTTGACCATTCTCGGGATTGATGCCGAACTGCACGTTGGAACCGCCGGTGTCCACACCGACCTTGCGCAACACCGCGATCGAGGCATCGCGCAGGCGCTGATACTCCTTGTCGGTGAGGGTCTGCGCCGGCGCTACGGTGATCGAATCGCCGGTATGCACGCCCATTGGATCAAGGTTCTCGATGGCGCACACGATGATGCAATTGTCTGCCGTGTCGCGCACCACCTCCATTTCGAATTCCTTCCAGCCGAGCACGGATTCCTCGACCAGCACCTCGCCCACCGGCGAAAGCTCCAGGCCGTGCTTGACGACTTGCTCGAACTCCTCGCGGTTGTAGGCAATCCCGCCACCGGTGCCGCCGAGCGTGAAGCTGGGCCGGATCACGGTCGGATAACCGACCTTGGCCTGGGTCTCCAACGCTTGCTCGAAGGTGCGCGCAATCTCCGCCTTCGGGCAGGTCAGCCCGATCTCGCCCATCGCCACACGGAACAGCTCGCGATCCTCGGCCATCCGGATCGATTCGCGCCGGGCCCCGATCAGCTCGACGTCGTACTTCTCCAATACGCCATGGTCGGCCAGATCCAGCGCGCAATTGAGGCCGGTCTGGCCACCCATCGTGGGCAGTACGGCGTCAGGGCGCTCCTTGGCGATGATGCGCTCCACCGTCTGCCAGTTGATCGGTTCGATGTAGACCGCGTCGGCGGTATCCGGATCGGTCATGATCGTGGCGGGGTTGGAGTTCACCAGGATCACCCGGAAGCCCTCCTCCTTCAGCGCCTTGCACGCCTGCGCGCCGGAATAGTCGAACTCGCAGGCCTGGCCGATCACGATCGGGCCAGCGCCGATGATGAGAACGCTTTTGATATCGGTACGTTTGGGCATCTCAGCGAGCCTTCTGCATCAGCGTGGCAAATCGTTGGAACAGATAACCGACATCGTGCGGGCCGGGGCTGGCCTCGGGGTGGCCCTGGAAGCAGAAGGCGGGGCGATCGGTGAGCGCGAAGCCCTGCAGCGAACCGTCGAACAACGAGACATGCGTCAACCGCACGTTCGCCGGCAAGCTCACCGGATCGACGGCAAAGCCGTGGTTTTGCGAGGTGATCAGCACACGGCCGTCATCGAGATCCTTGACCGGATGATTGGCGCCGTGGTGGCCGAACTTCATCTTCAGCGTCTTGCCACCCAGCGCCAGCGCCATCAGTTGCTGGCCCAGACAGATGCCGAACAACGGAATCTTTGCGTCGAGCAACTCGCGGGTGGCTGCAATGGCGTAATCGCATGCGGCCGGATCACCCGGCCCGTTGGACAGCACCACGCCATCGGGTCGCATCGCGAGCACGTCGGCTGCAGGCGTTTGCGGCGGAACCACGGTGAGATCGCAACCCTGTTCCGCCAGCAGGCGCAAAATATTGAGTTTCGTGCCGAAGTCGTAGGCCACCACCTTGAAGCGCAGGGTGGGCTGGTTGAATGCAGCACGATCGAGATCGTAGACGCCTTGGGCCCACGCATACGGTTTGGTGGTGCCAACGACCTTGGCCAAATCCATGCCATTCAAGCCGGGGAACGCGCGGGCCGTGGCCAGAGCGGCCGCCTCGTCCACCCGTTCGTCAGCCACGATGCAGCCGGCGAGCGCACCCTTGTCGCGCAGGATGCGCGTAAGTCGACGCGTGTCGATGCCATCGATGGCCACGGTGCCGTGGCGACTCAGATATTCCGGCAGGCTCTCTTCGCAGCGCCAGTTGCTGGGGCGGCGCGGTACGTCGCGCACGATCAGTCCAGCGGCGTGCACGAGCATCGACTCGACGTCTTCTGCGTTGACGCCGGTGTTGCCGACGTGCGGGTAAGTCAGGGTCACGATCTGGCGCGCGTAGGACGGATCGGTGAGGATTTCCTGATAGCCGGTCATCGCGGTGTTGAAGACGACCTCGCCGACGGTTTCTCCAATGGCGCCCACGGCATGGCCGTGGAACACACTGCCGTCTTCAAGGGCCAGCAGAGCAGGTAAGGGCATACGGTAACCGCCTTTTGAGATGCAACAAAGTCCGCAAGCCGCTGCACTGCTGGCTTGTGGCGCTTGGGAGGGTAACGATCCGGGCGGGTGGAAATGATAGGCTGCGACCGCGTTTCTGTCCACCGCACCGCGCCTGAATCACAGGTCCGTCGACGCTTCGTCAGCGTCGGGCAGGCGTTACACTAGACGTCATCGTCAACGAAGCTGAATGTCTCATGGCTGCCGCCGTCCTGCTCGATCCCGCGCGTCTCGACCGCTCGGATACCACGGTGCAGCATCAGCCTTTTCCGTTGATGGTGGCCCATGGCCAATTACCCGACGAAGTGCGCGGCGAGCTCGCCCGAGACTTCCCGCACTATGAAAGCGCAGGCTTCTTTCCGTATGAGCCAGGCGATTGCGGGCCGAGCATCAACGTGCTGGTCAAAGACTTGACGTCACCGGCGTTTGCCGGCGCGATCGGGCAGCGTCTGGATATCGACAATCTTGATCAGTACCCCACTCTGGTGACACTGTGTCGCCTGCTCAACAAGCGCCACGGCACCATCCACACCGACAGCAAGTCGAAAATTGCCACGGCGCTGCTTTATCTGAACGCACGGTGGCCGGACACCAGTGCCGGCTGCCTGCGCTTCCTGCATCGAGTCGATGACATCGACAGCATGGCGATGCCGGAACTGATCCCGCTCTACGGCGAGCTCGCCGTGTTCAAGCGCTGCGAAAACTCGTTCCACGGCCACCTGCCTTACGAAGGCGAGCGCCGGGTCATCCAGGTCGCGTGGCTCACCAGCGACGAAGAGAAATTGCGCAAAACCAAGCGCGGCAAATTCTCACGTGCGTTCAAGAAGGTGTTTGGCCGACTCGATACCCGCCTGGGCGCCGGGCGTGACCGCAACGCGTCACACCGCGACTGACGAAACCGCCTCAACGGGACGCGGCAAGCACGTCGTCCAATTGCCAATGACCCGGACCGCGGCCGGCCACCCAGTGTGCCGCGTGCAACGCGCCGCGCGCGAAGATCGAGCGATCCATGGCGCGGTGGGTCAACTCCAGCCGCTCGCCGCGCCCGATCAGCATGGCGGTATGCTCGCCGACGATATCGCCGCCGCGGATCGTGGCAAAACCGATACTCCCTTCCGGTCGTTCGCCGGTCTGACCCACTCGGCTGTAAATGGCCGCCGTCTCCAGCGAGGTCCGGCGTGCCGCCGCCGCCACACGCCCCAGGGCGAGCGCGGTGCCCGAGGGCGCATCCTGCTTGCGACTGTGATGTGCCTCGAGAATCTCCAAATCCCAATCCGGCAAGGCCGCTGCCGCCTCGCGCAACAACCGGGTCAACACGGCGACACCCAGGCTGAAATTGGCCGCACGCAGTATCGCCAACTGGCTGCACGCGTCGTCCAATTCCTGTTCCAGCCGCGCATCAATGCCGGTGGTCCCGCTGACCAACGCCACCCCGCGCGCCAGACAGTGATCGAGGGCGCAGGCGAGTGCCACGGGGCTGCTGAAGTCGATCACCACGTCGAGCGGCGGAGCACCTTCCCACGCATGCGTGTAGCGCAACGAGTCGTCCTGACCCGGGTGGACCGGAAGTCCATCGCGATCCGACCCTGGCGCCACGACGGCGTGGGTTAGTTCGAAGCGATCGTCGTCTCCAAGCAACCCAAGCAAAGCGTCGCCCATGCGGCCGGAGGCTCCGTTGATCGCCACGCGCAAGGGTCCGGTCATTCGTGGGCTCCGTTCATGAGATTCTCATGCTGCATGCTAACGCCTAGTGCGCCCGGCTCAGATTCCGTGAAGCCACGATCGGCGCAGAGAGTGCACCACAAGACTTTCGCAGCGCCCAGGCGACCTTGGCTCAAGCGGTCAGGCGCTCAAGCGCCCAGGCGGTCAGGCGGTCACCCTTGACCAGAACTTCTTCACGCCATCAACCCAGCCCTTGGCTCGTGGAGTGTGCTTGTCGGCATCGCTGCCTTTGAAGGTCTCCTCCAGCGACTCCAGCAATTCCTCCAGCCACTTGTGTTTGTCGGCCACGGCAACCAGATGTGGTTCACGTTTCGGAAACCCACCGAGGCGTTCGCGGGTGTTGCGGAACATCACCCGACCAATGCCGAACCCGTCGAGCAGGTCTTCCATCAACCGCTCGCGGGCACCTTCTTCGTTGCCGGTAAATTCTTTGACCCGTTGCTCCAACCGCGGACGGCCGTCCACGAGTTTGCGCAAACGCGTCATCGGCACCTTGGCATTTTCGTCAGCCAATGCCTCGACCATGTCCGCAACTTCCTCGTAGTGAGCGCTTTCCTGTTGGTATTGGGCGAGATCCACGTAGCGCTCAGGATCCAGCAGTTGGAGCCTCGCAAAATGCCCTTCCGGCCCAAGTTGCTGCGGTGTCGCAGTCAAAAGCAGTAGTGCGTCGGTCGTTTCTGCCAAGCCGCGAACCACCTCGTAAGCCGCGCTCGGACCGTCGATCGACCATTCAAGATGGTGCGCCTCATCGACAACGAGCACATCCCAACCGGCGTCCTGCGCTTGTTTCGCGCGGATTTCGTTGTCCGCCAAAAACCCGGTCGCCGCGAGCACCCACTGGCTATCGAGAAATGGATTGCAGCCCGGATCACCTTGCTCGATCGCCTCGCAGCGTTCTTCGTCAAACAGGCTGAACGAAAGTTGGAACCGCCGCAGCAGTTCGACAAACCACTGGTGGATCAATGGTTCCGGCACCAACACCAGCACCCGCTCAGCGCGACCGGTCAGAATCAACCGATGCAAAATCAAACAGGCTTCAATAGTTTTGCCCAACCCCACCTGGTCGGCCAGCAACACCCGTGGACGCGGTCGATTCGCCACTTCATCGGCGATGAACAA
>CAJDVU010000074.1_pt1 | contig 12649 bp, 11 predicted proteins | sample 7391431 | NCBI WGS metagenome assembly CAJDVU01 (sample SAMEA7055700, study PRJEB34461) | soil metagenome | biome: terrestrial ecosystem; feature: Peninsula; material: soil | place: Antarctica | collected 2016
GGTCTTGATGCCAAGGCTGTAACACGCGCGCAGTATGCGCAGGGCGATTTCGCCGCGGTTGGCGATGACGATTTTTTCTAGCATGGGAATCGGGGATCGGGAATGGGAAATGGGAAGATCAACATCGTGTTCATCGCGCGTTCTTGGGCTGGGCGAGTGCGTTGAGCAAGGCCGTGAGTCTTGCGCAAACCCGCTGGATGAGGTCGTTCACGGGCCGCGACACCGCCATCAAGCCTGACCGGATCGCGATCGGGCATGGCGTGTCCAGCTCCGACCGTGAACCGCGTGCGATGGAGAGAAAGCGTTGGTACTCCTGCCTCGAACGACGTGCTGCGCCGTCGGCAATATTCGACGGGATACTGATTGCTGCACCTCCAAGCTGTGGGGTCAAACCAAGGTGCTCGGTATCGGGAAAGCATGCGGAAAAAAGGTAAACCGCTTCGACCAGATGCATGGCGTCTGGCCATACCTGCAGATCCTCATGCGGCCGCGTGAAAGATTCCCTATTCTCCATTTCCGATTCCCGGCTCTTCAGGCAATCACGAACATCGGCTCGTCAAATTCCACGGGCTGACCATTTTCGATCAGGATCGCCTGCACGGTGCCGGTGACCTCCGCATCGATCTGGTTGAACATCTTCATCGCCTCGATCACGCCCAGTGGGTCGCCTGCCTTGACCTGCTGGCCGACCGTGACAAAGGCCGGCGCGCCGGGAGAAGCCGAGACGTAGAAGGTGCCGACCATGGGCGCCTTGACGACATGTCCCGCAGGCAGTGCATTGGCGGCCGGCGCTTCGGGCGCACTGGCTGCCGGCGCGACAGCGACGGGTGCGGGCGCGGCGGCCACCGGGGCAGGCGCGGGAGTGGCGACCGGCGCGGTGGTCTTGGGCACGCGCGACAGGCGCACGACTTCCTCGCCCTCCTTGATTTCCAGTTCGGCGAGGTTGGACTCCTCGAGCAAATCGATCAGTTTCTTGATTTTGCGCAAATCCATGGGATCAGCCTTTTGGTCAGTCGTGCCACCAACGAGGTGGCGGAAAAGAATCGGTGTTGTCGCTGGCCGCGCCGTTCACACGCTGGCGCCCGCCGGTGTTCGCAAGCGTTGGATCGCCGCTTCCAGTGCCAGGCCATAACTGGCACTGCCAAACCCGCAAATGACGCCGATCGCCAGATCCGAGAGATACGAGTGATGGCGGAACGGCTCGCGCGCGAACACGTTGGACAGATGTACCTCGATGAACGGGATCGCTACCGCCGCGAAAGCGTCGCGCAGCGCAATGCTGGAGTGAGTGAACGCGCCGGCATTGCACAGGATCAGGGCGATCTGGTCGTCGCGAGCCTGGTGGATCCGCCCGATCAGTTCGTGTTCGGCGTTCGATTGGAACCAGACCAGGCCATGGCCAGCCGCTTGCGCTCGCTCGGCCAGGCGCCGGTTGATCTCGGCCAGTGTCTCGTGGCCGTAGATTTGCGGCTCGCGAGTGCCCAGCAGGTTGAGGTTGGGTCCATGCAGGACCAGGATTTTGGCCACGAAACCGTCCCGCTTGCGACCGGAGGTCCCGGTACGCGGCGCAGTGTGCTCGCACCGGTGGATGTTGTCCAGTTCACTGTAGATCGACGATGTTTGACGGAGAAGTGCGGAAATTACCCTCCGCTGGCGTATGTCTGCACGAATCCAAGGAGCCTGTCGAGTCCGGCCGGACTGCGCATCGGCTTGCTGTCCCGCACAGCCGAATTCTCACCGCGACCACTAGGGTCCGGCAAACTCCTAGGGTGATCCCGCCAAAGGCGACAGCCATTGTTCGAGTTGCCCATGCGACAGGATGCCGGCATGTGTTGCGATAATGCGGCCATTGGCGTCAACCAACACGCTAAATGGCAATATTTCACCCTTGTCACCCAGCTGCAGCGATGTGCTTGGAGCCTCCAGTTGCCCCACTAATATCGGGTAACTCACCGGATGAGTGGCCAGAAAGGCACGAACACGATCGGGTTCGTCCATCGCAATGCCCAGCACGATCGTTCCATCGTCTCCGAACTTTTTCCGAGCGCGGTTCAGCGCCGGCATCTCGTCCACGCACGGACCGCACCAGCTGGCCCAGAAATTGAGCAGCAGACGCCGGCCATGATAATCGCGCAAGGCGTGCGGGTGGCCTTCGAGATCCAGCAGCGTCAGGGCCGGCAACGGTTGACCGACGAGGGGAGACTCGACCGATTCCACCGATGGCGTCTGCAGCCAGTGCTGCGCGATGCCGCCCAGGATCGCGGCCAGCACGGCCAGCGCCAGGATCGCTCTGCTGCCGCGGGTGAACATCAGCGTGCGGCGTCGGTCAGCGCCCGCTCCACCATCGAGGAGGTCAGCACCGTGGACAGTTGCTGGCCCGCGCCGCCGTGGCGCGGGAACACCACGTAGAGCGGCACGCCCGGCGAGTGGTATTGCGCGAGGAAGGCGCTGATAGTCGGGTTCACGTCGGTCCAGTCGCCTTTCATGTAGGTCGCGCCGGTGCGCTGCAGCAAGTCGCGGAACCGCTGCGTGTCCAGCACCGTGTGTTCGTTCGCCTTGCAGGTGACACACCAGTCGGCGGTCATGTCGACGAACACCGGCGTGCCGGCAGCGCGCAGGTCGGCCAGTCTCTGCGGGCTGTAGGCGACCACGCCGTGCTCGGCGATCGCGCTGCCGGTCGGCGGCGGTACGTGGGTCAGCAACACCATCGGCACCAGCGTGGCGATGGCGAGCACCGCGACGGCAAACTTGCTTATCGCACCGCGCGAGCGGCTGCGCTCGAACCACCACAAGGTCATCGCGAGCAGCACCATCGCCACCAACACCAGGCCGACCGCATTGGCGCCGCGCTGGTTGGCCAGCACCCAGACCAGCCACACGGCAGTGAGGTACATCGGGAAAGCCAGCACCTGTTTGAGTGTTTCCATCCAGCGGCCCGGCTTCGGCAGCAGGCGAGCCAGCGCGGGCACGAAGCCGATCGCCAGAAACGGCAACGCCAACCCGGTGCCCAGCGCCATGAAGACCAGGAATGCCGAGAGCATCGATGCGGTAAACGCGTAGGCCAGCGCGCTGCCCATGAATGGCGCCGTACACGGCGTGGCCACCACCACCGCCAGTACGCCGGTGAAGAAATCGCCGGGCGGGCCCGCGCGCCGGGCCAGACCGGCGCCGGTATTGCCCAGCGAGGCGCCGAACTGCACCACGCCGGACATTGACAGACCCACGGCCAGCATCACGCAGGCCAGGATGCCCACCACGATCGGTTGCTGCAGCTGCGTGCCCCAACCCAGCGCGTGACCGGCCGAGCGCAGCGCCAGGATGCCCAGCCCCAACGCGGCGAAACTGCACAGCACACCAGCGGTGTAGAACACCGCATGGCTGCGCCGGGTGGCCGGGTCATCGCCGCCCTCCAGCACACTTACCGCCTTGATCGAAAGCACCGGCAGCACGCAAGGCATCAGGTTCAGCACCAGGCCGCCGGCCAGCGCCAGCAGCAGCGCAGCCAGAAGACCGATCTGCAGCGGGCTGGCGCCGACGTCCCCGGCGGCGGGCGGCGGTACGGCAGGTACGGTCGCGCCGGCGCTCACCGCGGCGCTGTCGTCCAGCGCGATCGTCATGCGCCGGTGCATCAGCGGATAGCACAGGCCGCCGTCCTGGCAGCCCTGGAAACTCGCCTCCAATTTCAGCTGCCGACGCCCGGCCAGGTCGCCTTCCACCGTCACCGGCAGCTCGACCTCGTCGAAGTACACCGTAACTTCGCCGAAGTGTTCGTCGTGGTGAGTGACGCCAACCGGCCATGCCGGTTTCAGATCGAGTCCGGGAGCATCGGCCAGCCGCAAGGTGGTCTGGTCGCGGTACAGGTAGTAACCCTTGGGCATGGTCCAGCGCAGCAGCAACTGATGCGGACCCCGTGCGAGTGCCGCAAAGTGAAATGCCTGCTCCGGCGGCAGCGCGGCGCCGGGGCGGCTCACTGATGGACTGCCGATCGATCGCAATGCGTCGCCCAGCGATCCGGTGGCCGCGGTCGGCGCCGCGGCGTTGTCGACGGCGGGCAGCGGCAGATCCAGTTGCTCGGTATGCGGCGGGTAGCAGATCTTCGGGTCCACTTCGTGGCAACCCTGGTATTGCACGGCCAGACGCAGGCGGCTGGTGCCGGTGGTCACGGTGTAGGGGATGCTGGCGTCGACAGCGTGGTGATAGGTCTCCACGTCGCCCAGGTATTCGTCGTGGTGCTTCTCGCCGTCGGGCAGTTGCGCCTTACCCAGGGTCACGCCGTCGCCGGCGGTGAACTTCATGCGGCTGCGGTAGAGGTAGTAGTCCGGGGCGATCTTCCAGTGCAGTTTCAGCACACCGGGCGTGCGGGCATCGGCGCTCAGTTGGTAGGCCTCGGTGACCGGCAACAAGTCCTCGGTGCCTTGCGCGAACGCGGGCAAGGCGGCGCACAGCAGGCCCAGGCACAGCAGCAGGCGGGTGGCCATTCGGCCGGTGAACAACGAACCCATCACGACTCCAGCAACGAAAACCTGTGTGGTGCAAATATCCGCTCATTATGGCTCAGACGGGTCTCGCGCCGGCGCCGTGCTTCATTTCGCCGCGCCGGGCGCGCGGGTGACCTAAAGCGGGATCAGCCGCGGCTGTGTTGGCGAACCCAGTCGAGATAGGCCTCATGCCCTTGTGCCACCGGCACCGCGATCAGTTCCGGCACAGCATAGGGATGCAGTTCGAGCAGCCGACGTTCCAGCGCGGCCAGGCGAGCGTCGGTAGTCTTGATCAGCAGCAGTTCCTCGTTGTCGGTGTGGATGGCACCTTGCCAGCGGTAGATCGAGCGGATCCCGGGCAACTGGTTGACGCATGCGGCCAGACGTTCGCCTACCAGAGTCTCGGCGATCCGCTGCGCGCTGGCGGCGTCGGGACAGGTGCAATAGCAAAGCAGGACGGTATCGGGCATGCCGGACAGCCTATCGGAGTCTGTCGGGCTCTAGGTTGGCCGGTCTGCGAATTCGCTTGTGTGGTCAACATATCTGCCAATTCTTGGTCCATGGAACCACTATGGACCGGCGAATCGTCAATTGCTGTCCTCACACAGCCGAATTCTCGCGTCGACCACCAAAGTCCGACAGACCTGGCTTGCACGGCGCAGGAACGCATCCCGCCGGGCCGGTTGATGAAGACCGGAATCCGATGGCCCTTGAAACCCGCCTCCATCCACCCAATTAGGTGTGAGTTCTCGCTTCAAAGTTCTTGCAGTGGCGGCTTGTACCGCTAGAATTAGCACTCACTTACGATGAGTGCTAGCAAGATCAGCGAATCGGGTCTTGCAAAGCTTGTCCCACCTCAATCGACATTGGAGTTCTTCCATGAGCAAACTGCGTCCGTTGCATGATCGCGTCATCGTCAAGCGTCTCGAAGAGGAGCGCGTTTCGGCTGGGGGCATCGTGATCCCCGACAGTGCCACCGAGAAGCCGACCCGTGGCAAGGTCATTGCCGCCGGTACCGGCCTGATCATGGCCGACGGCAAGGTGCGCCCGATGTCGCTGAAAGAAGGCGACACCGTGCTGTTCGGCAAGTACGCCGGCCAGGAAATCAAGATCGACGGTGAGGATCTCGTGTTCCTGAAGGAAGACGACATCGTGGCTGTGATCGAAGGCTGATGGTTGGGGCCTGATTGGCTGAGCGCGAATCTAAAGCGCGCACGGCAGTCGCCTTCGGTTCCTTCTTGCAGCACTTTCGCAATGTTTCCTATTTCTATTCAATTTTTTTGAGGCAAAAAAATCATGGCAGCCAAAGAAGTACGTTTCGGCGAAGACGCCCGCGCCCGCATGCTCAAGGGCGTGAATATCCTGGCCAATGCGGTCAAGGTTACTCTCGGCCCGAAGGGCCGCAATGTCGTGCTCGAGAAGAGCTTCGGCGCCCCGACGATCACCAAGGACGGCGTGTCCGTCGCCAAGGAGATCGAGCTGGCGGACAAGTACGAGAACCTCGGTGCGCAGATCGTCAAGGAAGCCGCTTCCAAGACCTCCGACGTGGCCGGTGACGGCACCACCACCGCCACTGTGCTGGCGCAGGCGTTCATCCAGGAAGGCCTCAAGGCGGTCGCCGCCGGGATCAACCCGATGGATCTGAAGCGCGGCATCGACAAGGCCGTTGCGGCTGCCGTCGGCGAGCTGAAGAAGTTCTCCAACCCGGCCGCGACCGACAAGGAAATCGCCCAGGTCGGCACGATCTCGGCCAACTCCGACACCAACATCGGCGACATCATCGCCAACGCGATGAAGAAGGTCGGCAAGGAAGGCGTGATCACGGTCGAGGAAGGTTCCGGCCTGGACAACGAGCTGGACGTGGTCGAGGGCATGCAGTTCGACCGCGGCTATCTGTCGCCGTACTTCATCAACAACCAGACCTCGCAGCAGGTCGAGCTGGATGAGCCGTACATCCTCATCCACGACAAGAAGATCTCCAACGTGCGTGACTTGCTGCCGGTGCTGGAAGCCGTCGCCAAGTCCGGCAAGCCGCTGCTGATCGTGGCCGAGGAAGTCGAGGGTGAGGCGCTGGCCACGCTGGTGGTCAACACCATCCGCGGCATCGTCAAAGTCGCCGCCGTCAAGGCGCCGGGCTTCGGTGACCGTCGCAAGGCGATCCTGGAAGACATCGCGATCCTGACCAGTGGTCAGGTCGTGTCCGAGGAAGTGGGCCTGTCGCTGGAGAAGACCACGATCAACGATCTGGGTCGCGCCAAGCGCGTCGTCATCACCAAGGAAAACACCACCATCATCGATGGTGCCGGTGAAGCGGCGAAGATCCAGTCGCGTATCGCGCAGGTCAAGGCGCAGATTGAGGAGACCTCGTCCGATTACGACAAAGAGAAGCTGCAGGAGCGCGTGGCCAAGCTGGCCGGCGGCGTTGCGGTCATCAAGGTCGGTGCTGGCACCGAGATCGAGATGAAGGAAAAGAAGGCCCGCGTCGAAGACGCCCTGCACGCTACCCGTGCCGCGGTCGAGGAAGGCGTGGTTCCGGGCGGTGGCGTGGCCCTGATCCGTGCGCTGAAGGCGGTCGAAGGCCTGAAGGGTGAAAACCCGGACCAGGACTTGGGCATCGCGATCACCCGTCGTGCGCTGGAATCGCCGCTGCGTGCGATCGTTGCCAACTCGGGCGAAGAGCCGTCCGTGATCCTCAACAAGGTCAAGGAAGGCAAGGGCAACTTCGGCTACAACGCCGCGACCCACGAGTTCGGCGACATGGTGGCGATGGGCATCCTGGATCCGACCAAGGTGACCCGCACCGCGCTGCAGCACGCCGCGTCGGTTGCCGGCATGGCGATCACCACTGAGGCGATCGTGGCCGAGATGCCGAAGAAGGAAGACCACAACCATGGCGGCGGCGGCATGGGTGGCGGCATGGGTGGCATGGGCGGCATGGACTTCTAAGTCACGCCTTCATTGCTGCACGCAACAAGGAAAACCCCGCTTTGGCGGGGTTTTTCCGTTGGAGTGGCTGTTGCGGGCAGGGTCTGCCGCGTGCGCGCATCTCCTGTAATAATGGTTCGATGGATACCAATGAACTAGCACCCGAGCTCGCACAGGCTTCTGAGGGGTTTTGGCATGATTGCGTGAAGTTGATCGCGCGCGAAGTCAGCTATCAGGATTACGTCGAAGCGTTGAGGCTGGTGCACGCCCGATTGCCAGTCGGGCTGCGCGATGAGGCGATGATCTGGCCGCTTGCTGCCTGCATGGCGCGTGAGGTCTGGCGGCGAACCCCGCATCCGGCAGCGCGTTATGCACTGGGCACGCTGTCCACGCCAGGTCGCAACGATCCTTGTCCGTGCGGTTCCCTGCGTAAATACAAGCAGTGCTGCCTGCCGATCGAGCAGGGCATGCCCAAGCTGAAGATGAATCTGCTTCCCATGGTTTTGGACTACTTGCCGCGCCGCCGCTGGGCCGAACTGGTCGGCAGTCACGTGCCGATCGATCAAGTGTTCGATGCGGCGCAGCAGCTGAACGAAGAGGGTCGCGCCAAGGAAACCTGTGCGCTGCTTGAGCCCTGGTTTGTTGACGACACGGATTTCCGGGCGCGGCGCGAAGAGTTGTTCGACACGCTGCTCGATGCCTACACAGCTCTGGGCAATCCACGCAAGAAGGCCCAGTTGCTCAATCGCGCGATCGCCGCAGGTGATCAGCGCATGCGCTCGGCGGCGTTGCAGCGCAACAGCACCATGCTCGCCGATGCCGGCGATTATGCCGCCGCCTGGCAGGTGTTCGCCGAAGCGCAGCGTACCGATCCGCAGTCACCCTCGCTGGCGCATCTCGAAATTACCTTGTTGATTTCCGAGGGACGCCATGCACAGGCGCGTGAGCGCGCGCATTTCTGGGTTCATCGCCTGACGGCGATGCGCGATCCGGCGCTAACTGACCTCGTCGATTTCATGCGTGAAGTCGCTGAGCATGGGGAGCAGGCATTGACTCATGTCCTGTTTGACAGGGAACCGGATCTGCGCGAATTGATGGCGTCGTTGCAGACCGCGCCGCCGGTTGCTTCGTTGTATACGCTGTCACCTGAGGCAGAAGACACCGGTCCGCTCAAGCCGGAGCCCGCGTTGGGAAAAGCCTTGCTTCGCTGGAACGCCGTCTCGCCGCAGCTCGACCATTCGCCGCTCGCAGCCACCGCCGAGCCTGAAGGGATGGCCGCCTGGCTGCCCGTGTTACGCGAGCACCCGGTGCTCTGGAACGCCTTCGAGGTGCTCGACACCATCGTTGAAACCATGCGCGCGTGGCGAATGGATTTGTTGATCGATGCGATCGTGCTGCCGGTACTCGATCGCGCCGAGCAATTGCTGCGCGAGGTACTGAGGGTCAACCACGCGGCGGACAAGCGACTTGAATGGCGTTGGCTGGAGAATCGGCCGGCATTGAACCTGATCGGCCATCGCATTGCGATCGACTCGGACGAATCACTCAGTGATGTGGATCTGGGCCGGCTGGAATGGCTGGTGCTTACGCTCAACCCGTCCGACAACCAGGGGTTCCGCCATGCGCTGGTGCGCGGTTACCTGCATGCCGGTCGTGCCGCCGACGCACTGGCGCTGTGCGAGAGCTATCCCGATGATTTCGCCGCGATGCAATACAACCACGCGCTGGCACTGTTCGCTGCTGGCCAGTCCGGTCGTGCCGTGACCGCGTTGCGGGATGCCGCGGATGCATATCCCAAGTTGCTGCTCTGGCTGCTCAAGGGCGACCCCAAGCCACCGGCGCAAAGCCAATGGGGTGTAACCGTGGGCGGTGACGAAGAGGCTTGGATCTACCGCAGTGAAACGCTGACGTTGTGGCAACGTCTCGGTGCGATGGACTGGTTGCGCAACTGCGCCAAGGCCCTGAAGAAAATGCGCTGATGCCGGAGATTGAGCGGGACGACTTCAACCTCAACATTTCCCGTTACGTCAGCAGCTCGCAGGCAGCGCAAGAGATTGATCTTCAGGCCGCGCATGCCGAGATGGAGGCGGTCGAGTGGGCCATCGCCGAGGCGAAGCAGAGACACAACAATTTTCTCGCGGAACTGAGGTTGACGCCCTTGCCGTGAACCGCAATTTGTCCCGCGCCGGGCGGGGTCCGCCGGGTCTGCGAATCGGCCGAGTCAGGGTCCCGTCGATCGATGCCAGCCCGTGTTTTCGGTCGCTGTGCAAGAACGTAGGCGGGAAGCGCTTCGAACTGCCGCCGATTCGGGGGCTTCCGTGTCTCAGGGTGCCTTGCATACAGAGTTGAGCGGTCTCTGTATTGCAGGCTGCGTTGAATATGCGTGGGGATATGGGTCACGGGAGCCGCGAGAAAAATGTGGGCCACCGCGCCGGACGCCACGTCGCCCAGGATGCGCAGGACAAGGCGTTCCAAGGCGTTCTTGCCTCGCTGTTTGTCGACGACGCGCAGCTGCTCAAACAGTTTCAGAACAACGAGTCATTCCGTCATGGGTCGACCGAAACGGTGTTCGGGTTGACCTATGACGAGCCTTGAGCCGGGCATACTGACGGGTCGCCATTGGACACTGTGAACCGTCCGATTTCACCCCGCCTCGGCGGGGTTTTCATTGTCGACAGCTGCAGTGGTTAACGGCGTTGGCAAATTCAATGCTTGGCGTGGCTTGATGAGGCCGCGTACCAACTGGCTCAGTGGATGCCCGCAGCCGTCGACTGCGCGGGTGCTGCATTGCCATGGGCGATGTCGCTGGCTGACACTGCCTTCGGCAAAAGCTTCCCCAGCTTGCCGCTCATTCGCAGCTGCTCGACGCTGGCCATGGCGTGGTCGAGTTGCTTCAGGTCGCGGCTTTCGTCCGGTGGCGGTGCGCCGGGCGTCGCGGTGAGGGCAGCCAGCTGCGGGCCGACCAGTTGGGTCAGCGCAAAGTAGGGATCGTCGTGAATGCCGGCCTGCGCCAGCAACTGGCCCGGCAACAGCCACGTGGCGGTGTCTTGGTGTTCGGGCTCGCCTTCGCTGTGCGGGTCGACCAGCAACCAGATTCCGGCCTGGCGCAGCATGTCGTGGCCGTCGACGAAGCCGGTGATGCGGAAGCTGCTGGTAAGCGCCGGCAGGTGGTCGCCGTAGAACAACACCAGGCTGGGTCGCTGGCGCTTTGCCAGCCACGCCACCAGCCGGCCGAGTTCGGCGTCCGCGTGCTTGAGGTGGTACAGGTAGGTCTGCAGTTCGAGCTTGTCGCGGCCGGTGATGCCGGCGGGTACGGGAATCGCATCGCGTTCGGCGGTATCTGCCGGCTCGATGTCATACGGGCCGTGCGCCTCGATGCTGATGGCAAAGATGAACTGCGGTGGCCCGCTGTCCGGCAGCAAGGTCATGATCTCGTCAGTCATCGCGCTGTCGGCCATGTACTTGCCGTCGTCGGGCGCGTTGGCCGGAAACCCCGATTTCGACACGAAGCGCTCGAACCCGATCGCCTTGAATGCAGTGCTCCGGTTCCAGAACGAGGGGTCGTTGCCGTGCAGGGCGAGCGTGCTGTAGCCGTGCTTTTGCAGCGTGCGCACCAGGCTGGGCAGCGACTTGTAGCTCATCTGCAGGTAAGGAAATTGCAAGTTGTCGAAGTAGCGCAGCGACAACCCGGTGAGCACCTCGAACTCGGTGCGGATGGTGCCCCCGCCGAAGGTGGGTACATGCAGCTTGCCGCTGCTGCCGTGGGCGGCGAGCCGGCGCAGGTTCGGCGTGAAGTCGCTGTCCTCGTAGCCACGCATGATGGTGGGGTCGAAGAGCGATTCGCTCTGTATCACCACGATATCCGGCAGTTCACCGGGTCGTGTGGGCTGCTGCATGGTTTCCAGCAGAGCCGGGGTGAACTGCGCGATCAGGCGTTCGGCCGCGGCCCGGTCGGTCTTGCGATGGGCGTCGCCATAGTGCAGGTGAAACAGTACCAGCGAGCTGATCAGGCCGGAATGATTGGTGGTGGCGCGAGCCGACCACGGCTCCAGCCACAGCACGCGGGCGTTGTAGATTTTCCCCCACGCGGGCAAGCCGGCCAGGATGCTGATCAGCAGGGCGGCGAACACGCCGCCGGCGACGAGGCGTCGGCCGCTGCCGCGCTTGGCCCATAGTGGCCGTTCCAACCGCCACGCCAGCACCACTATCACCAGCGCCACGAGCATGGCCAGGTAGGGCCATGGGCTGTGCGGCAGGTAGCCGGATAGCACGTGCATGCCGCCCTTGCGCAGCTGGCCGATCATGCGGAAGTCATCCGGCAACAGCGGCATGCCCAGGTTGGCGACCTTGAGCTGGTTGACGCCGTAGACCACGCCTTCGAGCGCGAATGCGATGCCGAACGAGAACAACGCGCGTCGGGTCCACAGCAGCAGCGCGCCGGCCAGCAGCAATCCGGGCAGCGCGTTGGCCAGCGGGAAGCGCGGTTGCTTGACCAGTTGCGACGGCGTCACTCCCACGCCGCCGTCGATCAGCCCAGTCAGCAGGACGAAGGCCAGGATCAGCAACAGCAGCAGCGCGGTGCGCGAGGCGACTCTGCGCCAGCGGCCATTTGGGTCCGGGAGTTTCAAGAACATGCCGCTCCTGCACGCGTTGTCGTGGATCCGTTCGCCAATGTAGTCAAGCCCGGATGAACGGCAACCGGGCGCCGAGTGGCGAGTCTCGGGCTCGGGAACGGCCAGATCAACGCGCGGACGACGCATTCGTGCACGCCAAAGTCGGCAGCGCGGGCACACTGCGGCACAATGTCCTGATGGCCCTACTCGAATCCGCCGACCTGCGCGCGCTGATCGACGACCGTTACCGCGACCTGTCGGCGCATTGTCGTGCCGCCGGCGTGCCTTTGCACGACGATGCCGGCGTGGCCGAGCGGATTCGCCGCACCTTGCTGGCCAGTGATTTCGCGTTCGAGGTGTGGTGCCGCCAGCCGCAGCTGCTTTCGCCACAGGGCCTGGAGCGGTTGCGCGCTGGTGGCGACGCCAGCACGCGACTGGGCGCCATGAAGCTGCCTGAGGACGAGGCCGGCTGCATGGCCGCGCTGCGCCGCTTCCGCCACGCCGAGGCGTTGCGCGTGGTGTTCCGTGACGTCAACGCGCTGGACGAGCTGCCGGAAACCTTGTCTGCCACCAGCGTGCTGTATGAATCACTGCTGGCGGCCGCACTGGACTGGGCCACGAACGCCATGGCGT
>CAJDVU010000132.1_pt1 | contig 12468 bp, 11 predicted proteins | sample 7391431 | NCBI WGS metagenome assembly CAJDVU01 (sample SAMEA7055700, study PRJEB34461) | soil metagenome | biome: terrestrial ecosystem; feature: Peninsula; material: soil | place: Antarctica | collected 2016
AATTCTGCGATGAATATCGGGATGAAGCCGTAACCAAGCGTTCGGGAAAGCGCCGGATCGAGCAACCTGATGAACCCAATCACTGCAACCAGGATCGACGCCGCCAGATCGAAGCCAGCAATCAACCGGGGAATGTAACGCGACTTCAGAAACAGAACGTAGAACAGGATTGAGCCCATGCTGAAGACGATGATCGCGAGAGTGAACGCGAGTCCTGAAGCGTGATCCGTTAGATGGCCCAACTCTGCCAATCGGGAAAGGTCTGCGGTCGGAACACCGACGGCATCGAGCGAAATCCGCATGCTGAGGAAGTCAAACAGGTTGATGAGCGCACTCAGGCCGGCTTCCACGACCCAGGACAGCATGGCCACCAATGCAAATACGGGAGAGACTGGCTTCAGGACCTTATAGAAGCTGACGGCAAGCCAGAACAGCGAAAGCGTAGTAATAATCTGGCATGTAAGGCCGAGCCGGTACATGCTCTCTGACGCTGCGATGCGGTGCGCCACGTCAATGAAGCCGCCATCGCCGGCAATCTTCGACGTGAACATGTCCCCAACCGAACTTACGGTGTCACCGAGTAGGTACATCGCTCCGGCGAGTCGCGCGTACTTGAGGCCGTCATGGTACTGATTGAAGACTACGCTGGTCACGGTCAACGTCCTTTCTCAAGGTCAGTCAACAGGGTTGCCGTCGAGTTACTCCACGGCTCCGCTTTTGCCCGAACGTAGTGTTTGAACACATAGCCCCAGGGCATGACGATGGGCACGAGTACCACCCCCAGCAGGCAGGCAAACAACGTCTGCGAAGCGTACTCGTCAAGCCCGGTAGCCAGCCACATCCGCAACGCAAAGGCGAGGACCCAGATGAGCTTCCAAAGCAACTCGAACAGAAGGATGGGAAGCATCTGCAGCGGATACCGAAGTCCCGACGCGGCGACGACGGCGAGTGCGCCAAGCAATGCGCAAATCACCGTGCCCTCATTCGCCACGGTGTCATGTGGCGCCACGATCGAAGGCCATATGGTGATCCCGAGCCCGACGGCGATAAGCAGGTACATGCCTCGCAGCAGGTAGAGCCGCAACGTGCTGACTTCCGACATCTGGCAATGCTCCTTGATGAAGATGTGGATAAGAGGGTTACCGGAGATGCGGCAGCCACAGCATCATCGACGCCGCGACGATCCCGACGGCTGTGAGCAGCGTTGACGCGAACAAGCCGGTAGCCATGAACATGCGTCCGCACGATCCCGCATGGTCTTGCGCGTAAAAGTAGAGCTGGAGTATCGCCAGCGGCAGCAGGTACTGGGCAAACGCGATGGTGGTGAGCGCCGGTCCGGTGAACGTGTCCGGGTCGAAGCCCACCGGACCTTGGTTCATCAGGATCCAGAACGTCAGGCCGATGCGGAAAAACCACACACCGCTCACCACCAGAAACAGACGCAACGCCCAGCGCCGATGCAAGGCGAAGCGGCGAGCCAGTGCATGGCGTAGAACCATGGCCGCGCACAGCATGATCAGCAGAGCGTTGATACTGATTGCGACGTGCTGTGACAGATCGCCGACACTGGTTCCCGTCCACACCATCGCCAGGCCGCCCAAGCCCATCACGAAGGCCGAGATCAGATAGACCCGACCGTTCCAGTGGTGAAATCGGGGAAACCACCGGCGCACGCCCGTCATCAGCTGAACAAGTCCCCCGGCGGTGATCAGCGCGGCGAACGCCAGATGCATGGCCACGACGGTGTTGTGTATGGGGTCGCCCACCACGTGACTGCGTGGAAACACCTGGTTCCAGGCCTCGAACTGACCCAGCAGCGCCGTGCCTCCGTAGAAGCCGAACAAATAGGCAACGAAGATCACCTGGCCGAGTCCGGCCACCACGAACCAGCCGGTGGCCGCCGCCTTCAGGACCGATTTCGCCTGCTTGGATAAGGCGCCACGGTGAGAGGCGGTGGGCGTAGGTTGTCTGCGCTCACGCGAATCGCTCGCGGGCAGCGCGTCGGTAATGAAGGTTGTCACGTCGAGCGGAGGTGTCATCGGGAACTGCTCCGGTGTGCGTTCGTGAGCAGTGTTGCCGGCGACGGGTCGCCTGTGAAAGCGCGAAGCGATGGACGACGGTTCCAGGTTGTCAAAGGACGCGTGGAAGCGACGGAGGGAAGCGTCGTAGGGCGGGCACTGCCCGCCAGCTCTTCGGCGGCGCGTCACGACCAACGGCGGCGGGCAGTGCTCGCCCTACGTAACAAGCAAGGCGCCCGAAGGCGCCCTGTTTGTTCGTACGGTTGTCGCTTGCTCAGTTCGGCAGCGACAAGTCGTCCAGCATGGCCTTCAGGAAGCGCGCCGCTTCGCCGCCGGTGGCGGCGCGGTGATCGAAGGTGAGGCTGATCGGCATGCGCCGATGCACTTCGATGCCGCCCATCACCGCCACCACGTCGTGGCTGAGCTTGCCGGCGCCGATGATGGCGACGGTCGGCGGTACCACCACCGGGGTCGCGTAGCGGCCGGCGAACATGCCGAAATTGGACAGGCTGATGGTGTAGCCGGACAGCTCCGAAGCCGGGATCGTGCGCGCCTCGACTTGTGTGCGCAGGCGCTTGATCGCGGCGCGGATGCCGGCGGCATCGAGCACATCGGCGTTGCGCAGCGCCGGTACGAACAGGCCGTCTTCGGTGTCCACCGCGATGCCGATGTCGACCTGAGGATGCATCGTGCGGCTGAGATTCTTGCCGTCGAACCAGGCGTTCAGCGCCGGCACCGCCCGGCAGGCGGCAACGATGGCGCGAATCAGCCGGGCGGTGATGTCCTGCTTGCCGATCCAGGCGTGCAGGTCGGCGTCGTCGACCAGGGTGGTCGCCACGACCTGGGCGTGGGCGTCGGCCATCACGCGCGCCATGTTGCGGCGCACGCCCTTGAGCTGTTCCGGCTGGCCGCTGACAGTTTGCGACGGCGACGCGGTGCGCACCGGTTTGCCGGCCAGCGAGACCGGGCCGCGTTGCGGCTCGGCCGGTGGCAGTTCGGGTGCGAGATGGCGACCCGCAGACGCCGGGGCGCTGCGGACCGGTGCCGTACCCAGGGCAGCCGAACCATCGCCCGCGGCTTGCTTGACGTCCTTCAGAGTGACCACGCCATTGGCGCCGCTGGGCTGCACGCGGCTCAGGTCGACCTTGAGCTTCCTGGCCAGCGCGCGCACCGCCGGCACCGCCTTGACCCCGCCGACGTTGGCCGCCTGTTCCACGTGCACGGTGTTGCTGCTGACCATGGCGCCGACCACGGTGCCTTCGTCCTCACGCTCGGCCTTGGCGACAGCGGGTGCCGGCGCAGGCGCAGGCGCCGGTGCGGACGCCGCTTCGGTCTTCTTCGGGCCGTGCTGGTGGCCGGTGTCCTGCGATTCCGCGCGCTGCTTCGCGTTTGGATCAGGTTCGAAATCGGCCAGCGCGGCACCGGTCTCGATCACGTCGCCGGGAGCGCCGTGCAGCTTGGTGATCTTGCCGGTGTACGGCGAGGGCACATCGACGACCGCCTTGGCGGTTTCCATCGAGCACAGCGGTGCATCGAGCTTGATGCTGTCGCCCACCTTCACGTGCCACTCGACGACGGTCGCGTCAGGCAGGCCTTCGCCGAGGTCGGGGAGGTAGAACGTCTTGATATCAGCCATGGGTTTTATCCGGGAACGGGGAACGGGGAACAGGGAACGGGTTGAGTTCGCGAGGACTTCATGTTCCCCGTTCCCTGTTCCCGGTCCCAGGCCAGATCAGCTTGCCGCCAAGGTACGCTTGGCGGCGTCAACGATGCGTTCCACGCTGGGCAGATACTTCATTTCCAGGCGAAACAGCGGGATGTGCGTGTCCGGGCCGGTGACGCGCTCGACCGGGGCGAGCAGATCGTACAGGCACTCCTCGGCGGCGCGGGCGGCGATCTCGGCACCGAAACCGGCGGTCTTCGGCGCTTCGTGCACGATCACGCAGCGGCCGGTCTTCTGGATCGATTCGGCAATGGTGTCGAAGTCCAGCGGGGTCAGCGTGGCCACGTCGATCACCTCGGCGCTGATGCCTTCCTCGGCCAGCGCGTCGGCGGCCTCGAGCGTTTCCTTCACTTGCGATCCCCAGGTCACCAGGGTCACGTCGGAGCCGTCGCGCAGCACGAAGCACACGTCCAGCGGCAACGCCTCGCCGTCATCGGGTACCTCTTCCTTGTATTGGCGATAGATGCGCTTGGGCTCGAAGAAGATCACCGGGTCCGGGTCGCGAATCGCGGCCAGCAGCAGGCCGTAGGCGCGCGCGGGCGAGGAAGGCAGCACCACGCGCAGGCCGGGGATGTTGGTGAACAGATGTTCGTTCGCCTCGGAGTGATGCTCCGGCGCGCGGATGCCGCCGCCCCACGGTGCGCGCCACACGGCCGGTACGGTCAGGCGGCCGCGGGTGCGGTTGCGCATGCGTGAGGCATGGCAGGAGATCTGTTCCATCATCGCGTAGATGAAGCCTTCAAACTGGGCTTCGGCGACCGGCTTCATGCCTTGCACGGCCAGACCGACGGTGACGCCGGCGATCGTGGTTTCGTCCAGCGGCGTGTCGATCACGCGCAGCTCGCCGAACTTTTCCTGCAGGCCCTGGGTGGCGCGGAATACGCCGCCGTTGACGCCCACGTCCTCGCCCAGCACCACCACGGATTCGTCGTGGGCCATTTCCCAGGCCAGCGCCTGGGTGACTGCTTCGATGAGAGTGATTTGTGCCATGACTCAGTGCCCCTTGTTCGATGCGGGCTGGTTTTCCAGCGACAGAAAGTAGTCGCGCTGCTTGGCGAGGTCGGCCGGAACTTCGGCGAAGATGTAATCGAACATCGCCGTGATCGGCTGGGTCTTGGTCTCCAGGTAAGCGTCGACCTCCTTGTCCATCCAGTCGTCGCACTCGGCCTTCCAGGCTTCTTCTTTCGCGTCGTCCCACACGTTCTTCTTCACCAGCCAGTTGTGCAGGCGCTTGATCGGCTCCTTGGTCCAGGCCACTTCGACCTCCTCCTTGCCGCGGTAGCGGCGCGCGTCGTCGGCGGTGGTGTGGTCGCCCAGGCGATAGGTCACCAACTCCAGCACGCTGCCGCCCTCGCCGCTGCGGGCGCGCTCCAGCGCGTCCTCCATCGCCTTGCGCACGGCGATGATGTCGTTGCCATCCACCTGGAGGCAGTACAGGCCGGCGGCGATACCTTTTTGCGCCAGCGTCTTCGCGCCGGACTGGATCTTGCGCGGCACCGAGATCGCCCACTGGTTATTGACGATCACCGCCACCAACGGCAGGTTCTGGGCACCGGCGATATTGATGGCGCCGTAGAAGTCACCCTTGGACGAACCACCGTCGCCGATCGTGCATACCGCCACGCGCTTCTCGCCACGGATCTTGAACGCCAGCGCGGAACCGGCCGCATGCAGGCACTGGGTGCCAATCGGCACCGACCAGGCGAAGTCATGCCGCGCTGGCTCGACCTGGTAGTCGTTGCCGCGCTCGTCGCCGCCCCAATACAGGTAAACCTCGCGCGGCCGTACGCCGCGATACAGCTGCGCGCCGTATTCACGGTAGCTCACCGCCAGCACATCTTCCGGCTTCATCGCGCTGCCGATGCCGACGTGAGCGGCTTCGTGGCCCAGGCAACTGGCATAGGTGCCAAGTTTGCCGGTGCGCTGCAGCGCGATCGACTTGGCGTCGAACACGCGGGTCGACACCATCAGCTTGTACAGCTCGACCATGTGGTCGAGATCCTTGGCAAAGGCGGGGAGATCCTTGCGAACTTCCTTGCCTTCCGCATCGAGGTATTGCAGGTATTCGATTTCGAACTTGGCGGCGATGGTCACGACTCGCTCCGGGGTGAGGACTAGAGGGGAAACCTGGGTTGGGCGTGTCCCGCATGCGTCGGCGGGCACACAAACGACTGCACAAGACCGCGTTTGATAACAGGCTGGCGTGCTGCACTGCAAGGTACAGTGCAGCATTCGGCGGCGCACGGGGGAGGCCGTTGCAGCCTGAGCGAGCGTACTGCAAGCTCGCGCCCACGTTGAGATTTCGAGCGAGGCGCCGGTAGCCGAGCGGGCGTGGCGCGGCGCGTCGCCGAGTGCGCCCCTTGGTACGCTCCTGTTGCGCGGCGCAGGGAGGAAACTCAAGCCGACGGCGACGAAGGTGTCGACTTGTCCCCGATCACGGCCCGGACCGGCGCGCGGCCATTACCATCACAGTGTCCCCACCATCCGACGGATTCCCATGAGCGACAACCAGCGCGATCTCGAGGCCGGCATCCAGACCGATCTGGAAGGGAAGATCACCTACGGCGGCTATCTGCATCTGGATACGCTGCTCTCGGCCCAGCAACCGTTGAGCCAGCCGCCACATCACGATGAGATGCTGTTCATCGTGCAGCATCACGTGGCGGAGTTGTGGATGAAGCTGATGCTGCACGAGCTGACCGCGGCGGTGGCGCATCTCAAGCGTGACGACGTCGATGCGTGCCTGAAGATCCTGGCGCGGGTAAAGCAGGTGCAGCGCCAGTTGTTCGAGGAGTGGGCCGTGCTGGAGACGCTCACGCCGTCGGAATACCTGGAGTTCCGCGGCGTACTGGGCCCGTCGTCCGGCTTCCAGTCGCTGCAGTACCGCAAGATCGAGTTCACCCTGGGCAACAAGAACGCCGACATGCTCAAGGTGTTCGCGCACGATCCGGCAGGCCAGGCCGAGCTGCGCGCCGTGCTGGAGGCGCCCAGCCTGTACGACGAATTCCTGCGCTACCTGGCGCGCCGCGGCCATGCCGTGCCCGCCGAGCTGGTCGAGCGCGACTGGACCCGTGCGTACCAGCGCAACCAGGGACTGCTGCCGGTGCTGAAGCACATTTACGAAGATCGCGCCGAGTTCTGGCCTGAGTACCACCTGTGCGAGCAACTGGTGGACGTGGAGGAGAGCTTCCAGTTGTGGCGTTTCCGCCACATGAAGACGGTGGAGCGGATCATCGGGCATCGCCGTGGTACGGGCGGTTCGTCCGGGGTGAGTTTCCTGAAGAAGGCGCTCGACCTGGAGTTCTTTCCCGAGCTGCTGGACGTGCGTACCGAGCTGGAGTGAATTGAACGTTTCCACTTCGGCGTAATCTCAGCTTCGTCGATTCGCGCCACTTGGAAACCGCATGAGGAGTGCCATCGCAGCTGGCCGTTCGGCACACTATGCCGATGATCGATGGGGACATCCGCGCCAGTTGTGGCCGTTGCTGGCCGTCACCATCGGGCTCAACTTCGCGTTCTACGGCTTCCGCGCGTTTCTCGCACCGTATATCGCACAGAGTTTCTATGGGCATCTCGGCGCCGCGGCCGCGCAGCGGCAGGCGGACCTGCTGGCCAGCGGCTTTCTGGCCTTGATGTACGCCACGCCGATCATCGGCGGCTATGTGGCCGACAAGATCCTCGGCGAGACGCGGGCGCTGGCGATGTCGCTGTGGCTGGATGTGCTGGCGTTGCTGCTGATGGCGTTACCCAGCCTGTTCGGCTTCGAGTTGGGCCTGGCGCTGTTCGCACTGGCGACGGGACTGGGCATTCCGTTGACGGTACTGGTCGGGCGCAACTATCCGGAAGGGGACCCGCGCCGCGAGGGCGGCTACACGCTGTTCTATCTGGCGATCAACTTGGGCTCTTTCGTCGCGCCTCTTGTCTGTGCGGATCTGATTGGCCGCCACTACGGCTACCGTTGGGGTTTTGTCGCCGCGGCGGTCGGCATGGCCGCCGCCGCGCTGCTGTTCCAGTGGCGCAAACCGGGGTTCGATGCGTTGGCGCCCGCCGGCAGCCACCTGCACGGTCCGAAGGCGACACTCTGGGTACTGCTGGTCATCGCGGTACTGGAATATCCCACCGCCTTGCTGCTGGCGGTGCCGGTCGTGTTGAGCTGGATCATGTATGCCTTGATGGGCTTGCTGGTGCTGTATTTCGTGGTCAGCTGCGTGCGCCGGGGCGAGCGGGTGCAGACCCATCGTTATCTGGCCTTGTTGCTGCTGTTCGTGGGTCTGGTCGTGTTCTGGGCATTCAGCCTGCAAGGCGTGACCTCGCTCAACTTCCTGGCGCGCGACCATGTGGATGCGCCGTTTGATTTCAGCTGGTTCCAGTCGGCCAACCCGCTGTACATCCTGATCTTCGCGCCGCTGCTGGCGCTGCTGTGGCCGTGGCTGGCCCGGCGCGGGCGCGATCCCTCCACGCCACGCAAGTTCGGCATCGGTCTGTTGCTGGTGGCGTTGAGCTACGGCGTGCTGGTGTATGCCCTCGGCCATCTGCAGCACGTCGACGGGCGTATCGGTTGGTGGCCGCTGGCGCTGTGCTACCTGCTGCAGACCCTGGGCGAGCTGGCCTTGATGCCGATCGGGTATGCCCTGGTGGGCCAACTGGCGGCGCCGGAGGAGGCCTCGCTGGCGATGGGCGGCTGGTTCTTCGGCGTCGCACTGGCCTACCAGCTGGCCGGCTGGATTGCCACGCTGACGATCCAGACGCCTGGCGCCGGATCGGCGATGACCGGGATGGCGGACTATGCGCAGGTCTATGGGCAACTGTTCGGCTGGGGCATCGGCGTGGCGTTGCTGTTTCTGCTCACGGCGCCCCGGATACGTCGCCTGATGCACGGCCTGCATTGACACCTTCGCGGCGCGAAATCTTGCGACAAGCCACCGAAGGGGAATCCATGAGCCAGGTCACTACCAGCAGCGCTGCGGCGCCAGTCCCGGAATTCCCGCAGCTGCTGGGCCATCCGCGGCCGCTGTGGATGCTGTTCATGGCGGAATTCTGGGAGCGCTTTGCGTTCTACGGCATGCGCTGGGCGCTCACGCTGTACATCGTGGCGCAGTTCCACGGCGGTGACGAGTCGGGTCAGGCCGACGCCAGTCACGTCTACGGCGCCTATCTGGCGCTGGTCTATGCCACCGCCGTGTTCGGTGGATACATCGCCGACAAGGTGATCGGCTACCAGCGCTCGATCCTGCTCGGCGCGGTGGTGATGGCCAGTGGCCTGTTCATGGTGATGGTGCCCCAGCACGAAATCTTCATGCTGGGACTGGCCACGGTCATCGTCGGCAATGGGCTGTTCAAGCCGAACATCTCCTCGATGGTGGGTAAGCTGTATGCGCCGGGTGATTCCCGTCGCGACCGCGGCTTCACCCTGTTTTACATGGGCATCAACGCCGGTGCGTTGGTCGCGCCGATCCTGACCAGCTATCTGGCCGAGCACGTCTTCGGTACGCCGCAGCAGGACAACTACCATGTGGTGTTCGCCGCGTCCGGCGTCGGCATGCTGATCAGCCTGGTATGGTTCTGGTTTGGTCGGCGTCAGCTCGGCGATATTGGTCGTCCGCCGCCGGAGATCGCCAGCCGGGTGCGCGTCGTCTACGTCGCCCTTGGCGTGCTGGTGGCGATTCCGCTGGTTTACCTGCTGATGGACAGAGCGGGCGCGGTGATGATCCAGTGGTTGCTGACGCTGCTGTTCATCGGCGTCGGCGTGATGCTGGTCGTCGAGGCGATCCGCACCGGCAAAGTGCAGATCCAGCGCGTGATCGCCATGCTGATCATCTTCGCCTTCAATGTGCTGTTCTGGATGTTCTTCGAGCAGGCCGGCAGCTCGTTCAACTTCCTGGCGCAGAACATCGTGGAGCGAAACATCCTGGGCGGTTGGGAATTCCCGGTTGGCTGGTTCCAGTCGGTCAATCCGGTGGCGATCGTGTTGCTGGCGCCGCTGGTGGCCCTGCTTTGGGGCTGGCTGGACAAGCGTGGCATCGAGCCGTCGATTCCGCGCAAGTTCGGTCTGGGCCTGATCGGCAATGCGCTGGGCTTTGCGGTGCTGTGGTATGCGCTGTCCAGCCTGGTCGGCAGCAATGGGCTGATTCCGTTGTGGACCCTGGTGTTGTGCTACGTGCTGCAAACCGCCGGCGAGTTGTGCCTGTCGCCGATCGGCTTGTCGATGGTGACCAAGCTGGCGCCGGTCCGGCTGGTCGGCCTGGGGATGGGCGGCTGGTTCCTGTCCACCGCGATCGGCAACAACCTGGCCGGCCTGTTCGCGGCCAGCGTCAGTGGCGAGCAGGGCATGACGGTGGCCTCGGCGCTGTCCGGCTACACCATGGGCTTCTGGATCCTGCTCGGGGGCGGCGTGCTGCTGCTCCTGATCGCACCGCTGATCAACAAGCTGATGCACGGGGTGCGCTGAGCGGTGCGGCCACCGGCCCGCTCGCCGGCGGCATGGCCGGACGGGTGGAGGTTCCGGGTGACGGTCCGGCTGGCCGCTCGGCGCGCGTCCCTGCGTCCCGCGCGCTGTGGTTTCGCCTTGCGGCGATCAGCGTGCCAGACATCGACCGTGTCGAACGCACCGCAGCACATCTTTTTACCCGCGTTTCACACGTCGTATACCAGCATCGTGGAGAACGTATCGCTGCCAAGATGGGTTTGCGTCCGTGAGGCTCATCGCCGGTCCGTTCAAGTTTCGCGCGAAAAGATGTGCTTGACCTGAGGCCGGCCGCCGGCCAACGTCATCGTTGCAAGAGGGTTGCCCGTGTTGATCAAGAGTTCAAAACAGGTTTCGCGCTGGCATAGCCCCAAACGCTTTCCGGTCTCGCCCAATTCGGGTGCTTCCGACGTCTCGCGTATCGAAGCGGGCGTGACCTGGCCTGAGCCGGAGGGCGCCATCCGGGTGAAACACCTGAAGGTGTACCGGTACGACCCCGACTCCGGACGCAATCCACGCATCGACACTTACGCCATCGACCGCGACAGGTGCGGGCCGATGCTGCTGGATGCGTTGATCAAGATCAAAAACGAGATCGATCCCACGCTGACCTTCCGGCGTTCGTGTCGGGAGGGCGTGTGCGGCTCGTGTTCGATGAATATCGATGGCACCAACTGGCTGGCCTGCATCCGCTCGCTCGATGAGATCAACGAGCCGGCGACCGTATACCCGCTCAACAACATGGACGTGGTCAAGGATCTGGTCGGCGACCAGGCCCACGTGCTGGCCCAATACGCCTCGATCAAGCCGTGGCTGCGCAGCAAAACACCGGCGCCGACGCGCGAGCGCCTGCAGTCACCGCAGGAGCGCAAACGGCTGGATGGAGATTACGAGTGCATCCTGTGCTTTTGTTGCACTTCGGGTTGCCCCAGCCACTGGTGGAACGGCGACCGTTTCCTGGGTCCGGCGGTGCTGCTGCAGGCGCATCGCTGGCTGGTGGACAGTCGCGACGAGGCCACCGCCGAGCGGCTGGATGAGCTGGAAGATCCGTTCAAGTTGTACCGCTGCCACACCATCCTCAATTGCACGCGCACTTGTCCCAAGGGGCTCAACCCCGGCAAGAAGATCGCCGAGATCAAGCTGATGATCCAGCAGCGGCGGAGTTGAGCGATGACCACAGCCCGCCCGCGTCCGCGCTCCCCGGACGTCCAGATCTACAAGCCCCAGTTGACCTCGGTGCTGTCGATCCTGCACCGGATCACCGGCGTGCTGCTCAGCGTGGGCAGCCTCTTGCTGGTGGCCTGGATGGTCGCGGTGGCGGACGGTGGCGGCACTTATGCCCTCGTCGACCGCTGGCTGCATTCATGGCTTGGCATGCTGTTGCTGCTGGGCTGGACCTTCGCGCTGTTCTACCACTTGTGCAACGGTATCCGGCATCTGGCCTGGGATCTGGATTTCGGCCTGGGGCCTGGCTTCTCCGGCTTCGAACTGCGCGACATCTACCTGTCTGGCTGGATTGTCGTGGTGGTCAGCGTGATCCTGACACTGGTGACCTGGGTGCTTGGCCTGGCAGTTCTGGAGTAGGCGCATGTCTGACTGGAAACGACACGATCCACTGAATCGCAATCCGGCCTGCGCCCGGTCCTCGGCGCTGTATCGCGCGGTCGGGCTGGGCTCGGCCAAAACCGGTGCGCACCACTGGTGGGTTCAGCGGGTGACCGCGGTAGCTCTGGTACCCCTGCTGGTGTGGCTGGTGGCATCACTGCTTGCGCATGCCCGCGGCGATCACCAGGCAGTGGCGCAATGGCTGGGCAGTCCCGCGGTTGCCGTGACCATGACCGTGCTGCTGGTGGCCCTGTTCTGGCACATGAAGCTCGGCCTGCGCGTGATCGTGGAAGATTATGTGCACGGCGACCGCGCGAAATTTGCGGCGCTGGTCGCGGTCGATCTGATCTGCCTGGCGCTGATGGCCATTGGCGTGTTCACCAGCCTGTACCTGGCGTTTCGATAACCATCCACGCGTCGCGGTTGATCGCTGGTCACATGAACCGACAGGCGGCGGGTTCCATGCTCGACGAGGAGACTTCCATGAGCAACGACAGCTTCGGCACGCGCGATCAGTTGACCGTCGACGACAGCAGCTACCAGATTTACCGGCTCGATCGGATCAAGACCGCGCATCGACTGCCGTACAGTCTCAAGGTGTTGCTGGAAAACCTGTTGCGCAACGAAGACGGCCATCTGGTGACTCGCGAGCAGATCCA
>CAJDVU010000076.1_pt1 | contig 12391 bp, 8 predicted proteins | sample 7391431 | NCBI WGS metagenome assembly CAJDVU01 (sample SAMEA7055700, study PRJEB34461) | soil metagenome | biome: terrestrial ecosystem; feature: Peninsula; material: soil | place: Antarctica | collected 2016
GGCCGCGCCGACCACCACGGCGAGCGTGGCCAGCAGCACCGCGATGATCACCCACAACGTGGTTTTCTGGGCCGCGCGCAGCGGCGCGTCGCTGACCCCGAGTCGCAGTTCGCCCACCGTTGCCGCCTGGTAACGGACTGGCACGTCAAACAGCAGCATCTCGTCCTGGTTCGCACCAGTGGCGATGCGGCTGCGATAGCTTTCGATATCGCCGGTGTGCGCCAGCGCTTTCTGTCCGGTCAAATCGGGCAGCGTGCGGCCGACCTGGTCCCGCTGGGTGCTGGCGATGATTTCGCCGGAGCGATCAGCCACGGCAAGGTAGTGGATCTGCTGGTTGCGGGCGATGTCCTCGACCAGGGCGCGGGTGGCCGCACGATCACCCACCAGCAGATCCTCCGCCGATTCGCTGGCAACCATGCGCGCCAGCGAGCTGCCGAAATCCAGCGCCAGACCGGTAACCGCGGCGTTCTGCTTGGCATAGATGGCCGCCAGTCCGAGCAACAGGGTAAGGCTCAAGATGGCACCGAGGATGCCGGACCAGCGCAATCGCAGCGAGACGATGCGGGTGGCCAGTGGCTTGTCGTGCAGGCGTTCGTACTCGCGACGGGCCAGTTGCAGATCGTCGACGATCTCGATGCCGCGCTGATAGCGTACCGCCGCGTCGGGCGCCAACAAGGTATGCACCATGTCGATCAGGATCGATGGTGTAGACGGGTCGCGCGGCTGGATTGGCGGTTGCGGCAAGCGCTGGCGCTCCAGCATCAACTGGCGTACGTCACTGGTTTCCGGCCAGGGCAGCTTGCCGGCGAGCAGCCAATACAGGACTACACCCAGCGAAAACAGATCGCTGCGTGCATCGGTCGGCTCGCCGCGCAAATGTTCCGGCGCCATGTACGCCGGCGTGCCGCCGATCTCCGTGCGTGGGGCCACCGGGTCATCCGGCGCGGCGCGACATTCGGCGATGCCGAAATCGTTGATCTTGGCATGCTGCCAACCACCGGTCAGCATGATGTTCTGCGGCTTGATGTCGTGGTGGACGACACCATGCGCATGGGCGTAGTCGAGCGCGTCGGCGAGCTGGCTCGCCAACTCGATGACCACCGGCAGCGGCGGAAACCCTTCGCGCGCAACCCGGCTGGCCAGCGTCTCGCCGGTCAGGCGCTCCATCGCGATATAGGCGCGCCCGTCGTCTGTCTCGCCCGCATCGAAGAGGGTGACGATATGCGGATGGGTGAGATGGCCGGCAGCGCGCGCCTCGGCCAGAAACCGCCGGCGGTAACCAGGATCGGCAGCAACCTCCCGGTGCAGGCATTTGATCGCCACCTCGCGCTCGATGTCCGGATCGAAGCCGGCGTAGACGACTGCGGTGGCGCCCTCGCCAAGTACGCCATCGATACGATAGCGACCCACCTTCGACGGGATGGTGTGCTCACTCACCTCACCGGCCTCAAACGAGCCACCAGGCAAACGCGCCCAGCCCGATCAGCAGCAGCACGCCGACCGCGATCCAGCGCAGGCGTGCGCCGTCGCCAGCGCCGCGCTCGCGCGTCAGAAACACGAACTCCGCCTGTCCCATCCGGATGTGGTCGCCGTGTTTCAGGATCGCCTCGTGGATACGCTTGTCGTTCACGAACGTACCGTTGGTGGAAAGCGTGTTCATGATCAGGTAGTGACCGTGCTGGTTGATGACCCAGGCGTGCGCAGACGATACGCTGGAATCCTCGACCACGATGTCGTTGGTGCCGCCGCGGCCGACAGTCTGTCGACCCGAGCGCAACGAGAAACGCCGGCCTTCGAGCCCCGCACTGACCCCTTCAAGCACCGGCTCATCCACGCTGGCCCGGCCGTCCTGGCCATGCTCCGCCTCACTGGCGTACAGATGCAATTCCTCAGCAGAAAACAGCTGGGTTCCCTGCGGTCCCATGGAACGTTTGCCATCGGGGCGAGACGGCGTTTTACCACGGCTATTCATCGAGAGGCTCAGCCTTCAAATCAGGCTGCCACTATAACCAACAACCTTGGCCGGACGCAGGCCGCGAGTCTCGCCGTCCGCATGAACAGGCGAACAACGGGCATTCACCGCACCAGACCGACACCAGCAGCGAGCACGCCGACCCATGCGCGAAGCACATCGTCACGTCGAAATCCCGATCGGACCGGCTTGAACCCGATGGTGACGCAATTGACGGTAGCTGCAATGGCTGGGCGGGTCGGAAATCGTCATTCCGGCCGATTGATCACGAAACGTCGTGCAATCACCCCATGCTGCTGCCCGCTAAGCCTTGCCCTGTTCCACCAGCGTCAACGCCACCTTGTCGCGCAGGTACACCGGCAACGCCAGCTCGGGGATCTGCCCGCGACCGGCTTTGAACTCGACGATCGCCAGCTCCGCCACATGGGCGGCTTGCGGATAACGCAGGCCATCAGCCGAATGCAGCGTGCCGGTGAGGCGTTGGCTGAGCACGGGGGCGTAAGTGGCCCAGCCGCTGCCGACCACTTGCCAGGCGCTGGCCGCCGGCAGCTGCAGCGTGTCGGCGGTGGCAATGCGTTCGGCATCCAGCTCGATCAAGCCGCCTTGACCATCGCGGCGATAGCTCGCCGCGTAAATTTCGCCCATGCGCGCATCGATCACGGCGAGGATGGCGGCGCCCTCTTCCTCGGGAGCTTCCAGTGCCAGCGCCGCCAGCGAGGAGATGGTGATCACCGGCAGGTCCAGCGCGAGCGCCATGCCCTGGGCCAGCGACACGGCCAGACGCACGCCGGTGAATGCACCGGGTCCACGGCCCACCGCGATCGCATCCAGCGCCAGCCGGCTGATGCCCGCTTCGGCCAACAACTCGTCGGCCATCGGCAACACCAGCTCGGTGTGGTGGCGTGGCGCAATCTCACTGCGGGCGATCAGTTCGTCGCCGTGGATCAGCGCCACGGAGCAGGATTCGGTGGCGGTTTCAATCGCGAGCAGGTTCATGGCCGCTCATGATAGCGGCTCGCGCCGGCGATGGCTTCGCGGTCGTGGGAGCGTATGCCCGGAGTCGGGCCAACCCGATGCGATGGCCTCACGTCGACGACCGCAGTCTTCGCGCGCGATGCTGCTGCGATTCCTCATCCCCGAACCCAGCGTTTCGCCCGCGAGCGGGCTTTCACGCGGACGCCTGCGTTGCGGTCGCGTCATCGAAGAATGCGCGCACATCCGCCAGCTCGCGGGTGCGCGGCATCGGCGGCACGCTGGCCAGGAACAGCTTTCCGTAACCCTTGGTGGTCAGTCGCGGGTCGCACAGCACCAGCACGCCGCGGTCGTGCACGTCGCGGATCAGGCGGCCGGCGCCCTGCTTCAGCGCGATCACCGCGCTGGGCACCTGCCAGCCCATGAACGGATTGATGCCGGATTGTTCCAGTGCGGCGAGGCGGGCCATGAGTACCGGATCGTCGGGGGCGGCAAACGGCAACTTGTCGATCACCACCACGCTGAGCGCTTCGCCGACCACGTCCACGCCTTCCCAGAAGCTGGCCGCACCCAGCAGCACGCCGTGACCGCTGGCGCGAAATTCCTCCAGCAGCCGTGGCCGCGGCGCCGTACCCTGCACGAACAGCGGCCACGGCGTCTTGTCCTTGAGCAGCTCGGCGGCGCGACGCAGCGCGCGGTGCGAAGTGAACAGCAAGAAGGCGCGGCCGTGCGACGCCTGCAGCACCGGCAGCACCGACTCGATGACCCGCTCGGTATAGTCGCGCGCGTTTGGATCAGGCAACCCCCCGGGCAGGTAACACAAGCCCTGATGCGCGTAATCGAACGGGCTTTCCAGACTCAGCGTTTGTGGTTCTTCCAGGCCGAGCTGACGGGCGAAGTGATCGAATTTGCCGGCCACCGACAACGTCGCCGAGGTGTGGATCCACGCTGCCTGGGTGTGCTCGCGCAGGCCACGCATGGGGGCGGCCAGATCCAGCGGCGTGGCATACAGCGCGAAACCACGGGGGAAGGTTTCATACCAGCGCACGTCCTGGTCGCGGTGCGACTCCACGATCGCGTCCAGTCGCCCGGCAAACAGGTCGGCGCGTTCGTGCAGGTTGGCGAAGCCGCGCGAGCGCTCGGCCTGAGAGGACAGCAGTTCGGCCAGCATGGCCAGCCGCTCGCCGAGGTCACGCAGCGCATCGCGGACGCTGGCGCGATCCTCCAGCAGCGCAAACGCCCCGCGCGTCGGCAACGGGTCCATCGCCAGCCGCAGTTTGCGCAAGGCATCCTGCAGCGCTTCCACCGGCTCCAGCAGCAAGCCGATCGCGCCGGTGATGCCGCTGCATTCGGCCAGCACGTCCTGCGCCATGCCGGTGAACTGGCGTGCGCTGATGCTCTGCGAGAAGAACTGGCCCGCCAGCTCGGGAATCTGGTGGGCTTCGTCCAGGATGAACGCGGCCGCGCCGGGCAGGATTTCGCCGAAGCCTTCCTGTTTCAGCGCCAGGTCGGCAAACAGCAGGTGATGGTTGACCACCACCACGTCCGCCTCCATCGCCTCGCGGCGCGCCTTGAACACATGGCAATCGTCGTAGAACGGGCACTCCACGCCCAGGCAGTTCTCCGCCGTGGAGGTGACGCGCGGCCACAGCGGGGAATCCTCCGGCACTTCGGCCAGCTCCATCCGGTCGCCGCGGCGAGTACGCGCGGACCAGGCACGGATCGCCGCCAATTGTGCGGCCTGGGTAGCTCCGAAGTTGGCGCCTTCACGCACGGTCTGCTCGAGCCGGTACAGACACAGGTAATTGGCGCGGCCTTTCAGCAGGGCCGTCTTCTGGCGCGTGCCCAGCACGGCGCGCACCCTGGGCAGGTCGCGGAAATACAACTGGTCCTGCAGCGACTTGGTGCCGGTGGAGATGATCACCCGCTCGCCCGACAACAGCGCGGGCACCAGATAGGCATAGGTCTTGCCGGTGCCGGTGCCGGCCTCGGCGATCAGCGTGTCGCGCCCGACGATGGCTTGCGCCACCGCCCGGGCCATGACCTGTTGGGCCAGGCGCGGCGAGAAATTGGGTAGTTCTCGCGCGAATGGGCCGTCGGCGCCCAACAAGTCGCCGACGTCATCTTCGTCATGCCTATCCGGATCGATCATCGCTGCAGTATTACCCAGCACCGGCGTGCGGAAAACCCGCACGACGGGTGACCCGCTGGCGACGTGTAGCGGGAGGCATCACCATGCAGCGGCCAACCGAGGGGAGCGCGAGATGACGACCGAACTGTGCATGCTGGTGTGGAGCGTGGTGCTGGGCCTGGTGCAGATCGCACTGGCTGCGAGCGGTTCGGTGGCACAACGTGGCTTGGGCTGGGCCACCAGCGCCCGTGACGGCGAGGCCAAGGTGTTGACCAGCATCGCGGCGCGACTGGATCGCGCTCGCCACAACTTTCTGGAAACGTTCCCGCTGTTCGCTGCGGCCGTGCTGGTCGCATTCGCGCTGCAACGCCACGACGGCATGACGGTGCTCGGCGCGCAGCTGTATTTCTGGGCGAGGCTGGTGTATCTGCCGGTTTATGCCGCCGGCATTCCGTACTTGCGCACCCTGATCTGGGCGGTGAGCGTCGCCGGCATCGTGCTGGTGCTGGCGGCCTTGTTCTGAGTCGCGTGCAACTGTGGTGCGGCACTCACGACACGGCCGCCAGCGCGCGGTCCGGCGAAGCGTTCGCCCAGCCGCACCCGCGCTTGAAATCGTGGCATCGCCACGGCGGATTGCCGCCGCACAGCGAAACGTTCGAGCGCGTCGAGCAGGATCGCGACCGCTTCAACGTCCGTTTCGCGCGGCCATCGCCGGGTGAAGTGCTGCGCTTGGACGGGTTGCGTCAGGAGAGCACCGGCCACTGACTCAGTAGCGGGGGACGTCCGCCTTGTGGCATTGCTGCACCCATTTGCGGGCTGTATCCGCGCCGACCTTGTCACGTGCCTGCAGACGGATCTCCACGATGGTCTGCCAGTTGCGCGCGCACAGCGGGCCGAGCTTGGGACCGAGCGACCATGACTGGTGCGCCAGCTTTTCGGCGTTCTTGAAGTCGCCAAGGCGTACCGCGAGCTCGGCCCGATCCTGCAACAGGTCGGGCGCATTCGGCGTGACCCTGAGCGCCTGATCGAGCTCGGTGGCGGCAGCGGCGTACTTGCCGGCCTGCTCGTCCTGGTGCGCGGTGTCGATCAGCGCGGCCACCGCCGGATCGCGCAGCGGCTTGACGTCGATGACCGAATTGTCGCGCGCGCCGGCGGCGCGGATCGCCGCGACCATGTCATGACTCGGGGGCGCCGGCTGCGCCTGCGGCGCCGGCGTCTTTGGCGAGAACAGGCTGCAACCTGCCGCCGAGACGAGCATCAACAGCAGTGGCAACGGCAAGAGGCGCTTGAACGGGAATGGCATGATCAGTTCCGGGTCGATGGACTGGTGGAGGAAGCCGCCGGCGGCGGGGGGTCGCCGGCGCCAAACAGGTTCTGCACGCCTTGCCAGAAGCAGCCGTCGGTTTCCGCCGGCAGGCTGCCGGCCACCACCGGCACCTGCTGCGCATTCGGGCATTGCGGTTCGATGCGCCGGCCGTCCTGGGGATTGATCCAGGCCATTTCCAGCCCGGCGCCGGGCGCAGCGGACAACGGCGTGGTCGGCAGCTTGGCAAACAGGTCGCGCCAGGCGCGCAGGCCGCCGCTGGCACCGAACAGGGTGGTCGGCTTGTTGTCATCGCGACCCATCCAGAACACCGCCAGATGCTCGCCGGTGAAGCCGGCGAACCAGCTGTCGCGCAAGTCGTTGCTGGTGCCGGTCTTGCCGGCGGCGTGCAGCCGGGCCAGATCTGAATTGCCGATCGCACTGGCGGTGCCGTACTCGGCCACCTGCTGCATCGCCCAGGTCGTCAGTCGCACCGCTTCCTGGTATTCGCCAGGGCCGGACTGCACCTGATACCGTTTGATCGTGCGGCCGTCGCCATCCAGCACGCCACGCACCGCGAGCAGCGGCAGCGCATGTCCGTCGGCGGCGAGGTACTGATAGAGCTGGGCCACCTGCAACGGTGCCAGGTCCAGCGCCCCGATCAGCAGCGAGGGACTGGGATTGATGTCACCGATGCCGAAGGATTTCAGGAAGGCCTGGATCCGCGGCAGGCCTACCTGCAGTCCGAGGTGGATCGTCGCCAGGTTCCATGAATGTGCCAGCGCGTCGACCATGATCAGCGGGTCATGGCTGCGGTGGTCATCATTCTGCGGCGTCCACACGCTGCCGTTGGGCTGGCGCATGCTGACCGGGCTGTCGTCCATCAGGCTGGCCAGGTTCCAGCGCTGCGGCTGGGTCAGCGCCACCAGGTAGACGAATGGCTTGATCGTGGAACCGATCGGGCGCTGGATATCCAGCGCGCGGTTGAAGCCCGGGTCACCCGGCGTGCGGCTGCCGACCACGGCCAGCACGCTGCCGGTCTGGGCATTGGTGACCACCGCCGCCGCCTGCACGCCGACACCGCGCTTGCCCAGCCCCTTCAACGCGCTGGTGATCGCCTGCTCGGTATAAAGCTGCGCGGCCGGATCAAGCGTGGTGAAGATCGACAGGTGGCCTTCGCGCAATGCCTTCTCGTCGAAGTCGACGGTAATCTGTTTGCGCACCAGATCCATGAAGGCAGGAAAGCGGTTGTGCGGCAATTGACCGTTCTGGATGACGTCCAGCGGCGCCGCCTGCGCCGCATTGAGCTGTCCGGCACTGAGCAGACCCGTGTCGAAGAACTCCTTAAGCACCAGGTTGCGCCGCGCCAGCGCACGCTTCGGGGCACGACGCGGATCGTAATAGCTCGGCCCCTTCACCAGACCCACCAGCAGCGCGATCTCCTGCGGCCGCAGCTCCTCCAAGCGGCGCCCGAAATAGAACTCCGACGCGGCCGCGAAACCGTGTACCGCCTGGTTGCCTTGCTGGCCCAGGAAGACATCGTTGACGTACGCCTCGAGGATGCGTCCCTTGCTGTAATGCGCCTCCAGCAGCAGCGACATCAGCGCTTCGTTGATCTTGCGCGTGAAGGTCTGGTCGCGGCTGAGGAACAGGTTGCGCACCAGTTGCTGGGTCAGCGTGGAGCCGCCTTGCACGGTGTGCCCGGCGCGCAGGTTGGCGAACGCTGCACGCGCAATCGCGCCGAAATCGATGCCGATGTTGTCCTTGAAATTACGATCCTCGACCGCTTGCAAGCCCTTGACCAGCAACGGCGGCACGTCCGCCAGATTCACGAAGCGGCGTTCTTCCTGGGTGGCGCCGTACAGCGTGGCGATGCGCGCGGGATCCAGATGAGTCAGTTTGACCGGTCCGCCGCTGGCAGCATCCTGCACCGCCTCCACGTCACCACCGCCCAGGGTGACACGGATACGCTTTGGCAATTCACCACCGTCCGGCCCCGCGTAGCCACGCGAGGAAATCGTGTAGCGCGAGCCCTTCTTCATCCAGCTGCCCGGAACTTCGCCGCGGCCATCATCACTGTAGCCGGCGAAGGTCAACTCCAGTTCCAGCGCGGCCGGCGACATCGGCTCGTCGGCCTGCAGCGGCAAGGGACGCGCGTACACCTTCGTCGGCACCGCGAACACCAGGTCGCTGAAGCGATCCTGCACGCGCTTGTTGAGTACCAGGATATACGGCAGCACGAAGCCCACCAGCAGGCCAAGCGTGATCCAGAACGGGATGCGCAGCCACGGCCAGCTGCGACGGGCGAACGAACGGGTACGGGTCAGGAAAGCCAACGAGGGAAAATCCAGCAGTCAGATGTTCCGATCATAGAGCGCGCACCCCAGCGCGCCCATGAACGCAGCGGGCGGTTTGCGGGCAAAACCGGGGCAATGGACGCGGTCATCCTCTTCACGCACTCGCCTGCGGCGCCGCCCACATCGCGGCATCGGGCTGGAACGGCCGCGGCTGGACATGCAGCAGGCGCTGCAATTCACCGTTGTCTGCCACCAGGTCACGGTCCAGCCGGCTCAACGGGCCGCGCAGCGGCGGGTACAGCCGTTGGCCCAGCCGCAGCAGCCATGCCGGTATCCGGACCGGCACGGTGGCGCACGCCAGGCTTCGCCGTACCCGCGCGAACATCTGTGGATAGACCAGCCGCTCGCCGCCGCCGATCGAGATGATTCGCCCCGCGGCGGCCGGGCACTCCAAGGCCGCCAGCACCGCCTGCGCAATGTCGTCGGCGTGCACGGGTTGGCGCAGACCGCGACCGGCAGGGATCGGGAACACCCGCGTGCGCATGGCCCGGCGCGCAATCGGGGTGAGGCTCTTGTCCAGCCCGGCACCGTACACCAGAGTCGGTCGCAGCACGGTCCATGCACAACCCAGGCGTGTGCAGACCTCGACCAGCGCAGCCTCCCCGGCGCGCAGCTGGCGCGCGACCTCGCGCTCGGCCGGCACCGCTGAATCGCGCTTGCTCTCCGCGCTCATCGAACTGGTGGCAATCACGCGCGGCGCTGCGCTCGGTGGCCAGCGCGCCAACCACTCGGCCAGCGCTTGCAACGGACCGAAGCTGATGATCGCCGACAAGGCGGGCAGCGCAGGCAGCGCATCAGGGAGCGATCCTTGCAGCCATTCCACGCCTTCCCGTGCCGGTCGCGACACGCGGCTCAACGCCATGATCGGTTCGCCTCCGGTCTCCAGGCGCGGCAGCAGGAAATGACCGATCTGGCTGCTGCCGCCCACCACCAGGATCGTCATGCAGGACTCACTGTCCGCCCTGCAGGCGGGCGCTCAGGTCGAGCAGACGCGGATGATGGGGCGCCAGTTTGCGCGCGCGCGCCAACGACTGGCCGGCACCGATCCGGTCACCCTTGCCGAGTTGCTGCTCGGCGCGGTCAAGCCACGCGCTGGCCAGCTGGTTGCCGAGGGCACCTTGTGCTGGATCACCGGGCGCCAGTTCGGCCAGGTTGGCCAGCTTGTCGCCAGCCTGCGCCAATTCGCCGGCGGACAACGCGTGCTTGAACTGCTGTTCGACCCGGCTCGGCAGTGCCTCCAGGCCGTTTCGCGCGGCGGCGTTGTTGCCATCGATCGCCAGTGCACTGCGATACAGATCGTAGGCACTGTCACCTGGCGGCATCATGATGTTGCCGCTGTGCGTCGCCTGCTGCGCACGCCGCACGAGTTGCCCCACCGCGGCGCTCTGCTGCGGCGACAGCACGGCGGTGACGACGTCGCCCTGGCTACCGTCCGCCGCGGCGGTGGCAGCGGTCGCAGCGGACGCGTTGCCACGCAACCGGGCGCGGGCTGCCGCAAGATCGGCCGACTTCGGTGCCAGTTGTGCCGCCTGCTCAAGCAGCTTGCCGGCCTGCGCGTGGTCACCCGCGTCGATGGCCGCATTCGCCTGCACCGTCAGCGCCCGCGCCACGTCGCCCAGGCCGGCCTTCGCTTCGCTGCTGTCAGGATCCAGTGCCAGGGCAGCCTTGAAACGGGCCAGCGCGGTGTCCTCGCCGGTGCCCGCGATACGGCCCGCGCGCAAGGCCTCGCGACCCTGCTGGATGGCGGATTTCAGCGCGCCATCCTGCTGCTGGCGCAACTGCGCCTGCAGCGCACGCAGCGCCGGCAAGGCATCGTTGTTCGGTTGCAGCGCGGCGAGTTGTTCGATCCCGGCGTCAGCCTTGGCCAGATCGTTCGCTTCCAGCGCATCGTGCGCCTGCGCAGCCAGCGCGTTGCCGACCTGGTCGAGGCCGTGTGCCGCCACGGCGTTACCGGGGTCAGCCTGGAGCACGCGTCGGTACAGCGCACCCGCACCTTGCGCGCCGTCCAGCTTGCCCGCCGTCAACGCCTGTTGCGCCTGGTCGACCAGGTCGCCGGTTTGCACCTGGGCCGCGCGAGCGCGACTGATCAGCGTGTCGAGTCGATCGACGTCGCTGCCGCCACCAAGCAGTTCGCGTGCCACCGCGGCCCGCTGCGCCGCCTCGTCGAACTGGCCGGCCTGCAGCGCGGCATCGGCGCGCGCCAACTCGGCTTGGCCGACCTGGCGCAGGCCGTCGCGCGCACGGTCGTTATCCGGTTCCTGCGCCGCCACCTGCTGGAACAACTCGCGTGCACTCGTGCCGTCCTGGCCGTCCAGATGGCCATCCTTCAGCGCTTGCTGGGCCTGCGTCAGCACACTATTGAGATCGGTACGTGGCAGCATCCCGCGCAGATTGCCCTGGTTGAACCACAGCAAGCCAGCCACCATGACGACCAGCAACAGCAGCAGCAGCCACAGCCAGCCCCGGCGGCGGCGCGGCGGCGCGGAAGGCACCGACCCATGGCGTGGACGACGCGGCTCGACGGTCACCTGTGGCAGTCCATCGGGAGCGTCAGGTTGCGTCTCGTCCACGCGATCCAGATCACCCAGAGTGGGCTCGCTGCGAAGGTGCGGCCTGTTGTCGTGCGGGTCCCTGCGATTGCTCATGATCCATGGCGCTGCGGATATCTGGCGCAGCTTAACATCGGGCTGGCTGGCGGCCGGGCACCGCCGCGACGGGCGTTCAGTATTCAGCCGACGCCGACCCGACGCGCATCGGTCACGTTCGGCAAGGCCAGCAACTTGCCCAGCAGGGTCGATAGCTGTTCGAAATCGCTCACGCGCAAGGTGTAACGCATGTCCACCTCGCCACTTTGTGGATGCAGCCGGCTGGAGGACGCAATGATGTGGACGCCGGCGTTGCTGATGACGTTGGTGACGTCTTTTTGCAACTCCTTGCGGTCGTAGCCGCATAGCGCGACATCCACTTCGTAGGCTTGGCTGGCGGCGTGACCCCAGTTCACCTCGATCACCCGGTCTGGTTCGCGTCGCAGCAGTCGCGCCAGGCTGCCGCAATCGGCCCGATGCACCGACACGCCACGGCCCTTGGTGATGTAGCCGCGCACGGCATCGCCCGGCAGTGGCTGGCAGCAACGCGCCAATGTCGTGAGCAGGTTGCCGACGCCCTCGATGCTCAGCGCGCCCTGCCCCAGCGTGGTCGGCCGGGCTGGCGGAGGTGCCGCTACGGGTGCAGGCGGTTGCGCGGCCTCCTGCAGCACGCGGGAGATCTGGCCCGGCGTGACTTCACCCAGCGCCAGCGCAATCAACAGTTCGTCCTGCGTCTGCAGGTGGAAATGGGCGGGCAACCTGCTGATTTCAGCCGGCGGCAACGCCAGCCGCTTCAGCTCGCGCTCGAGCATGCCGCGGCCGACCGTGAGGTTGGTGTCATAGGCGATGCGGCGGAACCATGCGCGCACCTTGTCCTTCGCGCGTGCGCTGTTGAGATAACCGTGGTGCGGCGACAGCCAGTCGCGGCTGGGCTCGGCCACCTTGGTGGTGAGGATCTCGACCCGATCGCCACTTTGCGGCTGGAACGTCAGCGGCACGATGCGGCCGTTGACCTTGGCGCCGCGGCAGCGATGCCCGACCTCGGTGTGGATCAGGTAGGCAAAATCCAGC
>CAJDVU010000077.1_pt1 | contig 12378 bp, 10 predicted proteins | sample 7391431 | NCBI WGS metagenome assembly CAJDVU01 (sample SAMEA7055700, study PRJEB34461) | soil metagenome | biome: terrestrial ecosystem; feature: Peninsula; material: soil | place: Antarctica | collected 2016
CACCTCGCGCTTGGCTGCCACCAAATCGCGATCGAACAATTTGCGCGACAACTCAAGCTTCAAGGTAATCAACGACAACGTGTGTCCCAGCAAGTCGTGCAGGTCGCGACCGATCCGCTCGCGCTCGGCGGTAGCGGCCAGGCGGCGCACCTCGTCATGTGACAGACGCAGTGCAGCGTCCGACTCCCGGCTCATCTGCCCGACCGCCGTGATCGTGCTGACGGCGAAAATCGAGACCGGGATGATGACCAACATCGACAGCGGAAAACCAATCGACCAGGCCAGCGCGACAAACGCGGCATTCAGCACCACCAGCCGCGCGTAGTAAGGGCGGAACGCCATGCCGCACGGCCGCAGCATGATGCAACCGTACATGAAATAGCTCAGACCGCTCGGATACCAGCGCAGCAATGCCAGGCTCATCACCGCCATGCCCAGCGCATACCAGTGTGCGGTGCGCCGCGGTGCCAGCTGCGCCTTCGCAAACAACAGCAGGAATACCGGGTAGGAAGCCGCCGTGAGCAGGAACCACACGCGGTTGTAGCCAGCCAGACCGCCGTTGAACAAAGGAACAACGAAGATCCAGAACGACCACAACAGGTGGATGCTGTCGATCCAGGGCGACTTGCCGCTGCGGATATCGTCGGCCACCGCGGAATCCGGTGCCGGTGCGAACCAGCGGGCTATGAACGTGGGAATCATGGGCTGGCCGACCGCTGCTGGATGGACATGTCTGGCATGCTACTTCAACCGTACCGACGCAGGCGTCGCGCCGCCAGCAGCAAAAAGCCGACGGCAAAGCCGACCAGCACCAGCGCATGCCCGAGCAGCGGCGCCTGCTTCATCCCCACCGCGGCCAGCGCCAGCATGTCCAGGTGATAGCTGGGCCAGATCGGCGCGATCTGCTGCAGGAACTTCGGCAACATCGGCAGCGGAAACCACAGCCCGGAGACGAACGACATCGGCAGATAGATCATCTGCAATACGCCGGGCGCGCCTTGGCCCTTGATCAGGGTACCGACAAACATGCCCAGCGCGCAGAATGGCAACACCCCGAGCATGCCGGTGAGCAGCAACGCGCCCGCCTGCCCCAGGCTCAAGGTTACGTGACCGACCGACACGGCCAGCGCCAGCAGCAACACGATGACCGCGCCGGCGGCAACCATGGCCATCAGCATCTTGCCCAGCAGGTAGGCCCCCGGCGGCATCGGCAGCGCGCGCTTGAACGTGAGCAGGCCGCCATCGCGTTCCAGCGCCAGCGACACACCGAAGCCGAACAGACCCGGACTCATCACACCGAATACGCCATAACTGGCCAGCAGATAGCGCGCGGCATCGGCACCATTGGACTTGGCCATCAGCACGCCAAACAGCAGATAGAACATCGCCGGGAACAGCATGATCGGCAGCATGAAAGCCGGTGCGCGCATGTAGCGCAGGCACTCGCTGCGCGCCTCCGCGAGGTAGGCGCCAAGGACGCGACCACGCGGCATGCCGGCAGGCTGGGCGGACTCGTTCACGGCCAGAACAGTTTCCATTTCAGGCAGCCTCGCGTTGGTCGGTGACCGCGGCTTCGGCAGCGTCGCGGGTGAGTTCGCTGAAGGCCTCGGCCAGCCCGGCTCGCTGCACTTCCAGTTCGCCCAGCTGTGCATCGGCATCGAGCAGCCGGCGCACCACGATCTCTGCATCGGCCGCGGCGATGTGCAGCCGCCCGTTTTCCAGACGCACCTCGTCTACTTCAGACCAGCTCCGCACGGTTTCGGCCGACACTGTGCTCAGGCAGCGGATGCGTCTGAGCGCCACCCGCGCCCGCAACTCATCGACCGTGCCTTGATGGATCATCCGCCCATGTGTCATCACGCAGACCCGGTGGGCCAGCGCTTCGGCCTCCTCCAGATAATGCGTGGTGAGCAACACCGAACAACCTTCGGCCAGCAACTGGCGGATCGCCGCCCACAGCCGCTGGCGCGCCTCGATGTCCATGCCCACGGTCGGCTCGTCGAGAAACAGCAGTTCGGGCCGACCGCACAACGCCAGCGCGAATTGCACGCGCCTTTGCTGGCCGCCGGACAACCTTGCATAAGGACGCTTCAGCAGATCAGCGACACCTGCCAACTCGGCGCTTTCCGCCAGCGTGCGCGGCGCCGGGTAGTAGCTCATCGTCAGTCGCAGCAATTCGCCGACCCGCAGCGTCGGCGGCAGCTCGGCGTTCTGCAACATCACGCCGATGCGCCGGCGCGCCTCGATCCGCTGCGGGTCCATGCCAAACAGTTCGACCGTGCCGGCATCCGCGCGGATCAGTCCCAGCAACAAGCCGATCGCGGTGGTCTTGCCGGCACCGTTGGGGCCGAGCAGGGCCAGCAACTCAGCGGACTTCAACTGCAGATCGACGCCGTCCAGCGCGGTGAGCCGGCCATAGCGTCTGACGGCACCACTGAGACAGGCGACTGGATGACAGGCATCTGGCATGGGAGTTCCTCCGGTGCCGTCCATCCTCGGCAAAACAAAGGTTTGCCGACAGTCGCCGACGTCAACCATCAAGGGTGACAGGCGTCATCCGCGTACCGGCACGGGGGTTACGGCGTCAGCGGCGGCAGGGTATCCTGTGACGAATAACGAGGCCGCAAACACGCGCGAGCCACAGCTCTGAACGAGCCGGAAACATTGCGGAAGCGCCAGTCAGCGTGCGCTTCCCCGTACGCTTTCATCACCTGTCAGCCGCCACGGCATGCCAGCCGGCGGAGATCGAGGAGGATTCAACATGGGCATCATCAATCAATTGCGCGAACTGCGCGAATTCGGTGGCAAGCCGCGCACCGCCGGCCTGGACGACGCCAGCATCGAACGAATGGCAGCGCTTGACCCGCTGCTGGGCCAAGCGGTTGCCGAAGCCGTGGCATACCACCAGAAACTGCGTGCCGACATGACCGATTTCCTGAAGCTGGATGAGGCCGAACAGCTGACCCGCGCGCAGGCCGGTTTCGTCAATTTCTATCCCGATGATGCGACCAATCCATATCTCCCGGCGGCCGCGCGCGGGCCGTGGATCGTGACCCTGAAAGGCCGGGTGCTGCATGACAACGGTGGCTACGGCATGCTTGGCTTCGGCCACAACGATGCTGCCATTCTCGAAGCGCTCGCACGCCCGCAGGTGATGGCCAACGTGATGTCGCCCAGTGTCGCGCAGCTGCGTTTCACCGCCGCGATGAACAAGGAGCTGGGACTGCGTAGCGGCACCAACCCGTACCAGCGCTACATGTGCCTGAACTCCGGGTCCGAGTCGGTCTCGCTGGCCTGCCGCATTGCCGACGTCAACGCCAAGCTGATGACTGACGCCGGCGCACGCTACGCCGGACGCACGATCAAGCGGCTGGTGGTGAAAGGAGCCTTCCACGGCCGCACCGGCAAGCCGGCGCTGTATTCCGATTCCACCCGCAAGACCTACCAGCAGCATCTGGCCAGCTATCGGCACGAGGACAGCGTGATCGCGGTGACGCCCTACGACGTGGCGCAACTGACAGCCACCTTTGCCGAGGCAGACAAGCACGGCTGGTTCTTCGAGGCGATGTTCCTGGAGCCGGTGATGGGCGAAGGTGACCCTGGCCGCGCGGTCACGGTCGAGTTCTACCAGACCGCCCGCGCGCTGACCGAGTCGCACGGCACCCTGCTGCTGGTCGATTCGATCCAGGCAGGCCTGCGCGCGCACGGCGTGTTGTCGATCACTGATTATCCCGGTTTCGAAAAACTGCCGGCGCCGGACATGGAAGCCTTCTCCAAGGCGCTCAATGCCGGTCAGTATCCGCTGTCCGTCCTCGCCCTCACCGAAGCCACGGCCAGGCTCTATCGCAAGGGCATCTATGGCAACACGATGACCACGAACCCGCGTGCGCTGGAGGTGGCGCTGGCCACGTTGGGCGAACTGAACGACGACGTGCGCAACAACATCCGCGAACGTGGCAAGGAGTTCGTCGACAAACTCAACGCATTGAAGAAGGAGCTCGGCGGCCTGATCACCAAGGTCCAGGGCACCGGTTTGCTGTTCTCCTGCGAACTGGCACCGGAGTACAAGTGCTATGGCGCCGATTCCACCGAAGAGTTCATGCGCGAGAATGGTATCGGCGTGATTCACGGCGGCGCCAATTCGCTACGCTTCACGCCGCATTTCAGGGTCACCAGCGCCGAGGTGGATCTGATCGTCTCGCACGTGCGCAACGCACTGCTGGAAGGCCCGCGCAAGGCCAAGGCCGAGGCGGCCTGAACGGGGCGCCATTGCAGTGCAGCTGCGGCGAGGCCTTTCCACCCGCCGCAGCTGAATACTTCGTGCGGATCGGACTTCCCTTACCCCACGGAATGCGACGACAGGCATAGACTCCTCCAACCGGCAGCCGCCGGTAAACCTTGGGAGGACTCCACGATGTCGATATCTCTTCGTCTGCTAGCCGTCAGCGCCGCCTTTGCTTTCGCCGGGGCCGCTTTCGCGGCCGCCCCGCCAGCCAGCGACGCGGCCGCCACCAGCAAACCGCACAGCGCCCAGCAACAGCGCATGACCGACTGCAACAAGCAGGCGACCGGCAAAAAGGGTGCCGAACGCAAGACCTTCATGAGCTCGTGCCTGAAAGGCCATGCTGCTGCGGCTCCGTCAGCCCGGCAGGCACAGCAGGAAAAGATGAAAACCTGCAACGCTGACGCCAAGACCAAGTCGCTCAAGGGTGCCGAGCGCAAGACCTTCATGAGCTCGTGCCTGAAGGGTGACAGCGCCGAACCTGCCGCCAAGTAAGCGCCGTCACCACCGCAACGGCCCAACGCACACGCTTGGAAAGATGCGTGCGTTGGGCCGCTTCGCTAAGCTCGGACTGTCGCGCCACGCGCCGCCATTGAAGACAGTCACCAATGAAGATCGTCGAAGTCCGCCATCCGCTGATCCAGCACAAGCTCGGCCTGATGCGCCGCGCGGACATCAGCACCAAGGATTTCCGCGAACTGGCCTCCGAAGTCGCCGCGCTGCTCACTTACGAAGCCACCAAGGATCTGGAAACGGTCGAGGAGGAGATCCAGGGCTGGGCGGGGCCGCTCAAGGTGCATCGGATCAAGGGCAAGAAGATCACCATCGTGCCGATTTTACGTGCGGGCCTGGGCATGCTGCCGGGGGTGCTTGACTTGATCCCGGCGGCCAAGGTCAGCGTGGTGGGCGTGCAACGTGACGAGAAAACGCTGAAACCCGTCGCCTACTACGAAAAACTGACCGGGCGGATGGACGAACGCATTGCGTTGATCGTCGACCCGATGCTGGCCACTGCCGGCACCTTGGTCGCTACCGTCGACATGCTCAAGGCCGCGGGCTGCAAACGCATCAAGGGCTTGTTCCTGGTCGCCGCGCCGGAAGGCCTGGAGCGCATCAGCGCCGCCCATCCCGACATCGAGATCTATACCGCCGCGATCGACCAGCGACTCAACGAACATGGTTACATCCTGCCCGGCCTGGGCGATGCCGGCGACAAGATTTTCGGCACCAAGCAGTTGCCGGCGAACGACCGAACCTACAATCGGCGGTGAGTGCCCGGCAGCGTCGCCGAAATGCCAGCGACGCACCGTCGAGTGGAAGTTCACTCGACAGGATGCGGACCGGGCACTCGGTCATCATTACGTTTCGACATTTAGGTGTTGATGTATCAGCGCCCTGAAGCCTGCGTTCCGAAGCGGTCGGTCGCCTCGATCAACTCATGCATGTTGCCCGGCTCGAACGCCGAATGCCCGGCATCCTGCACGATACGCAGGTCAGCCTCTGGCCACGCACGATGCAGATCCCACGCGCTGCGCAGCGGACAAACCACGTCGTAGCGACCCTGCACGATCACTGCGGGGATGTTGCGGATGCGTTCGATATGGCGCAGCAGGTGGTCGTCATGCTCGAAGAAGCCGCCGTTGACGAAGTAGTGACACTCGATGCGCGCGAACGCCAGCGCAAACTCGTCCTCACCGCTGGAGTGAATGTGCGAAGGGTCCTGCCACAGGAAGCTGGTGGCGCCTTCCCATACCGACCACGCACGCGCCGCGTCCGTGCGCGTCTTCACATCGGGGCTGGTCAGGCGGCGATGGTAGGCACTCATCAGATCGCCGCGCTCGACCTCGGGAATCGCCGCGAGGTAGGGCTCCCACGCGTCCGGATAAAGTTGATCGCAACCCTTCTGGTAGAACCATTCCAGTTCCGCCCGGCGCAGCATGAAGATGCCGCGCAGCACCAGCTCGGTCACCTGGTCCGGATGCGTCTGTGCGTAGGCCAGCGCCAGCGTGGAACCCCAGGATCCGCCAAACACCTGCCAGCGATCAATGTCGAGGTGCTCGCGCACGCGCTCGATGTCGGCGACCAGATTCCACGTGGTGTTGTCGGTGAGTTCCGCATGCGGCGTTGACTGGCCGCAGCCACGCTGATCGAACAACACGATGCGGTAGACCGCCGGATCGAAGAAGCGCCGGCATTTCGGACTGGTGCCGCCGCCCGGACCACCATGCAGGAACACCACCGGCTTGCCGTGGGTATTGCCGCTCTGTTCGTAGTACAGCGTATGCAACGCCGACACCGGCAACATGCCGCTGTCAAACGGCTCGACTTCGGGATACAGCGAACGCAGTGGCGACGACGGCATGACGGCTCCTCGAATCCGACGAACAAGCCCGAAAGACTAGCATGGCGCAGCTCGCCAGCCGTCAGTCGGCGGTGAACAGTTTGCCGGGGTTGAGGATGCCGTTGGGATCGAACACCTTGCGCACGCCGCGCATCAGCGCGATCTCCGCCGCGCTGCGGGTACTTTCCAGGTAAGCGCGCTTGACCAGGCCGACGCCGTGCTCGGCCGAAATGCTGCCGCCGTGGCGTTGCAGCGTCGCCGCCAGCAACCGCGTCACCTGCCCACATTGGGCGATGAAGGCGTCCTCGGCCAAGTCGTCCGGCCGCAATATGTTGATGTGCAGATTGCCATCGCCGATGTGGCCGTACCAGATCACCTCGACGCCGGGATATTCGCGCGCCAGCAGGGCCTGCATTTCCGCCAGGAAGCTTGGTACCACGCTGACTCGCACCGACACGTCGTTCTTGTACGGCCGCCGCGGCGCCAGACTCTCGGTGATGCCTTCACGCAGCCGCCACAGCGCCGCCGCCTGTGCTTCGCTCTGCGCAATCACGCCGTCGCTGACCCAGCCTTTGCCCAGCGCTTGTTCGAACGCGGCCAGCGCCACTTCCCGCTGCTGTTCGTCGGCCGCATCGAACTCGGTGACCACGTAATACGGATGATCACCCTCGATCGCACGTTGCGCGCCATGCGCCAGCACATGCTGCAACGCGAGGTCGGAGAGGAACTCGAACGCCTGCAGCGCCAGCCGCGTGCGAAACAAGGCGAACACCTCCATCAACGCGTCCAAGTCCGGCACTGCCAGCAGCATCACCTGGGACGGCGGCGGCGGATCAGCCAGCTTCAGCGTTGCTTCGACCACGATGCCGAGCGTGCCTTCGGACCCGATCATGAGCTGGCGGAAGTCGTAGCCGCTGGAGTTCTTGATCAGGCCCCGGTTGAGGTCCAGCAACTCGCCATTGCCGGTGACTACTTTCAACCCGGCGATCCATTCGCGGGTATTGCCATGGCGGATGACCCGGATACCACCGGCGTTGGTGGCGATGTTGCCGCCGATCGAGCACGAACCGCGCGCACCCAAATCGACCGGATAGACCAAGCCATGCTCACGCGCCGCCTCGTGCACCCGCTGCAGGATCACGCCCGGTTGCACGGTGAGGGTACGATCCACCGCGTTGAAGTCCAGCACCCGGTTCATTCGCTCCAGGCTCAATACCAACTCGCCGTTTGCCGCCACCGCGCCGCCGGACAGGCCGGTGCGGCCGCCCGATGGTACCAGCGCCAACCGCTCCTCGTTCGCCCAGCGCACGATCGCCTGCACCTCTTCCACGCTGACGGGCAAGGCGATCGCCAGTGGCGCGGGAGTCCAGCGGCGCGTCCAGTCGCGACCGTAATGCTCAAGATCGCCAGGTTCGGTCAGCACGCGCAGCCCGGGCAGTCGGCGCCGCAATTCGGCAAGAAGTTCGGACACGCGTGGCTCCAGATTCATGCGCACAGCCTGCCAGCCCCATCAATCCATGTCCAGTGCTGCAGCGCCGCAATTTACCTCGGGCTCTGGCATAGTAGGAGCTCCTCCACATCAGGGCCGATGCAATGCAGACTTCGTTTCCCCGCCAGGACATCAGGGTATTGCTGCTGGAGGGGATCAGCGCCAGCGCGGTGGATGTTTTCCAGCGCGCTGGCTACAGCCACGTCGAGCTGCATGCAAAATCGCTGCCGGAAGACGAACTGAAGGCGCGTATCGCCGATGCGCACATCGTTGGTCTGCGCTCGCGCACCCAGCTCACCGACGCGGTGCTGGCGCAGGCCAAGCGACTGATCGCGGTGGGCTGCTTCTGCATCGGCACCAACCAGGTGAACCTGGGCGCCGCGCGCCAGCTTGGCGTGCCGGTCTTCAACGCGCCTTATTCGAATACCCGCAGCGTGGCGGAGCTGGTGATTGCCGAGGCAATCATGCTGTTGCGCGGCATCCCCCAAAAGAACGCGCAATGCCACCGCGGCGGCTGGGCCAAATCAGCCAGCGGCAGTTACGAGACCCGTGACAAGGTGCTCGGCATCGTCGGCTACGGCCACATCGGCACCCAGGTCGGTGTGCTGGCCGAGAGCCTGGGCATGCGAGTGATCTTCCATGACATCGAGACCAAGCTGGCGCTGGGCAACGCGCACGCCGTCTCGAGTCTGGACGAATTGCTCGAGCGCGCGGACGTGGTGACCTTGCACGTGCCGGAAACTCCCGCCACGCAGATGATGATCAAGGCCGAGCAACTGGCGAAGATGCACGCCGGCGCGATGCTGATCAACGCCTCGCGCGGCAGCGTGGTGGACATCGAGGCGTTGGCCGCAGCGCTGCGCGAGAACCGACTGGCCGGCGCGGCGGTGGACGTGTTTCCAGCCGAGCCGAAGGGCAACGGCGACGCCTTTGTCTCACCCCTGGTCGGCATGGACAATGTGATCCTGACCCCGCACATCGGCGGCAGCACGCTGGAGGCGCAGGACAACATCGGCATCGAAGTCGCCAGCAAGCTGGTGCGCTACAGTGACAACGGCTCCACCCTGTCGGCAGTGAACTTTCCCGAAGTCACCCTGCCCGAGCACCCCGACAGCTTGCGATTGCTGCACATCCACCGCAACGTGCCCGGCATACTTTCGCGCATCAACGAACTGTTCTCCGCCGACAACCTCAACATCGACGCGCAGTTCCTGCAGACCGACAGCGAAGTGGGCTACGTGGTGATCGACGTGAGCGCCACCGAGGCCGAGGCGCACGAACTGAAGGCCAAGCTGGCCGCGATCCCGGGGACCTTGCGGAGCAGGGTCCTGTATTGAGGGCGCGGAACGGGGAACGGGGAACGGGGAAGAGCGTAAAGTCGAAAACACGGAAGGAAAGGACGTATCCAAGGTCCGGTGAAAGCGCCTCGCGGGCCGAACCGTAACCGATGGCAAGCTCACAAGTTCCCCGTTCCCGATCCCCGCTCTCCGTTCCCCGTTCCCCGTTCCCTACATAAAAAAGCGCCCAATGGGCGCTTTTTTATGTCCGTGCCGAACTGGTCGGGGCGGCCGGATTTGAACCGACGACCCTCTGCCCCCCAGGCAGATGCGCTACCAGGCTGCGCTACGCCCCGACATTCGACAAGCTGGCAAGTCTAGCAGTTTGTGCGTTGCTGCCGAAAGGCTTCAGCGACGCAACAGGACCAGCACTTCTTCCAGCTCCATCCGCACCTGACGCACGATCTGGTGTGACATGCTCGATTCGAGCCGTGCCTGCGGGCCTTCCAGGCGCGCGCGCGCGCCGGTGATGGTGAAGCCCTCGTCATACAGCAGCGAGCGGATCTGGCGGATCATCAGCACATCGTGGCGCTGATAATAGCGACGGTTGCCGCGACGTTTGACCGGGTTGAGCGCCGGAAACTCCTGCTCCCAGTAGCGCAACACGTGTGGCTTCACACCGCACAACTCGCCCACTTCACCAATAGTGAAATAGCGCTTGGCCGGAATCGCCGGCAGCTCGGTGTTATTCCCTTGATCCAGCATAACCTTCGACTCTCACCTTGAGTTTCTGTCCCGGTCGGAACGTCACCACGCGCCGCGCGGAGATCGGAATCTCCTCGCCGGTCTTGGGGTTGCGCCCTGGCCGTTGGTTCTTCACGCGCAGGTCGAAGTTGCCGAACCCGGACAGCTTCACCTGCTCGCCATTTTCCAGAGCGCCGCGAACCACCTCGAAATAGGCGTCCACGAACTCCTTGGCCTCACGCTTGTTGAGACCCACGTCGAGGAAAAGCCGCTCGGCCATTTCCGCCTTGGTCAGCGCCATTTCATCCTCGCAATTTCCCCTGACATGTCTGCTCCAACGCTTCCACCGCCTCGCGTACCCAACGATCTGCGTCGTCGTCTGTAAGGGTGCGTGAAGCGTCCTGCAAAATCAAGCCCATAGCGAGACTTTTTCGGCCGACTTCGACACCCTTGCCGCTGTAGCGATCAAACAACCGCAGCTCCTTGAGCCGCTCGCCCAGCGTGGCGCGAACGGCCACGCCGATCTGTGACCAGCTGACGTCTTCCGGCAGATCCATGGCGATATCCCGGCGCACGGCGGGGAAACGGGGTATCGACGAAGCCTGCGGCAGGCGGCGGGCCAGCAGCGGCTCCAGCGCCACTTCCAGCACATGGACGTCGGTACCCAGGCCCAGCTCCCGGGCCAGTTGCGGATGCAGGGCGCCCAGATAGCCGACCGTTTCGCCATCACGCGTCACCCGCGCTCCGCGGCCAGGATGCAGCCATGGCGGCAAATCGTCGGCATGTACCGCCCAGCGCTGTGGCTCGCCACCCCAGTCGATCAAGGTGTCGAGGTCGCCCTTGAGGTCGTAAAAGTCCAGCGCTCGCGCCGACTCGCCCCATTGTTCGGTTCGTGCATTCCCGCTCGCCACGATGGCAAGGCTGGGGGTTTCCAGCGGTGGGGCGCCGGCGGGTTGAAGAGGCAGGCCCTGAGTAGTCGGCTTTTCACCCAGGAGCGCACCTTGTTGAAAGACCCTCGCCACTTCGAACAGACGCACGCGTTCCTGCTGGCGCGCGCGATTGTGGCGCAAGGCCTCGACCAGGCCCGGCAACAACGAAGGCCGCATCACGGCCAGGTCCGCCGACAGCGGATTGGCCAGACGGACCAGGTGATCGCGGAAACCCCAACTGGCCAGCAGATCCGCCGACACAAACGACAGGTTCACCGCCTCGTAATAGCCGCGCGCCGCCAGTTGCTCGCGCAAGGCCAGTTCACCGATGCGTGCTTCCGGTTCGATCGCCAGGGTCAACGCGCCGGCCGGCGTCGCGGTGGGGATGTGGTCATAGCCGAAGATTCGCGCGACCTCCTCGATCAGGTCTTCTTCACGCTCGATATCGAAGCGACTGCTCGGCGCAGTGACCTGCCAGCCCTTGGCGGTCGTGACGACCTGCATGCCCAGAGCAGTGAAAATACGAGTCACTTCCGCATCGGCCACGTCCGCACCCAATACGCGCTTCAGGCGCGTGCGACGCAGCGTTACGGCAACCGGTGTCGGCAGGTCGGCCCCGTTTTCCGCGACCAGCACCGGACCCACCTTGCCGCCGGCGATGGCCAGCAGCAGTTCCGTGGCGCGTTCCAGCGCACGGCGCGGCAGCTCCGGATCGACGCCACGCTCGAAACGATGGGAAGCTTCGGTATGCAGACCCAACTTGCGCGCGCGGCCCATGATCGCGGCCGGCGCGAAGTGCGCTGACTCGAGGAAGATGTTGCGCGTGGCGTCGGTGACGCGCGAATCAAGACCGCCGATCACGCCAGCCACAGCCAGCCCCTTGCTCTCGTCGGCAATCAACACGAAGCCTGGATCGAGCTTTGCCTCGCTGCCATCGAGAATTTTCAGCGTCTCGCCCGCTTGCGCGTGGCGCACCACGATGTCGCCCTCCAGCTTGTCGTTGTCGAACGCGTGCAGCGGCTGACCCAGCTCAAGCATCACGTAATTGGTGACGTCGACCACCGCGCTGATCGGGCGCATCCCGGCACGGCGCAGACGCTCGGCCAGCCACAGCGGCGTGGGGGCAGTCGGATCGATGCCTTCGACAATGCGGCCGAGGTAGCGCGGCGCGTCCTTGCCTGCTTCCAGGCGGATGCCTCGGTGCGCCGTGCTGGTGACCGGCGCAGCCGCCTGTGGTGGCACCTTCACGGAGCTGCCGAACAGGGCTGCCACATCGTGCGCCAGACCCACCAGGCCCAGACAATCGGGGCGGTTTG
>CAJDVU010000078.1_pt1 | contig 12328 bp, 9 predicted proteins | sample 7391431 | NCBI WGS metagenome assembly CAJDVU01 (sample SAMEA7055700, study PRJEB34461) | soil metagenome | biome: terrestrial ecosystem; feature: Peninsula; material: soil | place: Antarctica | collected 2016
TCGGCCAGCGCCTGCTGGAACCGCGAAGTAAGTTTGTCCATCCGCATGACAAGATTTCCGACAGAGATGAAAGGGTCGGGCGGACAGCGCCACCACTGCCCGACCAGGAGTTTGTCGGCCTTTGGCGGTCAACGCGAGAATTTGGCGGTGTGAGGACAACAATCGACGACTCGCCAGCCCATAGCGGTTCTATGGACCAGGAATCGGCAGGAATATGGACCACACAGGCGGATTCGCAGGCCGGCCAACCGAAGTCTGACACGCTCCTAAATGCGGACTGCGGCGGATGATTCAAGCAAACGAGTCGACAGGAGACACCGGTGTCGCGCGATGACTCAGCCGCCAGCCAGCCAGATCAGGCTGGCGAGGCGGCCGCTGCGGGCGCCATCACGACGGTACGAATAGAACCGCGCATCGGCCAGCGTATCGAAGCCGCCGCCATGGATTCGTTGTACACCCGCTGCCTGCAGCCGCCGTCGCGCCAGCGCGGCAAGATCGGCAAGCCAATGGCCGGGACGGGTCAGAGCGAAACAGCAGGCTGCCCCGGCGTCGGACACCACGAACGCATCGCGTACCTCCTCTCCCACCTCGTACGACGCCGCCCCGATACACGGGCCCAACCAGGCGAACAGGCGGTGCGCGGGTGTTTCCAGCTGGGTTAGAGTGGCTTCCAGTACGCCCGCGGCCAGTCCGCGCCATCCGGCATGAGCGGCGCCGATCTCGCCGCCATCGTCAGCGCAAAACAGCACCGGCAGACAATCGGCGGTGAGGATCGCCAGCACCGTGCCCGGGATGTGCGAAACCGCCGCATCCGCCTGCGGCTCGTCAGCACTGGCCAGCGGACCGAGCTGGGCCACGCTGATGCCGTGCACCTGACGCAGCCAGCGCGGCGGCGAGGGCAGGCCCAGCGCTTGCTGCAGCGCGCTTCGATTGGCGCTGACCACGTCAGCGACGTCGCCGCTGCGCAAGCCGAGGTTGAAGCGATCGAATGGCGGCGCCGAGATGCCCGGGCCGCCGCGGGTGGTGATGGCGGCGTGCACCGATGGCGGGGCCGGCCAGTCGGGGAAGATCCAGCTGTCGGTCATGGTCTGTGGCAATGGCGAGTCGGGACTCAGGAGTCAGGAACCAGGAATGAGGAACGCGGAACGGGGAACGGGGAACGGGGAGCATCGCATATCTGTCGCGGCTCCAGCTTCGCGATCAATAATCGTCGGAGCCGTGTTCGACCAGGTCAGCACGCAGCGCCTCGATCAGCGCCAGCTGGTCATCGGGGCGCTTGGCGTTGAAAGTCATCGCCTCACCGGTGGCCGGGTGGATGAACGACAACTTCTCGGCGTGCAGGGCTTGCCGACGGAAGCCGCGCAGCGCAGCGATGAGTTCCTCGCTGGCACCCTTGGGCAATTTCAGGCCGCCGCCATACAACGGGTCGCCGACCAGCGGGTGGCCGATATGGGTCAAGTGCACGCGGATCTGGTGCGTGCGCCCGGTTTCCAGCTGGCATTGCAGCAGGCTGTGCGCCCGGAAGCGTTCGCGCAGGCGGTAATGGGTCACCGCGCGCTTGCCGTCTTCCTCGTCACGCACCGCCTGGCGCAGGCGGTCACCCATGCTGCGGCCGATCGGCTCGTCCACGGTGCCGCCAGCCACCATCGTGCCCAGCACCACCGCCTCGTACTGGCGCTCCACCTCGTGCCGCGACAGCAGGTCGACCAGCGCGGTGTATGCCGGCAACGTCCGCGCCACCACCATCAGGCCGGACGTGTCCTTGTCCAGCCGGTGCACGATGCCGGCGCGCGGCAGCTCGGCCAGCTTTGGATCGTGGTGCAGCAGTCCATTGAGCAGGGTACCGGCCGGATTGCCGGCGCCAGGATGCACCACCAGCCCGGCCGGCTTGTTCAGTACCAGCAAATGCTCGTCTTCATGCACGATGTCCAGCGCGATGGCTTGCGGCTGGTGGTGCACCTCGGTTTCCAGCTCGACCTCCAGCGCCACCTGCTCGCCTCCACGCAGCAGCTGCCGCGGGGGCACGGCGGCACCATCCAGGGTCACCGCGCCGGCCTTGATCCAGCCACTCAGGCGAGAACGGGAGTAATCCGGGAACATCTCGGCCAACGCCTGGTCGAAACGCCGTCCTGCCGCGCTCAGCGGAACCGCTGCCCGCTGCCGTACCGTGGTCATGCCCGCCGCCGCGGGTGGAAGCCGGTTTCAGTTATCATGCCTGTTCGTTTCAACATCCGAATTCAATCCTATGCACCCATCAAGTGGCTTGCCCACGTTGTCATTGTTTCCACGATCTGCGGCCCGGTTGCTCGCCGTCCTCGCGCTGGCCATGGCGGTCGGTGCCTGCTCGATGTTTGGCCACCGGGGCCAGTCCATCGACACGATGCCGGTGGAACCGCTGTACACCAAGGCACACACCTCGCTGGAGAATGGTGATTACGCGGCGGCGAGCAAGGCCTACCAGCGCCTGATCGCGCGCTTCCCTTCCGGCGACTACAACGAACAAGCCCAGCTCGACCTGGCCTATTCGCAGTACAAGGACAACCAGCCGGACGACGCCCTGTCCACGATCAACCGCTTCATCAAGACCTACCCGACCAACAAACACGTTGATTATGCCTATTACCTGCGCGGCCTGATCAATTTTGGCCGCACCACCGGTTTCATCGAGCGCGTCACCAAGAGCTCGGGCGGTCAGTCGCGGCGCGACCAGGGCTACAACCTGCAATCGTTCGACGACTTCTCCGAGCTGGCGCGGCGCTTCCCGGACAGCGCCTACACGGCCGATGCACGCCAGCGAATGGTCTACCTGCGCAACCTGCTGGCCCAGTACGAGATCAACGTGGCCGAGTTCTACCTGCGCAACAAGGCGTATGTCGCCGCCGCGGACCGCTCGCAGTACGTGATCGAACACTACCAGCAGGCACCGCAGGCCGGTGACGCGCTGGCGATTCTCGCCCGCAGTTACCTCGCGCTGGATCGCAAGGACCTGGCCGCGCAGACCCGCAAGGTGCTCGCGCTGAACTACCCTGACCACCCGTACCTGACCGACCCGAAGTGGCCACACGCGCCATCTACGTTGCGCAAAATGATCCCGTTCTCCGGGCATCATTGAGCCGCCTGGTCGACGAACTAAAAGCAGAAGCCGGTGAAAGCCGGCTTTTTCATGGAGTTCGTGAGACCCGCACCCTGTCCCCGACCCTCTCACCCGCAAGGGACTCCCGTGGGTCGCCGAAGGAGAAGGAGGCAAACGTGTCGTGTGGTTTCGGTCTGGTGGGTACCCAGGTGACGGTGCGCGCCGACGCTCAATGCCATCCGGAAGTTATGGGATAGCGCCGCTCACGACCAAATGCGCGAGCCGTTACGCGCGGGCCCGGCGCCGACTGTCGGCGCTTGAACTCGTTCAGCAGCACCAGGCGCACCACCCGGCGCACCGTGCCGGGGGCGAAGCCCTGCGCCACGATCTCTGCCTGCGATTGCTCACCCTCGATGAAGCGCTCAAGAATCCCATCGAGCTCATCGTACGGTGGCAGCGAATCCTGGTCGGTCTGGTCGGCACGCAGTTCCGCCGAGGGCGGGCGCTCGATGACGGGGGGCGGGATGATCCAGGAGGGCGAGACAGGGAACGGGGAACGGCGACCAGATGCATTTGCCGCCCCCTCGGCATGATTTCCCGTACGAACACCACCCTCGACATGCTGCATATCGCCGCAAACCGGCACGTTCCCCGTCACCTGTTCCCTGCGACCGTCAGGAAGTGCCCCTGCGGGATTCCCGGCCCGATTGCGCCAACGCGCCAACCGGTACACCGCGGTCTTGTAGACATCCTTGAGCGGCGCGTACGCCCCGCACATGTCGCCGTACAACGTGCAATAACCGACCGCCATCTCGCTCTTGTTGCCGGTGGCCAGCAGCAACTTGCGATGCTTGTTGGACAGCGCCATCAACAGCACGCCGCGGGTGCGCGACTGCAGGTTTTCCTCGGTGGTGTCGCTGGCCTTGCCGGCGAAGGCCGGCGCCAGCGCGGTGATGAACGCATCGACGGTCGGCTCGATATCGATGACGTGGTAGTCCACGCCCAGCTGTTCGGCCTGCGCGCGCGCACCGTCTAGCGATAGCGGCGAGGTGTAGCGGGTAGGCATCATCACCGCGGTGACGCGATCGGCTCCCAGCGCGTCAACCGCCAACGCCAGCGTCACCGCCGAATCAATGCCGCCGGACAGGCCGAGCAGCACGCCCGGAAAGCCGTTCTTGTCGATGTAGTCGCGCGTGCCGCGCATCAGCGCGGCGTAGAGCACCGCCTCAGCCGAGGTATCCGCCGCCACCGGCCACTCGTGCGCTTGCAGCGTGCGGGTGGCCGCGTCGAAGCTGGCCCACAGCAACGCATCGACGAAGGCCGGGGCCCGCGCGGCGATCGAGCCGTCGCCATTCACAAGCATGGAACTACCGTCGTAGACCACGTCGTCCTGGCCACCGACCAGGTTGAGGTAGGCGATCGCGCAACCGCTCTCGCGTACACGGGCCAGCAACACCGCCTCGCGCTCATCCTGCTTGTGTTGGTCCCAGGGCGACGCGTTGATCACCACGATCAGCTCGGCGCCGGCTGCCGCCGCCTGGGCCACCGGTTCGGGCTGCCACACGTCCTCGCAGATCAGCATGCCGACGCAGACGTCATCGATCACCGTCGTGGCCGATACATGGCCGGGGCGAAAATAGCGCTTGTCGTCGAACACGCCATAGTTGGGCAACGCCTGCTTGTGCGCCGTGGTCTCGATGCACCTTTCACGCAACAGGCTGACCGCGTTGAACACCTCGCCTTCACTGTGCGGGTGCCCGACCAAGGCGGCGATGCCATGGGTCTGCGCGGCCAGGGATTGCAGTTCGGTATCACACGCCGCGAGGAAACTCGGGCGCAGCAACAGGTCCTCGGGCGGGTAGCCGCTGAGGGCGAGTTCAGGAAACACCACCAGCCCCGCGCCGCCGCTGCGGGCCTCGGCCATCAGACCTGCCATCTTCGCGGCATTGGCCGCCACGGCGCCGACCTGAAAATCATGCTGGGCCAAGGCCAGACGCAGCTTTGCCATGACGGGAGGATTCCTGGGAAGGTAAGCGAGGAATGGTAATTGAATCCAACGAGGCGGGGGTGACCCCCATCCGTCCTGCGGGCACCTTCCCCCGTGTAACGGGGCACGCAGGTTGAGGCCACACGTGACTGTCAGCGGGCACCGCCGTTTCCTTCCCCTGCCAGCGCGGGACAGATCTCCGCAGGGCGGCTGGGGACGCTCCTTCCACAAAAAAGCAAAAGGCCAGGCAGTGCCTGACCTTCGCTTCCAAAAACTTGCAGCAGATGCTTACTTCATCAGCTTCGCCAGTGCCTTGCCCAGGTCGGCCGGCGATTTCACCGTGGTGACACCCGCCTTCTCCAGCGCGGCGAACTTGGCCGCGGCGGTGCCCTTGCCACCGGAGATGATCGCGCCGGCATGACCCATGCGCTTGCCAGCCGGAGCCGAGGCACCGGCGATGAACGAGACCACCGGCTTGGTGACATGTTCGCTGATGAACTCGGCCGCATCTTCCTCGGCGCTGCCACCAATCTCGCCGACCATGATGATGCCTTCGGTCTGCGCGTCGTCCTGGAACAGCTTCAGGCAGTCGATGAAGCTCAGCCCGTTGATCGGGTCGCCGCCGATGCCGATCACCGTGCTCTGGCCCAGCCCTTCGTTGGTGGTCTGGAACACCGCTTCATAGGTCAGCGTGCCGGAGCGCGAGACCACGCCGACCCTGCCCTTCTGGTGGATATGACCGGGCATGATGCCGATCTTGCACTCTCCCGGAGTGATGATGCCGGGGCAGTTCGGCCCGATCAGCACGGTCTGTGGATGCTGCTTCAGCACGTTCTTCACGCGCAACATGTCGAGCACCGGGATGCCCTCGGTGATCGCCACGATCACGCGAATGCCGCCATCGATGGCTTCAAGGATGGAATCGGCGGCGAACGGCGGCGGGACGAAGATGACCGACGCATCCGCTCCGGTCGCCGCCACTGCTTCCTCCACCGAGTTGAATACCGGCAAGCCGATGTGTTGCTGACCACCCTTGCCTGGCACGACACCACCGACCACCTTGGTGCCGTAATCCAGCGCCTGTTGTGCGTGGAAGGTTCCCTGCTGGCCAGTGAAGCCCTGCACGATCACCTTGGTGTTCTTGTTGACCAAAACGCTCATGAAAATGTCCTGTATTCACGTAGGAGCCTGCTTGCAGGCGATGCCGTTGATTTGACCTTCGTCGTGCGCCAGAACCAAAGCATCGCCCGCAAGCGGGCTCCTACAGGTGGTTAGTGGGCTGCAGCCACGGCTTTCTGCGCCGCGTCGTTGAGATCGTCTGCCGGCGTGATCGCCAGGCCGGATTTGGCCAGCAGCGCGCGGCCTTGCTCAACATTGGTGCCCTGCAGGCGCACCACCACGGGAATCTTCAGACCCACTTCCTTTACTGCCGCGATGATGCCCTCGGCGATCAGGTCGCAACGCACGATGCCACCGAAGATGTTGACCAGGATGCAGCGCACCTTGTCCGAGGACAGGATCAGCTTGAACGCCTCGGTCACGCGCTCCTTGGTGGCGCCACCGCCGACGTCGAGGAAGTTGGCCGGCTCACCACCCGCCAGCTTGATCACGTCCATGGTGGCCATCGCCAGGCCGGCGCCGTTGACCATGCAGCCGATGCTGCCGCCCATGGTCACGTAGTTGAGGTTGTTCTGCACCGCAGCGGCTTCGGCGGCGTCTTCCTGGGTCAAATCGCGCATCGCAGCCAGGTCGGGATGACGGTACTCGGCGTTGTCGTCGGAGTTGACCTTGCCATCCAGCGCCGCCAGGTTGCCGTCCTCGAGCACCGCCAGCGGGTTCAGCTCGACCAGGGACAGGTCCTTGTCGTTGAACAGCTTGTACAGGCCCAGCATGATCTTGGTCAGCTGGTTGGCCTGCTTGGCGGTGAGGTCCATCGCGAAACCCAGCTGGCGGCACTGATACGGCCGCAAGCCCTCGACGAAGTCAACCACGATGGTGTGGATGTCTGCGGGAGTGTCCCGGGCAACCTGCTCGATATCGACGCCGCCGTGCTTGGAGGCAATGAACGAAACCGCCTTGCGATCGCGATCGACCAGGATCGACAGGTACAGCTCACGGGCGATGTCGGCGGCATCGGTGACCAGCACCAGGTTCACCGGCAACGCGCGACCGGCCGACTGGTAGGTCTCGATGCTGGTGCCCAGCATGCCCTTGGCGGCGGCGCGAACCTCGTCGAAGCTCTTGCAGAACTTGACGCCACCGGACTTGCCACGGCCACCGGCGTGGATCTGTGCCTTGACCATCCATTGGGAACCGCCCAACGCCTTGGCGACATCGACGGCGGCGTCGGGGGAATTGGCGACCTTGCCCGGCGGCACGGCGATGCCGTACTGGGCGAACAGTTCTTTGGCCTGGTATTCGTGGAAATTCATTCGATACCTCGAGCGAACGGAGAAATGTGGCGGCCGCACGCGGGAAACCTCGGCGTGGGTCAGGAGCATCGGACGGTGGGACCGCACCTTGCCAGAACGCGACGTGTCTGCCGGACACCGGCTGAAACGGACCACGCGACCGTCTATTTTCGCGGAAGCCGGCGATAATGAAAAGGGCGCGCCATCGGAACCCCGCCGCAAGAGGCTTTCGTCGGCTCTGCCGCGCGGTTGATGCGCACCGCACGAGGGCCAGCGGCCCGTCCTATACTCGACCGCAACCGCCCCGGACCAGCCACCACGTGCCTAGCCCAACAACGTTCAACGATCTGCGCGCAGGGATGGCAACGATCCGCCATGAGCTGTCGTTCCTCAATATATACCGGCTGGTGCAGTCGCTGGTGTACATCGGCCTGGCATTCAGCCCGATGGGCCTGGGTTGGCCACACCTGTCCGCGCAAGGCTTCGCGCGCACGCTGGCCTCGCTGTATCTGATTTTCGCGCTGGTGGCCCTGCTGCTGAACCGGCGCAGCATGGTCTACGCGAAAGCTGCAGTGGCGGCCGCGCTGGTGGTCGACATCGCCGCCGCCGTGCTGGCCATCCTGGCGATGCACGATGCCCGCATCGGCATCGCCATGATGCTGGCGGTCAACCTCTGCGCCGGCGCGCTGATCCTGCCGGTGCGATTGGCCGGGTTCTTCGCGGCACTGGCCACCCTGGGCATGCTTGGCATCGCGCTGTTCGGCGGGTCCATCACCGGCAACGCCGGCGACCGCGACCTGCTGGAGGCGGCGCTGTTCGGCCTGGCCTATTTCGCCACCACCGCGTTGTGCAGCGTGCTCGGTCAGCAACTGCGCGCCACCGAGGCACTGGCCGAGCAGCGCAGTACGGACCTGGCCAACCTTTCGCAGATCAACGAGTTGATCATTCGCCGCATGAAAACCGGCGTGCTGCTGGTCGATGACGCCAACCGCATCCACCAGATCAACGAATCGGCCTGGATGCTGCTGGGCAACCCCGGCGCCGATCAGCGCGACCTCGGCCAGTTGGCGCCGGAACTGTCGCGCCGCCTGTACCACTGGATGACTTCCGGCAAACTCGATGAAACCGCCACCCAGCTCGCCGACGGCGTGCCCGAAGTGGTGCCGCGCTTCACCCGGCTGGCACCCAACGACGACTCCCATGTACTGATTTTCCTGGACGACACCTCATTGGTGTCGCGCCGTGCGGAGGAACTCACGCTGAGCTCGCTGGGTCGGCTGTCCGCCTCGATCGCCCACGAGATCCGCAACCCGCTGGCCGCGATCCGCTATTCCGCGCAATTGCTGGCCGAGTCCCTAACCATGGACAGTACGGACCAACGCATGGTCGAGATCATCAATAACCATTGCATCCGGCTCAACGAGATCATCGAAAATATCCTGCAGTTGTCCCGCCGCGAGCGCTCGCGCCCGGAAACGCTGGATCTGGGCGACTGGGCGCAGGACTTCGTGGGCGAGTACTCGCAGAGTAACGATCTCGGCGTCGATTCGTTGCGCACCATCGCGAACAGTGGTGTGGCGGTCGTCGCCCTGGCCGACCCGCAGCAGTTGCAGCAGGTGGTCTGGAACCTGGTGCAAAATGCCTTGCGCTACGGCCGCCTGCCCGGCGAACCGGCCCGGGTGATGGTGGTGGCGCGCCAGGGCGAGCATGGCGTGCCGATCCTTGAGGTGATCGATCGTGGCCCCGGCATCGCGCCCAAGGTGGCCGCGCAGATTTTCGAGCCGTTCTACACCACCCACGAATACGGCACCGGTCTGGGCCTGTACCTGGCCCGGCAGATGAGCGAGGCCAACCAGGCCGCGCTGGAATACGTGCGCGTGGCTGGCGGCGGCAGCTGCTTCCGGCTGACCCTGACTCCGGCGCAGATGGGCAGATCGAGCGGTGAGGACGAGAGCGAGTCCTGACGAGTCGATCGAGCCAGCGCACGCTTCCAGCGGCCACGCAACCGCTGAACCACGCTCATCGCAGAAGGAACGCCGCCGACGTCCGTGACCTGGACCGCGCTTGCGCGAGGCGATAACCCAACCGCACTCGCGACCGCCTGGCCGGCGTGCGGTAAATCCAGTGTGGGGAATTTGCATTGGGAGCAACCTCGCGAGCACTATCTGACGTTCATGCTCCGCATTTCCGCCGCGATGCAAGCACTCCGGCAGGCAGGAATCAACGGATGACCGGCAACTTCAGTTTCACCACCACGACACCGTACGGCGTTGGCTCAGCGAAGCCCGCAGCGGTCCCCTTGCTGCGTTCCTTCGATATCTTCCCGACCCGGATCTGGCAAGCCAGCCTGACCGCGTTGTCGCCTCATCTCAAAGGCTGGATCACGGACGTGCTGGACTTGCGCGCGGCCAACCCGCAGCCGGCCGGCCGCACCAACCGGCAAGGCTGGAACAGTGCGGACATGACGATCCTGGAACAGACCGTGTTCGCCCCGCTGGCCGAGGCGGTTCGCACCGGCTGCACCGCGGCGCTGGGCGAGATGGGTTTGCATGAAGTCCCGTTTCGGCTGCAGTCCTGGATCAACCTGCACGACCGCGGCGGCTTCAACTTCCTGCACGTGCACGAGGGGTGCCTGCTATCGGGTTCTTTCTACCTGAGCGTGCCCGTCGGCTCGGGCAAACTGGTGTTCCGCGACCCGCGGCCGGGGGTGATCCATAGCTGCGTCAAGGGCGCTGTGGCCAATGGCTACAGCGACATTCACCTCACGCCCGCCGCGGGACTGCTGGTGCTGTTCCCCAGCTGGATGGAACATTTCGTGGAGCCACACGACAACGATGAGCCGCGCATCTCGATATCGTTCAATGCCGTGGCGGCGTGAGCCCAGCACGCCGATCCCGTTGGAATGCGGCGGCTCCCGTCAATCAGGCACCACGTCGAACGCCACGGTCAGGCGCGTCTGTTCGCCGGAAAAAGGCACGGTGCCATGCCAGAAATACGACGGAAACAGCACCAGCATGCCCGCTTCGGGACGCACCATGTGTTCACAGTGCAATGCCGGCGTGGTCGCGATGCCTGGCTCACCGAACGTGAGCACACCGTCCCGGCGGCGCGTTTCGGCCATGCTGTCAGGCAAGTCGATATAGCAGGCCGAAGAAATCCAGCCGCGCGGGTGCACATGATTGGCGTGAAATCCCGACCTGCGCAATCTGACCGACCAGCTGCCATTGAAGCGCCAACGGTCATGATTGCGGCGGCGTAGCGGGTCGGCGCCGTGGCCAATGTGCTCCAGGAAGCGATCAATCGGCGCCGCAAAGGCCTTGAACAGCGCCTGGATGACTGGATCAACACTGCGCGTCAGGTCGTTGGTGGTTTCCGTGCCATGGCGCAGCGACTGGAACAACAGCGGATGGCGCTGCCCGTCATGCAGGTGCGCCAGGCTGCGCTTCACGTCGGCAAGAAAACTGGCCTGATCGTCCCAACCGGGCGGCACGGCCAATGGCTGCGGCAATACCCATCGCGCGTAGTCACACAGTTTCTGGTAGCGCGGATCACCGAGCAGTCGCCAAGCGGTGGTCTGCAGTGCGACGAGGTATTGATCGTCGGGCGTGACCGCCAGCAGCGCAGCGCAATCGGGTAGCGCGCCGAGCGCGTCGCCGACGCCCAGCCGGGCAGCAACCAGCAGCTTTCGGGCGGCCGTGTCGGTGGGAACGATGTGCAGTGCGCGCTCGGCCAGATTCACGGCGGTGGACGGCTCGAACTCCAGGGCCGCCAGGCCGGCGCGCACCAGCAATGCCGGCGCGGCGCGTGCCTGGGCGGCCTGTGCCGCCAGGCAGGCATAGGCGCCGCGAGCATCGCCCGCCCCCTGCAGGATGGCCGCCTTCGCCGCGCGCAGGGCATCGTCGTTGGCAAATGTGACAAGAGCCTGATCCAGCGTGGCGGTGGCCTGCACGCGGTCCCCGGTGCGCATCCAGACCAGCCGGGCGAGATCGCTGTGTGCGTCGGCCATCCGTGGTTCCAGTCGCAGGCAATCGCGCAAGGCCGCCTCGGCGCCGTCGAAATTGCCGAGTGCAATCAGACTGCGGGCATGGGTGTAACAAAGCATCGCCGTCGGCCGCCCCTGTGCCACCGCCCGACGCGCCAGTCGCTCGGCTGCCGCCGGTTGATTCGCTGCAGCGAGGGCGATCGCCAGGGCATGGGCAGCAGCGGGATGATGCGGCGCGGCGCTGGCGATGCGCCGATAAAAAGCGACTGCTTCCTCCTGCCTCCCCAGCGCCCCAAGCGCCGCCACATGCTGGGTGACCAGCTCCGCATCCGCGCTGCCGCTGGCGCAGTAGGGCACCACAACCTCAAGCGCCCGCGCCGGACGCTGCATATCGTTGTAATGGCGGCCGAGTACCAGCGCCGCCCGCGGCAACGGCGGCGTACCGGCAGCGGCTCGCTGCAACAGCGGCTCGGCTTCGTTGACGCGGCCGCTGTTGAGCAGCAGCTCGCCCAGGGTGGCCAACGTGGGCGTCCATGCCGGATCGAGCCGCAGCGCCTCGCGCAGGAGCGCCTCGGCACCGACGACATCGCCCAGCGCCTGCCGGGTTCCGGCCAGCAGGCGCCTGGCTTCGGCAAAGTCCGGATGCGCAGCAATGATCGCTTCGAGCTGGCTTTGTGCGTCCCGGAAACTTCCCTGCTGCAGCAGGGAGCTGATCCGGTGCATCGCATTGATGACGGCGGAAGATGGCATGTCCACTCGTTGGCAAACTGGCTTGATGAACGAATTGTCGACCGCGCTCGTGACGTCCGTAAAACGTCATGGCATCGGAACAGGAAGTGGCGTGCTGGCTCGCCTGAGGGTATCAAGGCAATGCG
>CAJDVU010000079.1_pt1 | contig 12262 bp, 11 predicted proteins | sample 7391431 | NCBI WGS metagenome assembly CAJDVU01 (sample SAMEA7055700, study PRJEB34461) | soil metagenome | biome: terrestrial ecosystem; feature: Peninsula; material: soil | place: Antarctica | collected 2016
ACGGCCTGGACTGGCACGGCGTGCACGTGAGCATGCAGCGTAATGCCCAGGGCACGTACACCCTGGCGTGGCCGTTCGGGCAGCGTGTGATCGAGCCCCAACCACTGCGCGTGGATACGGCCAGCGCGCTGTTCAACGGCTTGTACGCGATGGCGCAGGACGATCTGCGGCTGGACTCGGTGAGCGCGATCCGCGACGGCGCGTTCGATCATGGCGCGCCGATTCCCTGCCATTGCTTCGAGACCGGGCTGAAGTGGCCGTATGTGTGGACGCGCGACCTGTCCTACTCGGTCGACCTGGGCTTGTGGCGGTTCGATGCGGCGCGTGCGCGCAACGGGCTGGAATTCAAGCTTTCCGGCGTGCGCGTGCCGACCGCGCCGCAAGGCCTGTACGTGATGCAGGACACCGGCTCGGGTGGCAGCTGGCCGATCAGCACTGATCGCGTGGTGTGGTTTCTCGGCGCGCAACACTTGCTGGGCGACAAGGAATTCGCCGACGAGGTATGGAAGGCGTTGCAGGACACCTTGGCGCAGGACCGCCAATACGCGTTCGACCGGGCCTTCGGCTTGTACCGCGGCGAAACCTCGTTCATGGACTGGCGCGAACAAAGTTATCCGGCGTGGACCGCCGACAACGTGCGCTTCATTGCGCAGTCGTACGCGCTGTCCACCAACGTGCTGCACTACCAGGCGCTGCAACTGGCGGCGACGCTGGCCGAGACTCATCACGAGGCCGCCGCCGCGATCGACTACCGCACCCGTGCAGCGGCCTTGAAGCAGGCGATCAACGCGCACTTCTGGCGCGCCGACCGCGGCATGTACATGAGCTATGTCGGCGGCGACGGGACGCCGGTTGACACCTACGACCTGCTCGGCATCGCGCTGGCGGTCACCAGCGGCGTGGCCGACGGCGAGCGCGCCCGGCAGACGCTGGCGAACTATCCGAGCTGGCCCGCTGGCAGCCCGGTGATGTGGCCCGAACGCGCCGACCAGCCGATCTATCACAACCGCGCGATCTGGCCCTTCGTCAGCGCCTATGCGCTGCGCGCCGCGCGCACGGTGAACGACCCTGCTCGCATCACCCACGAAATCGAATCGGTGCTGCGCGGCGCGGCGCTGTACGGCTCCAACATGGAGAACTACGAACTGCTGACCCAAGGTCAGCATGTCGACGATGGCAAGCTCAGCGGCCCGGTGGTCAACTCGCCGCGCCAGCTGTGGTCGGTGGCGGCCTATCTGGACGTGGTGGCCGAAGGCGTGTTCGGCCTGGAACAGGACGGCCGCGTGCAGCCGAAACTGCCCACCGTGCTGGTGCCGATGCTGTTCGGCAAACGCAACGCGATCACGCTGGAGCTGCCCGATCGGCAGATCACGCTCGCACTGCCCAAGCAGCGCCACGGCAACCTGCTGATCGCCGATCACGTCCGCACGCAGGGCACGCACATCACGGTGACGCTGAAGGCCGTCCAGATGGACGCAGCGCCCCTGCATAGCGGCGCGCCGCTGTATGCGCCTGAAGCGCCGGCCGCCCCGACTGTGATCGCCGATGGTAGGCATTGGATCGTCAACGGCGACGGCCAGCTGCAGCTCTACGTCAACGGCAGGCGTGCCGCCGCGATCGATGGCAGCGGCACGCTGCCGCAGATCAGCGGCCTCACCTGCGTGCGCGCCACGCGCATCGACGCGCAAGGTCTGGAGTCCCTGCCCAGCCCGGCCACCTGCGTCGGCCAAGTCGACGCAGTCAGCGGTGCCTGGCCGCGCCAATGGACCGCGCCAAGTCGTGGCCGCTACCGGATATCGGTGGACTATCGCAACGCCAACGGCCCGATCAGCACCGGCATCACCGCCGCGGTGAAATGGCTGGAGATCCGCTGCGATGGCCGCGGCGCGCAGCGCGTGTCGCTGGTGATGCCGCACAACGTGGGCACCCAACGCTCGACGTTTGGCGAATTCCACGCCAGCGCCCATGCCCGTTGCACGTTCGCACTGGCCGATGGATTCAACATGAGCTACCTGCAGCATTTTGCCCACTACACCGGCGGCAGCGGCGGCATCGACGGACCGCTGAACCGGGCTGACATCGACGCCTTGCACATCGCGCCGCTGGCTGTGGAAACCACCGTACCATGAACAACAAGCCCGAGCTGTCGTTCTGGCAGATCTGGAACATGGGCTTCGGCTTCCTGGGCATCCAGTTCGGCTTCGCGCTGCAGAACGCCAACGTGAGCCGGATTTTCCAGACCCTCGGCGCCGACGTCGACCAGATTCCGGTGCTGTGGATTGCCGTCTTTTATCGTTCCTGCTGATCCGCGGCCCGCACCGGCTGATGGTCTCGATGGTGGGGGGTCGGCTTCGCGTGGGTCTCGATCCCGTCGCTGCCGTACGCGATGCTGTCGGACAATTTGCCGGCGGCGAAGATGGGCATCTACATGGGCATCTTCAATTTCTTCATCGTGATCCCGCAGTTGCTGGCCGCCAGCGTGCTCGGCGTGCTGTTGAAGCTGTTCTTCCACAACCAGCCGGTCCATGCGCTGGGACTGGGCGGCGCCAGCTTGTGGCTGGCCCGCCTGTGCACACTGCGTGCGCGCGTGCCGGCGGTCGAACTACCTGTCACAGCCAGCTCTTGATCCGCGCGAAGCGCTGCTCACAACCGCGGAGAGGTTGCGGAGAATTCGATCGCCTTGGCGAGATCGTCGCCGAATCTCTGCGACGCCATCCCGCTTCCGTTCCCACGCGCAGGGGAGAGCCAAATGCAGAGCTGTCTGGCGACCACACGAGTCGAGCAACGAATGGTGAGCTGACTTCCCACCTCGCAGGGGTCGGCATGTTCCAGTCACTCAGACGTACTCGACCACTTCGAGCCCGAAACCGGCCAACCCCACCAGCTTGCGCGGCGTACCCAGCACGCGCAAGCGACGCGCGCCAAGATCGCTCAGGATCTGTGCACCCAGGCCGAGCTGACGCCACTCCTGCTGCTGTGCATCTTTCGGCGCCTGGCCGCTGGGCTGGCCCTGCAATCGCGCCAGCAAGGCCTCCGGCGTGTCTTCGCCAGAGAGCACCAGCAGGACGCCACGATCCTCCTCGGCAATCCGGCGCAGCGCCGAGGTCACGGTAACGCCAAGCTCGTCGCGCTTGAGGTGCAGCACATCGGACAAGGTATTGCGCACATGCACGCGCGCCAGCACCGGTGCACCGTCATCGATGTTGCCGCGCACCAGCGCAAAATGCAGGCCGCGGCGGATCACGTCGCGGTACACCACCAGCCGGAACGTGCCGAACTCGGTTTCCACCGCTTCCTCGTGCACGCGCTGCACGGTCTTTTCGGTTTCGAGGCGGTAGCGGATCAGGTCGGCGATCGAGCCGATCTTCAGGCCGTGTTTGGTCGCAAAGATTTCCAGTTCCGGACGGCGCGCCATCGAGCCATCCTCATGCAGGATCTCGATCAGCACCGCCGATGGCTCCAGCCCGGCCAGCGCCGCCAGATCGCAACCGGTCTCGGTGTGGCCGGCGCGGCTCAGCACGCCGCCGGGTTGCGCGGTGAGCGGAAAGATATGGCCAGGCTGGGCCAGGTCCTGTGGTTTCGCATCGGACTTCACCGCGACCTGGACGGTGCGCGCCCGATCGTGCGCCGAGATGCCGGTGGTGACGCCCTCGGCCGCCTCGATCGAGACGGTGAAATTGGTGTGGTGCAAGGCCGTGTTGTCGCTGACCATCGGATGCAGGCCGAGTTGGCGCGTGCGTTGCTCGGTGAGGGTGAGGCACAACAGGCCGCGCGCCTCGCGGGTCATGAAGTTGACGTCCTGCGGCCGCACCATCTGCGCGGCCATGATCAGATCGCCCTCGTTTTCGCGGTCTTCATCATCGAGCATCACCACCATGCGGCCGGCGCGAATGTCTTCGAGGATTTCAGGAATGGTGTTGAAAGGCATGTTGCAATCCGGATTGAGGTTTCCCTTCTCCCCTGCGGGGAGAAGGTGCCCCGAACGGGGCGGATGAGGGGCTGGGCGGAGCAAGATTTCGCGGTTGCTGCAGCCCCTCACCCCAACCCTCTCCCCAGAGGGGAGAGGAAGACAAGATCAGGCGAAGCCGTGCTGCTTGAGGAATGCTTCGTCCAGCGGCGGTGCTTCGCCATTGGCCAGCAGCCGCTCGACATAGCGGGCAATCACATCCACCTCGATATTCACCGCGTCGCCCACGCGACGTACGTGGAAGGCGGTGCGCTCAACGGTGTGCGGAATCAGGTTGACGCCGAAACGATGGCCGCTGACCTCGTTGACGGTGAGGCTGGTGCCGTCGATGCAGACCGAGCCCTTCGCCGCGATGTAGCGCGAGATCACGGCCGGTACCTCGAAGCTCCAGCGTTGCGAGCGGCCATCGGGCGTGATCGAGACCACCCTGCCCAGACCGTCGACATGGCCGGAAACCAGATGCCCGCCGAGGCGGTCGGCCAGTCGCAGCGCCTTTTCCAGGTTCACCGGATCGCCGGCTTTGAGCTGGCCCAGCGAGGTCAGCGACAGGGTTTCGTTGGAGACGTCGGCACTGAAACCGTGTGCTTCCAGCGTGATCGCGGTGAGGCACACGCCGGAGACGGCGATGGAATCGCCCAGCTGCACGTCGCCCAGATCGAGGTCGAGCGTGTCGACATGCAGCCACGCATCGCCGCCGCGCGGTTCAAGCCGCACGACGCGGCCCACGGCCTGGACGATGCCGGTGAACATCAGCACCGCTCCGGCAGGAAGGTGGGGTTGCGAACGAGCGAAATGACTTTCATGAAACATTCCCGCAAGGAGCCAGCAGCGAGGACGCCTCAAGGCGGGAGGCCAGGCCAGCGACCAAGGGTCGCACGCCGTGCCGTCTTCTCTTTATCCGGACTGTGCGGAAGCAGTCGCCTGCTGCCAACCGTCGGCTCCGGAATCTGACCGGATCTGCTGACCTTCCGGCATGACCGGAAGCGCTCGCGGGCTTGCCTCGAAAGGCCTACCGCCGGTGGGGAATTTCGCCCCGCCCTGAAGACGCTGTGTGTAGTTGCCGGCCAAACCGGCTCACGCATTCTAGCACCGCCGCGCGGACGGCTCGCGCGGCCACGACGAACGCATCGTTCGCCCGCGCGCGCGACGCCTGGTTTCAGATCGGGCGCAGGCGCAGCCGCCAGTCCGCGCCAAGCTGGCGCTGATCGACGGTCCGCAGTTGCCAGCGCCGGGCCATCTCGCCCAGCGCGGGCAGCTTCAGCAACGCGCGCGCGCTGTCGCCGAGCAGTATCGGCGCCACGTAGAGCAGCAGTTCGTCAACCAGGCCGTCCGCGAACAAGGCACCGCACAAGGTCGGGCCGGCCTCGACCTGCAACTCGTTGCAGCCCCGATCGGCCAGGAGAGCAAGCACCGCACTCAGATCGAGGGAGTCCTTGTGGGTCGCTACAACCAGCCGTTCGACCCGCGCAAAGCGATCATCCGCGCGTGAAGCCGCCGCGCCGTGCAGTACCAGGGTCGGTGTCGAACCATCCAGCACATGGCTGGCGGCAGGCGTGCGCAGTTGGCGGTCGAGCACGACGCGCAACGGTGGCGCGATCCGCACCTTCTCCCGCGCGGGGAGAGGGCCGGAGTGAGGGGGTGGCGTTTCGCTCCGTAGCGACCCCTCACCCCAACCCTCTCCCCGCGGGGGAGAGGGAGAAAGTTCGCCGGGTGGCGTTTCATCTGGTAGCCGCACTGTCAATCGCGGATCGTCCGCCAGCACGGTGCCGCTGCCGGTGAGTATCGCCGAGCTGCGCGCGCGCCAGCGCTGCACATCGGCACGCGCCGCCTCGCCGGTGATCCACTTCGAGTCGCCATTGGCCAGCGCGGTGCGCCCATCCAGGCTCATCGCCAGTTTCACCCGCACAAATGGGCGCCCGCGTTCGATCCGGCTGAAGAAGCCGATATTCAATTCACGCGCCGCCTCGCGCATCAGGCCGGTCTCGACCGTGACGCGCGCCGCACGCAACCGGGCGATACCACGACCGTCGACCTGCGGATTCGGATCATCACTGGCGACCACCACGCGCCTCACGCCGGCAGCGATCAAGGCGTCGGCGCACGGCGGCGTGCGCCCGTGGTGTGCGCACGGCTCCAGCGTCACATACGCCGTGGCGCCGCGCGATCGCTCGCCTGCCTCGCGCAAGGCGAAGACCTCTGCATGCGGCTCACCCGCGCGCTGATGGAATCCGCTGCCCACGACCTGGTCATCGCGCACGATCACGCAGCCGACGCGTGGATTGGGCTGGGTCGTGAACAAACCATGCTCGGCCAGCCGCAAGGCATGAGCCATGTGCAGGTGATCAATCGCCGAAAAGGCCTGCGCGCTCACGTGCCATCCCCGAGCTCGCCATGCATTTTTTTCGGCGTCACCCGCAGCCGTGCCTCGCGCAGCAGTTGATGCACCCAGGGCTCGTCCATTTCCGCAATGCGCGCATGCGTCCAGCCATGCTTGCCCCAGCTCGGGTCGGCGACGAACAGGTCACCTGCCGACATGCGCAGCACATCGCGTTCATCCAGGGAAAACTTGAACATCGCGTCGCTGCTGCTGCGAGAGAACTGCGCGAAGATCTTGCCTCTGACGCAAAACGACGGCGCACCAAAATGATCTTGCTCCTCCCCGTCCGGGATCCGCATGGCGAGTTCGCGGAAGCGATCGAGCGTCACCATGCGAAGCGGCCCGCGTTCACTTGCCGCGCTTGCCTTCCCCAAGCAGGGGCAACTGCATTCCTTCCAGCTCCGGCAGGTCGCGCTCCAGCTTCTCGATCTCCTCGCGGAACGCCTGCACGTCCTCGAACTTGCGATAGACCGAGGCGAAGCGCACGTAGGCGACCTGATCGAGTTTCTTCAGCTCACGCATCACCAGCTCGCCGACCTGGCGCGAGGCAACCTCGCGCTCGCCGCTCTTGCGCAGGTCGTTGACGATCGTGCGCACCGAACTGTCCACGTCATGGCTCGGCACCGGGCGCTTCTGCAGCGCACGCTCGAAGCTCACCCGCAGTTTGTGTTCGTCGAACACTTCCCGCCGCTCGCCGCTCTTCACCACCGTCGGCAGCTTCAGCTCGGCGGTCTCGTAAGTGTTGAAGCGCTCGCCGCATTGCGGACACTCACGCCGGCGACGCACGCTCGAGCCGTCATCGGTCAGGCGTGAGTCGATGACGCGGGTGTCTTCGTACTGGCAGAACGGGCAGTGCATCAGGTTGTCGGGACACGGGAGTCGGGAATCGGGAATGGGGGAACGCGCACAGCAAGTGGCGCGCGGGCTCTTCCGATTCCCGATTTCCTATTCCCGATTCCCGGCATCTCAGCCATACACTGGGTACTTCTTGCACTGCGCCGTCACCTTCTCGCGCACCTTGGCAATCACCGCGTCATCGCCCGGCGCATCCAGCACGTCGCAGATCCAGTTCGCCAGCTCGGTAACGTCGGCTTCGTGATAGCCACGGGTGGTGACGGCGGGGGTGCCGATGCGCAGGCCGGAGGTGACGAAGGGTTTGCGCGGATCGTTCGGCACGGCGTTCTTGTTGACCGTGATGTGAGCCTTGCCCAGCGCTGCCTCTGCGTCCTTGCCGGTGATGTCGCGGCCGATCAAGTCGACCAGCATCAGGTGGTTTTCGGTACCGCCGGAGACGATCTTGTAACCCCGCGCGATGAAAGTCCTCGCCATGGCCTTGGCGTTCTTCACCACCTCGGTCTGGTAGACCTTGAACTCAGGCTCCAACGCTTCCTTGAACGCCACCGCCTTGGCCGCGATCACGTGCATCAGCGGGCCACCCTGAATGCCGGGAAACACGATCGATTGCAGCTTCTTCTCGATTTCCTCGCTCGCCGGCCCCATTCCAGCATGACTGGCCACGATGAACCCACCACGAGGACCGCGCATGGTCTTGTGGGTGGTCGAGGTGACCACGTGCGCATGCGGCAACGGACTCGGGTAAACGCCAGCGGCGACCAGCCCGGCCACGTGGGCCATGTCCACGAAGAGATAAGCCCCCACCTGGTCGGCCATGGCGCGGAAGCGGGCCCAGTCCATCACCTGCGAATAGGCGCTGAAGCCGGCCACGATCATCTTCGGCTGGTGCTCGATCGCAAGCCGCTCGACTTCGTCGTAATCGACCAGCCCGTCCTCGTTGACGCCATACTGCACGGCGTGGAACAGCTTGCCGCTGATGTTCGGTTTCGCCCCATGTGTGAGGTGGCCGCCGTGGGCCAGGCTCATGCCCAGAATGGTGTCGCCCGGCTGCAGCAGCGCGAAGTACACCGCCTGGTTGGCCTGTGAGCCCGAATGCGGCTGCACGTTGGCGTAATCGCAGTCGAAAAGTTGCTTCAGGCGCTCAATGGCCAGCCTCTCGGCCACGTCCACGTACTCGCAACCGCCGTAGTAGCGCTTGCCGGGATAACCCTCGGCATACTTGTTGGTGAGCTTGGAACCCTGTGCTTCCATTACCCGCGGGCTGGCGTAGTTCTCCGAGGCGATCAACTCGACGTGGTCTTCCTGACGCTGACCCTCGTCCGCGATGGCCTTGGCCAGTTCGTCGTCGTAACCGGCAATCGTGCAGTTCTTCGGAAACATTCTGGCCTCGTCAGATGGGGGAGCGGGTTTAGCCGGAAAGTGTAGCGCTGCCGCGCGGTTGCGGCCACCGGCCGGCCGTGGCATCGGTGCGCCGCCGCGACCCGCTACAATAAGCAGTTTGACGAATTCTCTTTCCGTGACCGCGTTGCCGGCGGCGCGGCGCACGCCTTCGGAGGTTGCATGAGCTCGCAGTACATCTACACCATGAACGGAGTCAGCAAGATGGTCCCGCCGAAGCGGCAGATCATCAAGGACATCTCGCTCAGCTTCTTCCCCGGCGCCAAGATCGGCCTGCTCGGCGTCAACGGCGCGGGCAAGTCCACCGTGCTCAGGATCATGGCCGGCGTGGATGCCGATTTCCAGGGCGAGGCGCGCGCGCAGCCGGGCACCAAGATCGGCTACCTGGCGCAGGAGCCGGACCTGAACCCGGAAAAGACCGTGCGCGAAGTGGTCGAGGAAGGCGTCGCGGAAATCCTCGATGCGCAGAAGCGGCTGGAAGAGGTCTACGCCGCCTACGCCGAGGACGGCGCGGATTTCGACAAGTTGGCCAAGGAACAGGAAAAGCTGGAAAACTTGCTGGCCGCGAACGACGCCCATGCGCTGGAGCGCCAGTTGGAAGTAGCCGCCGACGCGCTGCGCCTGCCACCGTGGAACGCCACCATCGGGCCGTTGTCCGGCGGCGAGAAGCGTCGCGTGGCGCTGTGCCGCCTGCTGCTGTCCAAGCCCGACATGCTGCTGCTGGATGAACCGACCAACCATCTGGACGCCGAGTCGGTGGACTGGCTGGAGAAGTTCCTGCACGACTATCCCGGCACCGTGGTGGCGGTCACCCATGACCGCTATTTCCTCGACAACGCCGCCGAGTGGATCCTCGAACTCGACCGCGGCCGCGGCATTCCGTGGAAGGGCAACTACACCGATTGGCTGGAGCAGAAGGACGCCCGCCTGAAGCAGGAAAGCAGCTCCGAGAAGTCGCGCCAAAAGGCGATCGCGAAGGAGCTGGAGTGGGTGCGTTCGGCCGCCAAGGGCCGCCAGTCCAAGGGCAAGGCGCGCCTGGCTCGCTTCGAGGAGCTGAACTCGGTCGAGTACCAGCGCCGCAATGAGACCAACGAAATCTTCATCCCGCCGGGCGAGCGCCTCGGTCAGGAAGTGATCGAGTTCCAGAACGTCACCAAGTCGTTTGGCGACCGCATGCTGATCGAGGACTTGTCGTTCAAGGTGCCACCGGGCGCGATCATCGGCGTGATCGGACCGAACGGCGCCGGCAAGTCCACCATGATGAAGATGATCATGGGCAAGGAAACACCGGACTCAGGCGAGGTGAAGCTCGGCCACACCACCAAGCTGGCCTACGTCGACCAGTCGCGCGACGCGCTCGATCCGAAGAACAACGTGTGGCAGGAAATCTCCGGCGGCTCGGACATCCTCACCATCGGCAACTTCGAGATCCAGTCGCGCGCCTATATCGGCCGCTTCAACTTCAAGGGTACTGACCAGCAGAAGATCGTCGGCAGCCTGTCCGGTGGTGAACGTGGCCGTTTGCATATGGCCAAGACCCTGCTGCAGGGAGGCAACGTGCTGCTGCTCGATGAGCCATCCAACGACCTGGACGTGGAAACCCTGCGCGCGCTGGAAGACGCCCTGCTCGAGTTCCCCGGCTCGGCGATCGTGATCTCGCATGATCGCTGGTTCCTCGACCGTATCGCCACCCACATCATCGCGTTCGAAGGCGACTCGCACGTCGAGTTCTTCCCCGGCAACTACAACGAGTACGAAGCGGACAAGAAGCGCCGTCTCGGCGAGGAAGGCGCCCGGCCGCGCCGGGTGAAGTACAAGAAGCTGGCTTGACGCCGGTTCCAGGCCCGGCCCCGGACGAGAGAGCTTGCGCTGTGAGCCCGTCTCCGCCGGCGACCTTGTGAGTTCCCTTGCGGGTGGGAGGGGTTGGGTGAGGTACGGTCGACGCAAGATCTGGAGAACTGGCGCGAAGTTCAAACTCTCGCTCCGCCCGAACGCTCATCCGCCCCTTCGGGGCACCTTCTCACCCGCAAGCGGACTTCCAGGGTCGCCAAACGAAGAACGGAATCTGCCCACGGAGATCATCATGCACTTCATGCAGTCCCTGCAGCAGGCCTGGAAAAACCACGACTCGCTGGTCTGCGTCGGCCTCGACCCCGAGCCAACGAAGTTCCCCGCGTATCTGCACGATGACCCCGACGCCGTGTTCACCTTCTGCGCCGCCATCGTCGACGCCACCGCCGACCTGGTCTGCGCGTTCAAGCCGCAGATCGCGCACTTCGCGGCGCTGCGCGCCGAAGACACGCTGGAACGGCTGATCGCGCATATCCACGCCGATCACCCCGGCGTGCCGGTGATCCTCGACGCCAAGCGCGGCGACATCGGCAGCACAGCGCAGCATTACGCAACCGAAGTATTCGAGCGCTACCGGGCCGACGCCGTCACGCTCAACCCCTACCTTGGCCGCGACTCGATCCAGCCGTTCCTCGACCGCGCCGACAAGGGTGTGATCCTGCTCTGTCGTACCTCCAATCCCGGCGGCGCCGATTTCCAGGCGCTGGATTGCGGCGGGCAACCTCTTTACCTGCGCGTGGCTGAAACGATCGCACGCCACTGGAACGCGAATGGCAACTGCACCTTGGTCACCGGCGCTACCTGGCCGGAAGAACTGGGCAAAGTGCGCGCGGTCGTTGGCAACATGCCGTTGCTGGTGCCGGGCATCGGAGCCCAGGGCGGCGACGTGGAAGCGGTGGTTCGTCACGGCTGCACGACCGACGGCAATGGCCTGCTGATCAGTTCCTCGCGCGCCATTCTCTATGCAGGCAACGGCGAGAATTTTGCGCGGGCCGCGCGCGCCGCTGCCACCGCGCTGCGCGACACGATCAACCGCTACCGGCGCACCTGAAGCCGGCGGTTGATCGGGTCCGTGTCAGGCGGTGACGTCCTTGGTTGCCTGCAGCGTCTTGTTTCTCAGATCCAGCGCGTCGGCTGCATCCAGCAGCGCACGTGCAAAACTGCGCACTTCGGCTGGGCGCAGCGCATACCAGTTGCCGCTCTTGCTGATCCCCGGCACGTTGCGGCCCGCGCGCGACATGCAATGCGGCCGGAAAATCACCATGCCGGTGAGCGATTCAGAGCTGATATCGGCCGACACGATCTGCATATGCGTTTCGTCTTCTTTCTTCACTGGACATCTCCGGGGCGAGAGCTCGCTCTGCACCAGCTTACGCCACCGCGAGTTCACGAGTTGTTTGAACCTGACCAGACATCGCCTGCGCGGCCACGGTGCAACACGTTCATCGCTTCCTTGTTGCAGAGGATCATGAGGCGGGTTGCTCACCATGATCGCTCTGCTGTAACCAACGTGTCCGAAAAGACTCTAAATGAGTGCTCTGGCTCGAAACCAGAGCCGCCCGCAAAGACCATGTTGTCACTCACACAAGGAACCCCTCCCCCATGACCGAGCTCGTCAATATCCCTGCCGAAGACTGGAATCGCACGCGGCGTCAAGTAAGCCAGTTGCGTACCGGCATGATTTTTCTGCTGTTGCTGGTCGTCGCACTGGTCATCGCCTTCTTCATGCTGCGGCCCGGCCAGACCAACGTTCTGCGCACCCATGGGCTGGTGATCGTCGACGCGCAAGGGCACGATCGCATCCTGATCGGCGC
>CAJDVU010000080.1_pt1 | contig 12219 bp, 10 predicted proteins | sample 7391431 | NCBI WGS metagenome assembly CAJDVU01 (sample SAMEA7055700, study PRJEB34461) | soil metagenome | biome: terrestrial ecosystem; feature: Peninsula; material: soil | place: Antarctica | collected 2016
CTGTTCCCTGTTCCCTGTTCCCTGTTCCCTGTTCCCTGTTCCCTGTTCCCTGTTCCCTGTTCCCTGTTCCCTGCTCCCCGTTTCCCGTTTCCCGTTTCCGCGCTCCCAACCTCCATTCCCGGCCCACACCGATGAAAGCTTCCGACGTCAAGAAAGGCAACGTGGTCGAACACGACGGCACCGTCTACCAGGTGCGCGACATCGAGCGCAGTTCACCCAGCGCGCGTGGCGGCAACGTCACCTTCCGCTTCACCCTGTACTCCATCCCTGGAGGCCGCAAGTTCGACCTCAGCCTGCGTGCCGAGGATGACTTGCGCGAAATGGACCTGGTCCGCCGCGCCGCGGATTTCTCGTACATGGATGGCGACGCCTTCGTGTTCATGGATGCGGAGGATTACACCCAGTACCCGCTGTCGCCGGAATTGGTTGGCGACAACGCCGGTTACATCGTCGAGGGCACCGAGGGTTACTACGTGCAGCTGATCGACGACGCCCCGGTCGGCCTGCTGGTGCCCACCAGCATCGTCCTGACCGTGGTCGATACCGCACCCGAAATGAAGGGCTCCAGCGCTACCAAACGCAACAAGCCGGCCAAGCTCAACACCGGTATCGAAGTGCAGGTGCCCGAGTACATCCGCAACGATGAAAAGGTGTGGGTGAACACGCTCACCGGCGAGTTCGCAGGTCGAGCCTGACGCGCGACAGTCCAGTGGACTGTCGCGCGTCAGGCGAGGGCGAGGCAGGAGCCGAGCGGCAGCGCTCCATGGACGGCTGCTTGCCTCCGCTTTCCGTCGCGTTTGCGACGGTCCACTGGACTGTCGCGCGTCAGGCGAGGGCCAGGCAGGAGCCGAGCGGCAGCGCTCCATGGACGGCTGCTTGCCCCAGCTTCCATCGCGCTCGTGGGTTGTCTGGATTGACGCTCGGCGCCGCGCGCGAACGCTCGGCGCCGCGCGCGGATACGAAAGGCGAACCCACGGTCTCCCTTCTGCCCTGGCTGGATGCGGCGCTGACCGCCTTCAGCCTGGTCGCGGCGAACAGCGGTCGGCCGCTGCCCGGATGACACCATCGCAATCAGGCAGAATCACCGCACCCACTCGCCGTGATCGGCCCCATGACTGCCAACGCTTATTCGCTGCGCACCCACCTCATCGAGAGCCTGACCCGCGTCAAGCGACCGAACGTGCCGTGGCGGGTGGTCGTGCGCAACACGGCGGCGGTGGTGCTGCCGCTGGCCGTCGGGATGGCCACGGGCTACCCGAAGATCGGCCTGGCGGTCGGCACCGGTGCGTTGATCGCGATGTTTTCCGACCAGCCTGGACCATATCGGCAACGCCTGCGGCGGCTGTTGCTGAACGCGCTCGCCGCCGGACTGGCGTCCCTGGTCGGTTTCTCGATCGGCGGCCAGTTGCTGCCGCTGTTGCTGGTCACGGCAGCCTTTGGCTTTTGCGGAGGCTTGCTGGTGGTGTTCGGCCCCGACACGGCGCGCGCAGGCATGACCAGCATGATCCTGCTGGTGATCACCGCCGCCTCGCCCGCGTCACTGACCGCGGCGTGCGGCAGCGCGGCCCTGATCTTCGCCGGCGGCCTGTTGCTGACCGTCTTCTCGCTGGCGGCGTGGCCATGGCAACGCTACTGGCCCGAGCGCCAAGTGCTGGTCGAGGTCTATCGCGGGTTGGCGGAGCTGGCGCAGGAGTGCAGTCGCGAGGAAACCGACGTGCCGGCGCTGAGCGAAGCGATGACCAACCTGCAGCAGACCCTGCTGGGCCGCGACCGCGCCCACGGTCGGGCGATGGAGGCTTTCGGCGTGCTGCTGGAACTGGCCGAACGGATCCGCCTCGAGCTCACCGCGATGGTCGAGCTGCACGAGGACGCGGCCATTTACGCCAACGTCAGGCACGCGGCAGCCGGGATCCTGACGACGATTGCCGAGGCGCTCGAGCAGGGCGACTCACCCGCTCAAGCCGGCACGTTGCTGCACACCCTGCGCGCGAACGAATCGGCGCTGCCGGCGGATGCCACGCATCTGCATGCCTTGCTTGGTCAACTTGCCGCCGCCGTGCGCAACGCCGACTGGGCCGGCAGCCGCGGCGAGTTGCGCGCCAGTGCCGCGGAGACCCGGTTGCCATCGACCCTGCGCAGCACGGCGATCTGGGCCACGTTGCGCGCCAGCCTCACGCCGCGCTCGGTGGCGTTCCGTCACGCCGTGCGGATGGCCGTTTGCCTCAGCGCCACGCTGGCACTGTCGCGTCTGCTGAACCTGCCGCACGGTTACTGGCTGCCGATGACGGCGGCGATCGTGCTGCGCGCCGATTTCGCCGCCACCTTCAACTTCGGGCTGTTGCGCGTGCTCGGCACGGTGCTCGGCCTGATCGTCACCACCGGGTTGCTCTATTTGGCGCCAGACCAGCCATGGGCTCATCTTGTCCTGATGGCCGCGCTGTGCATGGCATTCCGCTACCTGGCCGGCGCCCATTACGGCATCGCGGTGGCCGCGCTGACCGGCACCGTGGTGATCCTGCTGTCGTTCGAGGGTGTCCCCTCCGGCGCGGCCGTCGTCGATCGGGTGATCAACACGGCGCTCGGCTCGGGTATCGCCCTGCTCGCCTATGTGGCGTGGCCGACGTGGGAGCGCAGCCGTGCACGCGCGGCGCTCGCCACGATGCTCGACGCCTATGCCGACTACCTGCGCGTATTGGTCCGCCCGGCCAGCAAAATCCGCAGCGAGATCCGTACCGCAGCGCGCACCGCGCGCATCAACGCGCAGGCGTCGATCGAGCGCATGCGCAACGAGCCGGCCACGCCACCGCCGCTGCTGGCGCTGGCGCGCAAGCTGCTCGCCAACGGCAACCGGCTGGTGCGCACCGCGATGACGCTGGAAGCGATGCTTGACGATTCCACCGGGCTGCCTGTGGATGCCGCGTTCAAGTCCTTCGTGGTGAAATCTGCGGACGCGTTGCAAACGATTTCGACAGCGCTGCGCACAGGCCAGCCAACGCCCACCCTGCCCGACCTGCGCGGACTGCAGCGTGCACTGGTCAGTGGAATGCGTGGCCCACTGGAGGCCCCCACAACCGCGCGGCTGGCGCGGATCACCGACCGCCTGGTCGACAACGTCGACACCCTGGCCCACATCGTGAACCGAAGCCAGCCAGAGCTGGCACTCCCCGTCGGCGCCGAGCCAGCCTGAGCGGCGGCAGCCATCGCGGAACGCGTCGCGACGTTGCCACGCAGAACGTTTTACACTGCGCAGATGCTGAAAATTGACACCCACGCCCATATCCTGCCCCGCGACTGGCCGAATCTGGCGGCCAGGTATGGCGACGACCGCTTTCCGGTGATGACCCACACCGATGGGCACCATCGCATCTACAAGGACAGCCGGTTCTTCCGTGAAGTATGGGATTCGGCCTTCGATCCGCAGACGCGGATCGACGACTACGCCCGCTTCGGTGTTGATGTGCAGGTTATTTCCACCGTGCCCGTATTGTTCTCGTACTGGGCGCCGGGCCACCAGGCGCTGGAGCTGCACCGCCACTTGAACGACCACATGGCCGGCATGTGCCGCGACTTTCCTCGCCATTACGCGGGCATCGGCACGGTGCCGCTGCAGGCGCCCGAGCTGGCGATCCGCGAACTGGAACGCTGCATCGACGAGCTGGGCCTGCAAGGGGCGCAGATCGGCTCGCATTGCGGCGACTGGAACCTGGACGCGCCCGAACTGTTCCCGTTCTTCGAGGCTGCCGCCGATCTCGGCGCCGCGATCCTGGTGCATCCGTGGGACATGATGGGCATGGCCAGCATGCCCAAGTACTGGATGCCCTGGCTGGTCGGCATGCCGGCCGAACAATCGCGCGCGGCTTGTTGTCTGGCGTTCGGGGGAGTCATGGAGCGCCTGCCCAAGCTGCGTGTGATGCTGGCGCACGGTGGCGGCAGCTTTCCCTTCACGATCGGTCGCATCGAACATGGCTTCAAGATGCGCCCGGATCTCGTCGCCACCGACAACCCGCGCAACCCGCGCGAATATCTCAAACGCTTCTACTTCGACTCGTGCGTGCACGATGACGCCGCATTGCGCTATCTGCTGGATGTGACCGGCGTCGAACAGGTCATGCTTGGCACCGATTATCCTTTCCCGCTGGGCGAGCAGGAACCGGGCAGCGGCATCGAGGCATTGGGCCTGGACGAGGCTGGACGTGCCCGCCTGTTTCACGGCACAGCGCTGGAATGGCTGGGCCTGCCCGAACGCCGTTTCGCACCCGCCCCCTCAGCACCGGAGCCCGCATGAATTTCCTTCGCAAGACCATCCTCGCGATCGCCTTTGCCACCGTGATCCTGGCCGGTGGCGTGCACGCCGCCGAAGTCAGCATGGCCGGCGGCAGCATCACCTTCGACACGCCGAACAACTGGCTGCCGATCATGCAGACCCAGGGCGACCCGGAGGCCCAGGTGTTTCAGGTGCCCGACCCCTCGCCCACCGGCAAGGCCAGCCTCGCCCGGGTCACCGTGACCGTGAAGCAGGTAGCGGATATCAGCAGCTTCCATCAGTTCATGGCCGAAGGCACCGCCAAGGGCTTGGGCCTGCCTGGTTACACGGCCGCGGAGGTACCGCCCAGCCCGAACAGCGTGGTCTACACGGCGCAGGAAAACGGCGTCCAGTTCAGCTACACCGAACACTACTGGTTCAAGCACGGCTATGCGATCCAGCTGCGCTGCATGCGGCCCAGCAAGAGCCAGGCCGGGCCCACCTGGCAAGCCGGGTTCGACAAAGGCTGCGCCGCACTCGCCGCCCAGTTGAAATAAGCTTCCGTTCGCTCCTTCCCCTGCGTGCACGGGAGAGTGGGGAGAGGTTCCCGGATCTTCCGCCCGCCGGGCAGCCTCCTGCCGACTTTCCCTGTCTGCGCGGGAAGGAATCGACCAGCCTGAAGGAATATCCGATGTCCGCAAGTTTTGAAGCCACTCCCGCCTGGGCCAGCGCCCGGGATGCTGCCGATCCGCTGCGCACGTTCCGCGACGAGTTCCTGATTCCGCCGCACGAAGGCCACGACGGCGGAACGTCCGACAGTGTGTATTTTTGCGGCAATTCGCTGGGTTTGCAGCCGCGGGCGGTGCGCGAGGCGGTCAACGCGGAACTGGATTACTGGGGCGAACTGGGGGTGGAAGGCCACTTCAAGGGCCGTCTGCCGTGGATGGACTACCACGAGTTCGTGCGCGGCGATCTGGCTACCGTGGTCGGTGCGCTGCCCTGCGAAGTGGTGGCGATGAACACCCTGGGCGTGAACCTGCACTTGATGATGGTGAGCTTCTATCGCCCGACCGCCGAACGCCCGGCGATCCTGATCGAAGCCGGCGCGTTTCCCACCGATCGTTATGCGGTGGAATCGCAAGTGCGATTTCACGGTTTCGACCCCGCCGCGGCGCTGATCGAACTGGAGGCGGACGAGCCCCACGGCGTCGTCTCGATGGCGGCGATCGAGCGGGCGCTGGCCGAACACGGCTCGCGCATCGCGTTGGTGATGCTGCCCGGCGTGCAGTACCGCACCGGCCAGGCGTTCGATCTGAAGACGATCACGGCGCTTGGCCACAAACACGGCTGCACGGTCGGCTTCGACCTCGCTCACGCCGTCGGCAACCTGCCGCTGCAACTGCACGACAGCTGTGCCGACTTCGCGATCTGGTGCAGCTACAAATACTTGAACAGCGGCCCCGGCGCGGTCGGTGGCGCCTTCGTACACGAGCGCCATGCCACGGCCGTGCTGCCGCGCTTCGCCGGATGGTGGGGTCATGACAAGGCCACCCGTTTCCAGATGCGCCCGGAATTCCAGCCCACACCCGGCGCCGATGGGTGGCAGTTGTCCAATCCCCCGATTCTGGCGCTGGCGCCGCTGCGTGTCTCCCTGGAAGTGTTCCGTCGCGCCGGGATGAGCGCGTTGCGACGAAAATCCCTGCAACTCACCGGCTATCTCGAATACCTGGTGCAGACGCAACTGGCCGACGTGCTGCAGGTGGTGACCCCGGCCGAGCCCGCTCGTCGCGGCGCCCAGTTGTCGATCCGCGTGGTCGACGGTCGCGAGCGCGGCCGCACCTTGTTCGACTATCTGATGGCCCGCGGCATCATCGGCGACTGGCGCGAACCGGACGTGATCCGCATTTCGCCGACACCGCTGTACAACCGCTTTGCCGATTGCCTCGCTTTCGCCGCGGCGGTGCGCGCCTGGAAAAGCGCCGGCTGAGTACATTGCCGGTTCCCCCCACAGGTAGGTGCAGATCCCTTGATTTCACCCGGCATTGAGGCGCGTCGCGCGATGCTGCGGCATTCAACCACCGGAGCAACTCCATGAAAAACCAGGCGCCGGACAACACCGACCTGCACAAGCTGGGTGAACTGATCAAGGACATCGAGGTGGCGATGCTCACCACCCGCACCCGCGATGGCTCACTGGTCAGCCGCCCGCTGCAGACGCTGAAACTGGACAGCAACGGCGAACTGATTTTCTTTACTGCCGCCAAGAGCCACAAGGTCGAAGACCTCACCGACGACTCCAGCGCCAACCTTGCCTACGCCGATCCCGCTGAACACCGCTACGTCTCGGTGCGCGGCCGCGCCCGCATGGACCGCGACGACGAAATCATCCATGAGCTGTGGACACCGGCACAGAAGATCTTTTTCCCGGAAGGTCCTCACGACCCCAACTTGATGGTCCTGCGGATTGACGTGCGCGACGCCGCGTACTGGGAAGCGGCCGACAATTTTGTGGCGCGTGCGTTCGACTTTGCCCGCGGCATGGTGAACAAGTCGCCCGGCGACCTTGGTGAACACGGACATCTGCAAGGCTGACTGGCCCCCGGCGGCGGACCCACGCCGCAACGCAAACTCCCGCGCTCACCGGCTGTAAACGCCGCTGCGGCCATACTTGCCCCGTGTTTCTGCAGAGTGTGTTCAGGCCCGGGTCACCGCGAGGATGCGTGCCTCGCTCGCCGCACGACATCCCATGCAGCGATTGCCTTTCCATCAGCGCAACAGGACGCCCTTATCATGGCAGCAAGCTTCCGCGGCAACCTCGCCGGCCAGATCACCCCTCTTCCCCACTTCTGGGAACACACGGTCGGCAGCGGCCACGCTACCCTGGCGCTGCGCGCCGACTGGCAAGCGCAACTGAAGCGGGCACACGATGAACTGGGCATGCGCCATGTACGCTTCCACGGCATCCTGTGCGACGACATGGGCACCCTGATCGACCAGAGCGACAAGTTCATCTACTCGTTCTTCAACACCGACCAGATCTTCGACTTCCTGCTGTCCATCGGCATGAAGCCGTTCGTCGAACTGAGCTTCATGCCGTCATGCCTGTCGTCCACGGGGCAGCTCCAGTTCCATTATCGCGCCAACGTGAGTGCGCCGCGGGACCTGGCGCAGTGGTCGACGCTGATCGAGAAGATCGTCACGCACTGGGTCGAACGCTATGGTCTGGACGAAGTGCGCGAATGGTTCTTCGAAGTTTGGAACGAACCCAACCTCACCGCCTTCGGCAGCGGCAAACAGGATGATTACTTTCCGCTGTATCGCTATACCGTCGAAGCGATCAAGAATATCGACGACCAGCTCAAGGTGGGCGGCCCCGCCACGGCGGACAACGCGTGGATAGATGATTTCCTGGCGTTCTGCCGGAAAAATTCGCTGCCGGTGGATTTCATCAGCACGCATCACTACCCCACCGACTCGTTCGGCAAGCCTGGCGACGACACCGAAACCGAATTGGCCGACAGCACGCGCAGCGTGCTGCGTGACGAAGCGCGCGAAGTGCGCAAGCAAGCTGGCGACCTGCCGGTCTATTACACCGAGTGGTGCACCTCGTCGAATCCGCGCGACGCCATGCACGACGACCCTTATGCCGCTGCCTTCATCATGAAGACCGTGCTGGAACAGAATGGCCTGGTGCAGGGTTACAGCTACTGGACGTTCTCCGACATCTTCGAGGAAAACTATTTCCCGTCGGTGCCGTTCCAGGGTGGCTTCGGCCTGCTGAACATCCACGGCATTGCCAAGCCGGCGTATCGCACCTATGAAATGCTGCACGCGCTGGGCACCGAGCTTATGCCGGTCGAAGGCCGTCACGAAACCGTCGACGCCTGGCTGGTGCGCGATGGCAAGAGCGCCACCATCGTGCTGAACAACTTCGCCCTGCCGCGCCACCCGATTGCCACCGAAACGGTGACATTCACGCTCAAGGGAGCCAATGCGGTGAAGTCGGCCACGATCCAGCGCATCGATCTGGACCATGCCAACGCCAAGCGCCGTTGGGAGCAGATGGGCAAACCGGAATACCTCAGCGCGGCCAAGGTGGCCGAGTTGCACGAGGTGTCGAAATTAAAGACGGAAACGATCGAGGTAAGCGAAAAGGATGGTCAGGCCGTGATCGAGGTCCAGATGCCCCCGCAGGCTGTGGCAAGCATCCGCTTCGAATGGCAGTGATGCAACGCGGCCGTCACGCAGAACCTCACTTGCGAGCGACGCCGCCGATATTTGAGAGTGGACGTAGAGCACCAGGACAGGAGCGTCGTGCGCGAGCGGGCTGCCACGGGTTGGCAATTGGGTCAGGTCATCTCATTGAAACGCACTTGCGCGCGATGCTCTTGCGAATCCCGAGTCCGGCAACCGGATCGACCGCCAGCGGGCTCTCACGAGGTGATGCCTCCCCCAAGCCCTCACGCGGCGCACCTTAGACGGGCGGAATCAACACCCGCCTCGTCAGCCGCCTGCGCTCACGGCCGCCAGCAACATCTGGCTGTTCAGAGGCTGTGACAGGCGAACCACATTCGGGCGAATAGTGTGGGTCGGTGGGTCCGGTTGGCCTATCAGCACGACCGCCACCTTCGACTGCCGCGTCTGGTTGAGCTCAACACAGAAGTCGTCAATCTCACCCTCCGACAGCGAGGTGGCATCCACTACCGCGGCGGTCACGTCCGCGCGACATGTCAGCGCCAGCAGTACTTCTTCCTTGTCACTGGCAATGATCGGCTCGCGCGAGCTCGATCGCTCCAGCGTCTGCGTTATCAACTCTGCTACCGCGACGTCCCGATCAAACAACACCACGACGCACATGCCGCTCACCTCTGATCTAAGACGCTCGAACTTCGCGGTGAAATCCGCTGTGTCTGGCAGCCCTTCACCGTTGTGCCCAGCCGATGGCAAGCAGGCGTTCGGCGCCTGCTGGCCCTCTGATGATGCACGCGCCTGACACCTGGCGTGCCCGCAGGTGCAATGCAGTTGATTGACGTGCAACCTCAGCAGTCATCGCGCTGCTCCGTCCGGTGAGCTTCGGAAGCACCGAAGAGTCACCGGCGGAACAAGACGTTTGGGTCGCTGGGACTCGACGCCAATCATCGTTGGACCTTACACGCGTCGCCCACGCCCGAAGATAAGGGACAGGACGAACAAGATGATGAACACGACAAACAGGATTTTCGCGATGCTCGCCGCGAGGCCAGCAACGCCGAAGAATCCGAAGAACCCGGCGATCAGGGCTATGACCAGAAAGACAATTGCGTAGTACAGCATGGAGATACTCCTTTTCCGACGTGGGCGTCCGTCTCGCGGACAATGAACCTGCATCTGGTTGCAACAAATCATAAAATCGTACTGGAGCGACCCGTGATGGGCCCAGCGCTCGTTGGTCAATGGCTTGCGCGCTTGTTGCGCACGCCAGCCGGTCCGATGGGTGGGTGCTGCCTCCGATTGTCATGCGCGCAAACCCGCAGCAAATTGTTGCGCCACCGGCACGTCAAACACCTGCAAGACCCGGAGCGGAACCGTCCTGAACAAGACTCTGCAGCAGAACCCCGAGCCTCATCCGCGCGATGCGATTCTCGGCCTGACGCTGACAGCCCGAACCGATCGTGCCCAGTGGCGCATAGTCTGCCGGAGCATTTCTCCCGATACCGTGAAGGTTGCGTACAGATCCAAATCACATGACAAACGACCCCAGGTCCGCAAAACAGAAACCACACGACAGGACGCCGGGGAGGAGCAGCGAACGGCCTCGCGCCGAGGACGTATCGCAGCGTTACCCGACGTCGCCCCCACCGGCAGCGCGGTACCAGGTATGCACGCGCGTCGCGACCAGCCTGGGCAAATCCAGATCCAGCGCCGCGTACACATCGAGCAGGTGACGCAACGCGACGGCCGTGCGTCCGTCTTGTGCACCCGGCGGCACATTGAAGTGCTCGTACTCGATCGAATCGAGCAGCCGCATCGAACACTCGTAAAGCGTGTCGCTGTGCTCAGCGAAGCGCTGACGCAGCCATGCCCGCAGCAGCGCATGCAGCGTCAAGCCTTCGTCCGCGGCAATCTTCCGCGCAAGCTCGTCAACCTGATCCGCAACGCCCCGAAACCATTCGGTGCGCCCGGCAGCAGCCTCGCGGACAACCAGAGGCGGTGGCGAACGGCATGCGGCGAATCTCGTGATGAAGATTCGCTCGATCCGACGCGCATCGCGCAGCCGCTCCGCGTCCAGCAGCATTGCCCGATCGAGATCAAAGAATTGGAAATATCGACGGTGCAAGGCATGCAGGCGTTGAAGCGGATCGCGCGAATAGCCAACTTTCAGAATGTCTTCGTCGCGACAGGGCAAGACATAGACAAATGTGCGGCCGCCGGGTGCGAAACGTGGGTAAGCGGCCTCCTCGTCAGTACTCATCACGCTTTCAGCGGGCCGTGACAGGCGGCAAGGGAGGATGGCGTATCCCGTTCCACCGAGGATCCAGCATAAGCACGTCTCCAAATTCGGCAACCGCCAAGCGGAGCGCTCCTGGCGCGAATTGCACACTCAAGCACAGTTCGGAGAAATGCTCCAGCGAGAAGATCCTCGACCCGGCGCGCATTGCACAAGCATGACATGGACACATCAAGCGTGAGAGCTCTCGACCATGACATCAAACCCGGCGTGAAGACTGCCCCGCGAGAAGCCAATGCTTGGCCGTTGCTGCGCGAAACGATTCTGGCTGGAGACGTCCTTGTGCTCGCCACACCGATCTGGATGGGACAACGCTCGAGCGTGGTGAAGCGAATGCTGGCACGAATGGACGCCCTTCTCGGGGAAGTCGACAAGCAGGGACGCTGCCCACCTTCGGCCGCGTGGCGCTGGTCGCCGTGGTGGCAACGAGGACGGCGCGCCTCATGTGACCGCCGAACTCCCCACGTGCTTGCCAACGTGGAGGTCACCATTCCTGGTGGCAGTTCCGCTTGCCGGGTGGGCGAGGCGACGGGCAACGTGAACTACGTCGACCTGGATCGCACGCCGAAACCGCTTGCCAACACCAGCAAGACGCAAGCGAGCGCTGCTGCATTGCAGGCCATCTGGTCAGGCTGTTGAAACAGCGTCCCTATACTGGGCCGCTCTGGAAGCTCATTCGCAGCTGATGATCGATGGCCGGTATCCATGCGGGCAATGATGGCTCCGCCGTGCCTGACTGCGGCCCGGGCTCTCCGATACATCTCCGGCATCCACTTCGCGCGTATTTTCATTGGCCTTCCGCGGCAACGTGTTCGCCGGTGCTCCAGTGATCGATATTCCTGATGGGGCATCAGCGTTGTACCTACGTCATCCGTGCTTCCAAAGAAAGGCTTGTACCAGGAACCTCCATGATTTCGGCGGCAACGCCCGGGACCCCTCGAAACGCAATTCCCTACTCGACGACGCCGTACCTGTCGCCGCGAGGAGCTCGACTTCCGGGCGAAGATGAACAACGCAGTCGAGGTCGATGTCGGCTATGACTGAAGGGCGAGCTGCACCGACAATTCGCTCTAATACAGCAGCAACAAGGTGGGCGACTCCCGGCTCGGCCAGTTCAAGACACAGGTGGGCTGGGAATCGACGGAAGACGCGAATGCCGACACATTTCTCGAACGGTCACACCCGGAAGTCTGCGAGGAACGTGATCGAATCGTAGGGACAGGCGTTACGCACAAATGTCGCCAGGCCCCCGCCGTGCCCGGCCGCGGCGCCGTCAAGACTGTGGCGGAAACCGACGAAAGTAACCCTGCCGCGCGCGACGTAACGAACAACCTGGAATTACCGGGTCCACCGGTATTGATCCGCGGTTCGCGTACTGAATACCTTGTTCTCGTTGGTCTCGCGAGCGCGGACGTATGAACCCCACGACCACAAGTTCCGCAGCTAATCACGCAAGTCTTTGATTCGTCTACCCTGCGATAGACAGAAA
>CAJDVU010000083.1_pt1 | contig 11922 bp, 9 predicted proteins | sample 7391431 | NCBI WGS metagenome assembly CAJDVU01 (sample SAMEA7055700, study PRJEB34461) | soil metagenome | biome: terrestrial ecosystem; feature: Peninsula; material: soil | place: Antarctica | collected 2016
ATCATCCAGAATGCACACGAACTCGTCGGCGATACGGTCGCCGCGCAAGGTCATCGCCTTCTCGCCGTCGATGAACACCGGCGCCGCCGGCGCCTCGCCGTTGCCCGGCAGCGAGATGCCGATATTGGCGTGCTTGGATTCGCCCGGGCCGTTGACGATGCAGCCCATCACCGCCAGCGTGAGGTTTTCCACGCCGTCATATTTTACCCGCCACAACGGCATCTGCTCCCGCACGTGGGCCTGCACCGTCTGCGCCAGCTCCTGGAAAAATTCGCTGGTGGTGCGGCCACAGCCCGGGCAGGCGGTGACCAGCGGCGTGAACGCGCGCAGACCCATGGTCTGCAGCAGCTCCTGCGCCACGATCACCTCACCGGTGCGCGAGGCGCCCGGTTCGGGCGTGAGCGAGATGCGGATGGTGTCGCCGATACCTTCCTGCAGCAGCACCGCCAGCGCGGCGGCCGATGCGGTGATGCCCTTGGAACCCATGCCGGCCTCGGTCAGGCCCAGATGCAGTGCATAGTTGCAGCGGGCAGCCAGGTCGCGATATACCGCGATCAACTCCTGCACGCCGGAGACCTTGCACGACAGGATAATGCGGTCACGCGGCAGACCGATCTTCTCGGCCAGCACCGCCGAATCCAGCGCCGAGCGGATCAGTGCCTCACGCGCCACGTGCGAGGCGTCCCAGGGTTCAGCACGCGCATGGTTCTCATCCATCAGCGCGGCCAGCATGCCCTGGTCGAGCGAACCCCAGTTGGCGCCGATACGCACCGGCTTGTCGTAGCGCAGCGCCTTCTCGATGATCGAGGCGAACTGGCTCTCGTGCTTCTTGCCGAAACCCACGTTGCCGGGGTTGATGCGGTACTTCGCCAGCACCTCGGCGCAGGCGGGCTCACGTTCCAGCAACTGATGGCCGTTGTAGTGGAAGTCGCCGATGATCGGCACGTCGACACCCATCATCGCCAGCCGTTCGGCAATGCGCGGCACCGCTGCGGCCGCAGCTGGCGTATTGACCGTGATGCGCACCAGCTCGGAACCGGCGCGAGCCAGCTCGGCGATCTGCTTGGCGGTGCTGGTCGGATCTTCGGTGTCGGTGTTGGTCATCGACTGCACCACGATCGGTGCCCCGCCACCTACGGTAACTTTGCCGATCCGCACGGACACGCTGGGCCGGCGCGGCGCCGGCGCCGCGGGACGCGGTTTTTGCAGAACACTCTCACTCATGGGCTCAACCAGGATGTCAGGGCGCGATGGCGCGCGACGAAGAGCGACAAGAATACTCGCTTGCTCTGTGCGCCTGTGGCAAGGTGTCGCAAGTGCCTCAACCAGAGGCAGCACTGACCGATCGCGCAGGCAGTGGACGGATTGCCGCAGCCGCTTGATCAGGGTCAATACCGCACCGCATGCTTCACTGCAGAATACGCCGCTGTCCAGCCGGGAACACCGATGCCGAACACCGAATATTACAACGACCGAGTCGTACGCCAATTCCTGCTGGCGGCCGCGGTATGGGGCATCATCGGCATGTCCGTCGGGGTGTACATCGCCGCCGAATTGATGTGGCCGGCGCTGAATTTCGATATCCCGTTCATCACCTTCAGCCGGCTGCGCCCGGATCACACCTTTGGCGTGATCTTCGCGTTCGGCGGCTCGGCCTTGATGGGGACCTGCTATTACGTGGTGCAACGCACCGGCCACGCGCGACTGGCGTTCCAGCGGCTCGCCGGCTTCACGTTCTGGGGCTGGCAACTGGTCTGCGTGCTGGCCATGACCACGATGCCGCTGGGCATCACCCAGAGCAAGGAATACGCCGAACCGGAATGGTTCATCGACATCCTCATCGCCGTGGTCTGGGTGAGCTTCGGCGTGGTGTTCTTCGGCAGCCTGGCGCGGCGCCGGATCAAGCATATCTATGTGGCGAACTGGTACTACGGCGCGTTCATCATCGCCGTCGGCCTGCTGCACATCGTCAACAACCTCGCCCTGCCGGTGTCCTGGACCAAGTCCTATCCGATCTATTCGGGCGTGGTCGATGCGATGGTGCAGTGGTGGTACGGCCACAACGCGGTGGCGTTCTTCCTCACCGCCGGCTTCCTCGGCATGATGTATTACTTCGTGCCGCGACAGGCCAAGCAGCCGCTGTGGAGCTATCGCTTCTCGATCGTCAATTTCTGGGCGCTGATCTCGGTCTACATGTGGGCCGGCGCGCATCACCTGATGTACACCGCGTTGCCCGACTGGGTGCAGTCGGTCGGTATGGCGTTCTCGCTGGTGCTGCTGATGCCGAGCCTGGGCTCGGCCGCCAATGGCCTGCTCACCTTCAACGGCGCGTGGCATCGGCTGCGAACCGACCCGGCGGCGAAGTTCATGGTGATGTCGCTGGTGTTCTACGGCGCCGCCACGTTCGAAGGCTCGATGATGGCGATCAAGAGCGTGAACTCGCTGTCGCACTACACCGACTGGACCATCGCCCACGTGCATTCCGGCTCGCTCGGCTGGGTGGCCATGATCACCATCGGCTCGCTCTACGCGATGGCGCCGCGCGCGCTGGGCCGACCGGAGATGCACTCGCGCACGGCGATGGAATGGCATTTCTGGCTGCATATGGCGGGCACCATGCTGTATATCGGCGCGATGTGGACCGCCGGCGTCACCGAAGGCCTGATGTGGCGTGCCACCCTGCCCGATGGCGCCCTCGCCTATGGCTTCCTCGACAGCCTGATCGCGATCAAGCCGATGTACCTGATCCGCTGGGCCGGCGGCGTGCTGATCCTGTCCGGCATGTGGGTGATGGCGTGGAACCTGTGGCACACCGCGTCCGATGCACGTCATCACCTGATCAAGCCGATTCCGGTGCCGATCCCCGAGCCGGTGGCGCACCAGGTACCTGCGCCCCTACCTGCGGCCAGCTGAGGAGCCAGTTATGGCTTACAAACATTTCGAAGTCATCGAGAAACATCTCGGCCTGCTGGGTGTCCTGATCGCGATCATGGTCTCGCTGGGCGGACTGGCGGAAATCACGCCGCTGTTCATGGAGGCGCATTCGGTGAAAGCACCACCAGGCGTGCAGCCGTATGACCCGCTGCGCCTGATCGGCAAGGACGTGTACGTGGCGAATGGCTGCTATCTGTGCCATTCGCAGATGATCCGCGCGCTGCGCTTTGAAACCGAGCGTTACGGTCATTTCTCGACGGCCGCGGAGTCGGTCTACGATCGTCCGTTCCAGTGGGGCTCCAAACGTACCGGACCGGACCTGGCCCGGGTCGGCGGCAAGTATTCGGACGAATGGCAGCGCTTGCACTTGATGCATCCCCAGCAGGTGGTACCGCAGTCGAACATGCCCGGTTACCCCTGGCTGGCCCACAACAAGATCAGCGCCGACGACGTGCAGGCGCGCATGCGCACACTGCGCAGACTGGGCGATCCCTACACCGACGCCCAGATTGCCGCCGCACCGGCCGCGGTGGCCGGCAAGAGCGAGATGGATGCGCTGATCGCCTACCTGCAAGGCCTGGGTATCGACAACGAACCCAAGCCACGCGTCGACAAGACGGCCGCAGCCGATGCGCTGCCAGCCAGCGATGGAGGTGCGCCATGACACCGATGAATCCGATCTGGGGCAACATCGCCGGCGTCTTCATCGTATTGATGATGATCACTTTCATCGGCATCTGGATCTGGGCCTGGCGCAAGAAGCACAAGGCCACCTTTGATCGTCTGGCCAAACTCCCGCTTGAACTCGACGAAGAACCGGTTACCCAGGTCGACACAAAGCGGGTCGACTCGAAGCGGGTCGACACCAGGGAGGATCGTCCATGAGCACGGGCTGGTCGCTGTGGGTGATGTTCCTGGTGACCCTCAACCTGGGCATCACGTTCTTCCTGTTCCTGTGGGCGCCGCGCGCGAAGATCCCCACCCGACCGGACGGTACGACTGGCCACGTATGGGCGCACGGCACGATCCTGGAGGGCATGAAGCCTCTACCCATGTGGTGGATACTGTTTTCCGGCGCGATGTTCGCTGCCGCCTTCATTTATCTGTACCTGTACCCCGGTTTCGGTAATCACAAGGGTGCGTTGGACTGGACCTCGCACGGCGAGCTGGCGCGTGACGTGGCCGCCAACGACGCCAAGCTCGATCCGCTGCTGGAGCGCTTCCGGGTGTACCCGGTGGAGCAACTGGCCGGCGATCGGCAGGCTCGGCAGATGGGCCAAGTCCTGTTTGAGGACAACTGTGCTGCCTGCCACGAGCGCAGCGGCAAGGGCAATATCCTGCTGGGCGCCCCCAACCTCACCGATAGCGACTGGCTTTACGGCGGCACCGGTAGCGACATCACCACCTCGATCCACGATGGGCGAGGCGGCGTGATGCCGCCGTGGGCCAGCCTGGGCGAAGACAACGTCAACAACCTGGTGCAGTATGTGTTGAGCTTGTCCGGAACGCCGCACGACGCGACCAAGGCTGCTGCCGGCAAGCCGCTGTTTGCCACCTGTGCCGCCTGTCATGGCGCCGAGGGCAAGGGCAACCCGGCGCTGGGCGCACCGAACCTCACCGATCACATCTGGCTTTACGGCGGGACCGTTGCCGATATCCACCAGACCATCCATGACGGCCGCCAAGGCCACATGCCGGCCTGGAGCCCACGCCTGACGGACGACCAGATTCATGTGCTCGCAGCGTATGTTTATCACTGGTCGCACCCGACTGACGATGACTAGGAGCCTGGGCGGCAGAAACACAAGCGGCCGCGGCTTCGCGTTTTTGGCCAGCTTTTCCGCTCCTTTTCGTTAAATAGCTACGGCTATTCGCCTCAAATGATCGCAAAACCTGACTCAAATCGGCTTTGCCTCGCGCCCTCGGTTTCTACCGCCCAGGCCCCTGGCCATGACCACGCCGTCCACGTCACCTCGACGTGGTATCACCAGCCCGTGCTGTGGCTGGGCATCGTGGTGTTCGTCGCGTCGATCGCTGGCTGCGTGTGGCTCATCGTGGTCAGCGTCCGCTACGCCGATACGCCGCTGAGCACATCCCAGGCGGTGTTCGGTGTGCCGGCCAGCGCGCACAGTGCAACGCGCGCGCCACCGGAATCGCCAACCGATCCGCAGCCATGAATACCGCTGCGGCATGGGCGAACCCGCGGCTTGCCGCCCAGGTATTGCGCGAACGCCGTGATGGGTGCAGCGAGGTTGCGCTGCACGTCGATGCCTTGCGTGACGCGCGCCAGGTGCTGTGGCTGGAACAGCGCATCAACGCGCTGCCCGGGGTAAGACGTGTCACGATCGATCGCACGGCACAACGGGTGCGGGTCGTGTGGCAGACCCGGCACACCTCCTTGCCGATGCTGCTGGAAAATTTTGCTGTCGCCGGATGCACAGCGCGTCCGCTGCGCCACGACGAGATCCAGGATGCCCGCACCGCGGAGATGCATGATGCGCTGAAGCGCATGCTGGTTGCCGGCATGTGCGCGATGCAGGTGATGACGTATGCCTTCGTCATCTATATCGGCGTGGTCGATTTCGTGGACTTCAGCACGCGCAACCTGTTCCGCTGGCTGGGCCTGCTCACCACGATTCCGCTGGTGTTCTATTCCGCGCGCTCGTTTTTCACTGGCGCGGCGCGTGAACTGCGCGGCCGTCGATTTGGCATCAACCTGCCGGTGGCGCTGGCGGTCGCGCTGGTGTTCGCGGCCAGCGTGATCAACACCCTGCGCGGCACTGGCGAGGTGTATTTCGACTCGGTCAGCATGTTCGTGTTCCTGCTGCTCGGCGCACGTTACCTGGAACTGCGTTCGCGCCATCTGGGCAGCGCGCAGGGCGACGCCCTGATCGACGCCACCCCGCTGTTGGCGCAGCGGCGCGGTGCCGATGGCGAGCTGGAGACCGTGGCCGCGCTGGATCTCGTCAGCGGCGACCGCGTGCATATCGCGGACGGCGGCACGATACCCGCCGACGGGGTGCTGGAAAGCGCCTCCGTGCAGGTGGACGAAGCGCTGCTCTCCGGCGAATCGCGTCCGCAACAACGCCGACGCGGCGAGCGCTTGATCGCCGGGAGCGTGCTGCTGACCGGGCCGGCGGAACTGCGCGTCGAGCACGGTGGCGCGGACACCGGCGTGGCCCGGCTCGGGGCACTCGCCGCGCGGGCTCGTCAGGCACGCGCACTGATCGTTGGCAACGAGCGGGACGTCGCGCGCTTCGTTCGTCGCGTATTGGTGCTGACCGTGCTGACCGCGCTGGGCTGGTTGCTGGTTGACCCTGCGCGCGCCTTTGATGCCGCGATAGCCGTGCTGGTGGTGGCCTGCCCGTGCGCGTTCGCGTTGGCCGTACCGGTCACGCTGACCCGCGCGCTGGGCCAGTTGGCCCGCCATCATGTGCTGGTCACCAACGGTAACGCCCTGCTCGCGCTGGCAAGCATCGACCGTGCGCTCTTCGACAAGACCGGCACGCTGGCCGAACCCCGACTCGACACCCACGCCACTGAGCCGTTGCGCGGCCACTCGCGCGAACAGGTGCTGGCCTGGGCGTCGGCGCTGGCCAGCGAGAGCTCGCACCCGCTGGCGCACGCGCTCACGGCGGCGAGCCGCCAGGAAGCGGTAGCGGCGCGCGCGCATGAGGTACGGGTCACCATGGCGGCTGGTATCGAGGGCAAGGTGAGCGGCCGCAGATTGCGCCTCGGGCGCGCGCGCTTCGCGCTTCCTGCTGGCCCGGTCGACGCCAAGCTGGTCAATGACGCGCTGGTACTGGCCGATGATCATGGCCCGCTGGCCCGCTTCCATTTCCACGACCAACCACGTGCGGACGCAAGTTCCACCCTTGAGCAACTGCGCCGCGAGGGTGTCGGGCTGTGCATCGCCAGTGGCGACACGGCGGATCGCGTCGGCGCGCTGGCGGCGCGGCTCGACATCGATGACTGGCATGCGCGCCAGCTGCCCGCCGACAAGCTGGCGCTGTTGCGCGCGCTGCAAGCCGAGGGACACACCGTGCTGGCCGTGGGCGATGGCAGCAATGACGCCCCGTTGCTCGCCGCCGCCGACGTATCCGCCGCGTTGGCCAGCGGCACTGACCTGGCCCAGGCACAAGCCGACCTGCTGTTGCTGGACGGCCGTCTGGGCGGACTGCTGCAGGCCCGCACGATTGCCGTGCGCCTGCACGAAGTGGTGGACCAGAGCCGGCGCTGGGCCCTGCTCTACAACCTGATCGCCGTGCCATTCGCTGCCTTCGGCCTGGTGCCACCGTGGCTGGCTGCCATCGGCATGTCGCTGAGCTCGCTGCTGGTGGTGTTGAACGCGATGCGCGTGGGTCGCGACCGCAGCTCCGATCCGGATCGCGGTTCTGGCGAAGCCACCCGAGCCAGCGAGGTGCCCGCGTGAATATCCTGCTGGTACTGATTCCGGTAACCGTGCTGGTGATCGTGGTGGCGGTGGCGCTGTTCTTCTGGGCGGTGAATCACCAGCAGTTCGACGACCTCGACAGTCCCGCGGTGCTGCCGCTGATGGACGAACCCGTGACACCGGATGATTGGCACGGCACGGCGGAGTCTGCCGGACACGACAGCGATCAAACCGACGCGTCCTCCTGATTCTCGCGCGCCGGTCGACGCAACGCCGCTTGCAACAGCCGTCGCTGCACGCGCTCGCGCAGCGACTTCGGCGAGTCCAGACCCATCCGCTCAAGCGCGTTTTCCTCACCATTGGCTGTTTCGCCCGGCCGACATGCCGCCCGGAATACCTGCCAACGCCCGTGCCAACACTGGCTGCTGACCTTGAGCCACTCCAGCGCCGGCAACAGGCGCTGCTCGATCTCGTCGAAATCGCTGCCGAACGGAAATGTCGGCAACAGGCCTTTGCGTTGGAACGGTGCCAGTGATTCGTGCAGAACGGTAGGCAGGTGGCGACGCCAGGAAGCTGGTATGGCAAAGTCCGCGGCCAGCTTGCCGTACGACTTGGCCTCGGCGCTGAGCGCATCCAGAAAGCGCGCGTCGCAGATCGACAGCATCGCCTCGATGCACTCGCTGTCGCTCTTGCCGCGCAGGTCGGCGATGCCGTACTCGGTGACGACGATATCGCGCAGGTGGCGCGGGATCGTGGTCTGCCCATAGTCCCAGCGGATATTGCTCTCGATGCCGCCTGTCCTCCTGCGCGTGGCGCGCAGCAGCAGCACCGAGCGCCCGCCCGGCAACTCGTGCGCCATCGCCACGAAGTTGTATTGCCCGCCGACGCCGCTGACCACCGCGCCGTCCTCCAGCGTGTCGGAGACCGCCGCGCCGAGCAGGGTGGCCATCATGCATGTGTTGAAAAACCGGACACCACGGCGCTGCAGCATCGACAGCGTCTGGTGCTCGCCATACAGCTGGTTGACGTTGGAGACCGCGCACATGTCGATCGCATCCGGATCGGCGGCCTCGATACTGGCCAGCCATTCGTACAGTTCCCGCGACCCCAGGAAAAACGCACCGCGCAAATAGTGTCCAGCGGGCGTCGCCGGATCCAGGCGCCCGGCAACCGAGGCGCGCTCCAGCGCCAGGTCGTCCCAGCTTCGGCGCCTTAGAATGCTGCCGCGCTGCAGGTGCATGAAGCCGTCCATCACCATTTCGCTGGCGCCGTACAAGCCACTCTCGAACGGAGCCAGCCCACCCAGCCAACCGGCCTGTGCATGCGCGCTGCCAGCCGGGTCGAGCGCCACCAGCAGGCAGCGCCAGATGGTGTTCTCGTGCTGACGCAGCAACAATCCCTTGACCAACGCATCGGACAGCGCGCCGATGCCGATCTGCAGGCAGCCACCGTCCCTGACCAGGGCGCTGGCATGCAGGCCAATCGCGTATTCGCTGAGGTTGAGCGGCAATCGCGGCAGCGCAAACAGACGCGGCGAAGTCTCCGGGCACAACTCCACGTCGAAATAGCCAGCCGGCACCTCGGCCTCACCGCCGAGATAAGGCAGGTCCGGATGCACCACGGCCACGCACAGCGGCCGCGGCGAACCCGCCATCTGCACCTGACGCAGGAAGTCCAGGGTCAGATCCGGATTGCAGGACAAGCTGTAACGCACGCCATCGGCGCCGTCGCGCCGGGCCACCAGTTGCACCAGCAGGTTAATGTCCTGCACCACCAGATCACGCGCCACGTGGGTGTAGTTCTGGCTGATGTAGCTGCGCTGGGCACTGCCCGAATGCAGCAGCGCGCCCGATTGCAGGTAGAACTCGTGCACCGCCACGTTGGGCGGCAGCGCGTCGCGCGCCTGGTCCAGCGCGTATTGCGGGTCGACCGCGTCGGTGCCGAAATGGCGATCGAGGAACGGCTGCAGGAAGCGCTGCTCCAGCCCCGGTTTGGGCTGCGGCCGGGTCAGCGAAAACGCCGTGTACAAACGCATCGAACGGGTCGGATCGGCTGCGGTGAGCCGGTACAGCGCATTGAGCAGCCCATGTGGCTTGCCCAGACCCAGCGGTGCGGCAATCCGCAGGTCCGGCCCCAGCGCGTCGGCGAGGTCGCGGGCACAGGCGTCGGTGTCGGTACAGGACGCCTTGGCGGGTATGCAGCCGATCATGCCAGAAGCCGCCACGGCGGCGCGTCGACCGACCATCGCCTACACTCTCCAGGATGCCTACACCGTTGATGCCATCGTCGTCATCCAGTCGCCTGCTTGCCCAGCAGGCGCTCAGCCGCGCCGCCGGCGCGCCGCTGCTCACCGGCAACGCCGTGGAGCTGCTGATCGATGCGGCCGCCAACTACGCCGCGTGGCTCGAAGCGATTCGTGGTGCGCGGCAACGCGTGCTGCTGGAGAACTACATCGTCCGCGACGATGTCGTCGGTCGCGAGTTTCGCGATGCGCTGGTCGAACGGGCGCAGGCAGGCGTGTTCGTGGCGGTGGTGGTTGACTGGGTCGGCTGCCTCGGGCAGTCGCGCCGCGGGTTCTGGGCTCCCCTGCGCGCCGCCGGAGGCGAAGTGCGCATCTACAACCCGCCGCAACTCGGGCATCCGTTGGGCTGGCTCAGCCGCGACCATCGCAAGTCACTGGTCGTCGATGGCGCCTCCGGCTTTCTCTCCGGCGTGTGTATCAGCGCGAAATGGCTGGGCGATCCCGAACACGACGTACCGCCGTGGCGCGATACCGGCGTGGCGCTGCGCGGCCCCGTGGTCGCGGAGCTGGAAGCGGCGTTCACGCAGAGCTGGAGCGAGACCGGCGCGCCCTTGCGCGAGCTTCCGTCGCCGTTGGAGTCGGCCGTGGCGCCAGGCGAGGTAGCGCTGCGCCTGATTGCCACCCAGCCCTCGACGGCTGGCATGTACCGGCTGGACCAACTGATCGCCTCGCTGGCACGCAAGACCCTGTGGCTCACCGACGCGTATTTCGTGGGCATTGCGCCCTACGTCCAGGCGCTGCTGGCCGCGGCGCGGGACGGTGTCGACGTGCGCTTGCTGGTGCCCGGCAGCAGCGACATCCCTGCGGTGGCCGCGATGTCGCGCTCGGGCTACCGGCCGCTGCTCAAGGCCGGTATCCGCGTGTTCGAGTGGAACGGCTCGATGCTGCACGCCAAGACGGCGGTGGCCGACGGGCAATGGGCGCGGGTCGGGTCATCCAACCTCAACATCGCCAGCTGGTTGAGCAACCAGGAACTGGACGTGGCGATCGAGGACGCGGGCTTCGCCAGTCAACTCGCCGCCCAGTACGAGCGCGATCTGGCCCACGCCACCGAGATCGTGCTGGCGCCGCACCGCCGACGCGGCCACAGCGACCAGGTCCGCAGCAGCGAAGCACGTCCGCCGCGGGTACACCACGCCGGCGGCAGTTCCAGCCGGGCAGCCGCCGGCGCCCTGCGTATCGCCAACAGCGTGGGTGCGGCGCTGACCCATCGACGTGTGCTCGGTTACACCTCGGCCAGACCGCTGTTCGTCGCCACGCTGGTGCTGGTGCTGCTGGCGGCGGTGGCGATTCTCTGGCCGGTATGGATCGCGTGGCCATTCGCGTTGCTGTGCGCCTGGTTCGCGCTGAATCTGGGTATCCGTGGATGGCGCGTGCGCCGGCAAGGGCAGCGCGATCAGCGCGAGTCCGCAAAGCACTGACCGAGCCCATCGCTACCTCAAGACTTTCCTGCGATGGATCTCCCAAGCGGATGTTTTTCCACGACTTGGGCAGAACGGCATGCTAGGCTCGCAGCCCTATGTCTGCCTTGACTGAACCGGCCGCGCCACGACATGTCCTGACCCCCAGCTCACTCAACCGGCTGGTGCGCGACCTGCTCGGTGATGCCTTGCCGCAGGTATGGATCGAGGGCGAGCTGTCGAACGTCTCCAAACCGGCCTCGGGGCATCTGTACTTCACCCTGAAGGACAGCGCCGCCCAGGTGCGCTGTGCGATGTTCAAGATGAAAGCCTCGGCGCTGCGCTTTCGTCCGGTTGACGGCATGCAGGTGCTGCTGCGCGCCAAGGTGGGTCTGTACGAGGCCCGCGGCGAATTCCAGCTGGTCGCGGAGTACATGGAGCCGGCTGGTGAAGGCGCCCTGCAGCGCGAGTTCGAGCAGTTGAAGGCGCGACTCGACGCCGAGGGCTTGTTCGACCCGGCGCGCAAGCGTGCGTTGCCGGTTTTTGCGCGGCGCATCGGCGTGATCACTTCGGCCACCGGCGCCGCCGTACGCGATGTACTGAGCGTGCTGGCGCGACGCTGGCCGCTGGCTGAGGTCGAGGTGTTGCCGGTGCCGGTACAAGGCCGCGAGGCGCCTCCCGCGATCGTCACGATGCTGCGCAAGGCCTCCGCAAGCGAGCGCTACGACGTACTGTTGCTGACCCGCGGCGGCGGTTCGCTGGAGGACTTGTGGGCCTTCAATGACGAAGCGGTGGCGCGAGCGATCCACGCGAGCACGGTGCCGGTGGTCTCCGCCGTGGGCCACGAGATCGACTTCAGCATCGCCGACTTCGTTGCCGACCTGCGCGCGCCC
>CAJDVU010000160.1_pt1 | contig 11764 bp, 10 predicted proteins | sample 7391431 | NCBI WGS metagenome assembly CAJDVU01 (sample SAMEA7055700, study PRJEB34461) | soil metagenome | biome: terrestrial ecosystem; feature: Peninsula; material: soil | place: Antarctica | collected 2016
TGGAGGCGCTGTACGCGGCCAAGGCCAAGCGGCCCGAGCTGCAGATTTCCGTGTTCGTCGACTGGCATCGGGCCCAGCGTGGCCTGATCGGCAAGGACAAGAGCGCAGGCAATGCCGGCATGTACCGCGCGCTCGCCGAGCGGCTCGGCGGGGGCGTGGCGATCTACGGTGTACCGGTGCAGAACCGGGAATTGTTTGGCGTGCTGCATCTGAAAGGCTTCGTGATCGACGATGCCCTGCTCTACAGCGGCGCCAGCCTCAACGATGTCTACCTGGCGCGACACGGTCGCTACCGGCTCGACCGCTATCACCTGCTGCGCCATGCGGCGCTGGCTGAATCGATGGTCGAGTTCCTGCAACGGCATATCGTCGGCAGTGCCGCAGTGCGGCGGCTGAACGTGGCGAACGTCCCCGCCACGCGGAGCCTGCAGCCGGAGATCCGCCACCTGCGCCAGCAACTGCAGCAGGCGGCCTACAACGTGCCGTCTGAAACGCTGGCTGCCGGCGAGGTGGGCGTAACGCCGCTGCTCGGCTTCGGTCGTACCGGCAATCTGCTGGACGAGGTGCTGCTCGCGTTGTTGCGCGGCACCCGCGAGCGGGTGATCTTGCTGACTCCCTATTTCAACTTGCCGCGCCCGGTACGACAGGTACTGGGGCTGTTGCTGCGACGCGGTTGCAGCATCGACATCATGGTAGGCGACAAGACGGCCAGCGACTTCTTCATTCCCCCCGATCAGCCGTTCACCACGATCGGGCTGTTGCCGTATCTGTACGAGAGCAACCTGCGCCGTTTTGCGCGCGCGCATCGCGGGCAGATCGACTCCGGTCAGTTGAACCTTTACCTGTGGCGTGACGGCGACAACAGCTATCACCTCAAAGGCCTGTTCGTCGACGACGAGGTGGCCGTGCTCACGGGCCACAACCTCAACCCGCGGGCATGGTCGCTGGACCTGGAAAACGCCTTGCTGCTGCGTGATCCGGCGCGGCTGCTGCAGGCGCGGCATCAGGCCGAGTGGGCCGCATTGCAGCAACACGCCACGCGGTTGTCCAACTACCGCGGGCTGGAAAGCCCACGGCGCTATCCACCAGCGGTGCGCAAACTGCTGCAACGGGTGAAGCGCACCCAGCTCGACCGCCTGCTCAATCGCCTGTTGTAGGAGCGCGCTGGCGCGCGATGCTTTCGTTCTTGTTCTTGTTCTTGTTCTTGTTCTTGCGAATCCCGAATCCCGAATCCCGAATCCCGAATCCCGCGCAACGGCAGCGCCCGCGAGCGGGCTACGCCTGGGGCGCGAGGCGGTCCAGGCGCATGCCGAGCCAGTGCGCCACCTGCGGCCATTCCTCCGCCAGGATGCTGAAGCACACTGTGTTGCGCAGGCTGCCGTCGGCGCGGCGCTTGTGCGCCCGCAGGATGCCCTCGCGCTGGGCGCCCAGGCGCTCGATGGCGCGCTGCGAATCCTCGTTCTGTTCGTCGGTGTGGAAGGCCACGGCCACGCAGCCCAGGGTTTCGAAGGCGTGTTCCAGCAGCAACAGTTTGCAGGCGGTATTGAGGTGGCTCTTCTGCCAGCGTTTGGCATACCACGTGTAGCCGATGGCGAGGCGCGGCAGGTCGGCGTCGATTTCGTAATAGCGCGTGCTGCCGACGATCTCGCCGCTACCGGCTTCACGCACCGCGAAGGGCCACATCAGGCCCTCGGCTTGGGCTTGCAAAGCCTTTTCGATGTAGTCGCGCGCGCATCCCGGGGCCGGTACGCTGGTCACGGTGAGGTTCCACAATTCACCGTCGGCGGCGGCGGCTTCCAGCGCCGGAGCATGCTCCAGGCGCAGTGGCTCCAGCACGACATAGTCGTTCTGCAGCCGGGTCGGGGGGAGGGTGATCATCAACGTTTCCGTGGCGCGATTCAGGCATCCAGGTCGGGTATCAGCTTGCTCTCCAACCGCGCGATGTGGTCTTTCAGCAGCAGCTTGCGCTTCTTCAGCCGAGTCAGCTGCAGTTCGTCGCGGCCGAAGGCGTGGGCGAGCTGTCCGATAGCCGCGTCGAGATCGCGATGCTCCAGCTTGAGTTCAGCAAGCGCGTGAGCGATTTCGGCGTGTTCCTGAATCTGCATGGCGGTGACGATCGTCTGGCGATCTTTCCATATTAGCGCGGCCGGTCCGGCGCGGAAAACGGCACGGGAATGCGCTCAGCCTTCCGCAGGCCAGCGCCTGAGCTTCGCGCGGACGTTACGTCGGGATGCACGGGTCTTGGTATAATCGGGAGCGCGCCATGTCGTTCGTACACCCGCATGATCTCCTGGCTGTCGTGGACACACGCTTCACAGCGACGGTGCCGCGTGCGGGCGTGAACCGTCCCGCGCTTGGTTATCGTCGTTTTCCGTCCATCCATTGAGTACCGCACGTGTCTTTCTTTGCCTCCGTTGCAATGGCTCCCGGTGATCCGATCCTGGGTTTGACTGAAACCTATATGGCGGACGCGCGCCCCGAGAAAATCAATCTCGGCGTGGGTATCTACGTCAATGAAGAGGGCAAGATTCCGCTGCTGTCGACGGTGCGGGAAGTGGAGCAGGCCATGGCCGCCTCGTGCAGGCCGCGCGGCTATCTGCCGATCGACGGCCTGCCGGCGTACGTGCAGCTCACCCAGCAACTGTTGTTCGGTGCCGATTCGCCGTTGCTCGCCGCCGGCCGCGTGGCCACGGCGCAGACCATCGGTGGCAGCGCCGCACTGCGGGTGGCGGGGGACTTGCTCAAGCAGATTGCCGGCGATGACGCCAAGATCGCGATCAGCAACCCCAGCTGGGGCAACCATCATGTGGTGTTCGGCACCGCCGGCTTCGAGTTGCTGGATTACCGCTATTACGATCCGGCCACCCATGGCCTCGACTTCGCCGGCATGCTCGAAGACCTGGGCAAGCTGGAACCGGGCACGGTGGTGTTGCTGCATGCGTGCTGCCACAACCCCACCGGGGTCGATCTCACCGCCGCGCAGTGGCAACAGACCATCGATCTGCTGAAGGAGCGCGGGCTGCTGCCGTTCATCGACATGGCCTATCAGGGTTTCGACCAGGGTATCGCGGCCGATGCCACGGCGATCCGCCTGCTGGCAGCGTCGGGGATCGACGCGTTCGTGGTGGCCAATTCGTATTCCAAGTCGTTCTCGCTCTATGGCGAGCGGGTCGGCGCGCTGTCGCTGGTCGGCGCCGATCGCGACGAGGCAGCTCGTCTGCGCTCGAGGATCAAGCAGACCATCCGCGCCAATTACTCCAGCCCGGCCGCGCATGGCGCCGGTCTGGTCGCCGGTGTGCTCGGCAGCAGTGAACTGCGTGGGCGCTGGGAGCAGGAACTGGCCGAAATGCGCACGCGCATCCATGCGATGCGCGCGGGCCTGGTCGAGCGCCTGGCGGCCCATGGTGCGGTCGGGTTCGGCTTCGTGCAGAGCCAGGCCGGCATGTTCTCCTATTCGGGACTGAGCAAGGCGCAGGTGTTGCGCCTGCGCAACGAACATGCGATCTACGCGCTCGACAGCGGCCGCATCTGCGTGGCTGCGCTCAACCATTCAAACATCGAGGCCGTGGCCGCCGCCGTGGCGGCCGTGGCGCGCTGAACCTGCACCTCCGTCGTTCCGGCGCAGGCCGGAACCCGGCGCCTCGGCTAGCGAGGCGCCGGGTGAACAGCTTCGCTGTGGTGAAGCACTTGCGGCTTGCGCCGGCATGACGGCAGCAACAACCCTCCCCTGGTGGCAACCATGATCCGGATACCGAATGTTCTTTCGTAATCTCACGCTGTTTCGCTTTTCGCCCGCTGTGGCCGCCGACCTGGACCGCCTCGATGAAGCACTCGGCGAGCATCGTCTGCGCGCCTGCGGTTCGCTGGAAATGTTCACCCGGGGGTTCGTGCCGCCGGTCGGCCGCGGCGACGGCGAGCCGCTCACGCATACGGTCAAACAATGCACGCTGTTCACCGTGGGCGGTGAGGACAAGCTGCTGCCCGCCGCGGTCATCAACGACGAGCTGCAGCGCAAGGTGCAGAAGATCGCCGAGGAAGAGGACCGCAAGGTGGGCGGGCGCGAGCGCAAGCGGATCAAGGAAGACGTGCTCACCGAGCTGCTGCCGCGTGCGTTTGTGCGGCAGGCGCGGATGTCCGCCTACGTCGACCGGAAGAACGGCTGGCTGGTGCTGGACACCTCCAGTCGCAAGTCCGCCGAGAACGCGTTGACCGAGGTGCGCGAAGCGCTGGGCAGCTTTCCGGCAGTGCCGCTGGCCCCGCAGGAGGGCCCGCGCGCGCTGATGACCGATTGGCTGGCCCATGGCAACTTGCCGGCCGGACTGGCGCTCGGCGACGAGTGCGAACTGCGCGATCCGGCCACCGCCGCGGGTGCGATCGCCCGCTGCCGCCGCCAGGATCTGGATGCGGAGGAGGTGAAGGAGCACCTGCGCAACGGCAAGCAGGTGTTCATGCTGGGGCTGACGTTCGACGAGCGGATCAGCTTCGTGCTGGGCGAGGACTTGGTAATCCGCAAGCTGAAGTTCCTCGACGTGGTGCTCGACGGACTGGGCGACAGCCAGCAGGACGCCCATGCCGAGATGGACGCCAGTTTTGCCTTGTTGACGCTGGAAGTGGCGCGGTTGCTGGGCAAACTGGAAGAATGGTTCGGCCTGCCGCGTCCCACTGACGGCTGAGATTGTCGCCCGACAAGGCCTGGTGGCTGGTACGTCACAAGACTTTTGCGCGCGAGCGCCAGCTTCCCGGCATACTGTCCGCCCGGACACGCGGCGTCAGGAGTCTGTCGGGCTTTGGTGGTCCAGTCGAGGGTTCGGCTGTGTGAGGACAACATCCGACGATTCGCCGCTCCATCGTGGTTCCATGGACTGGCGAATCGGCGGGTAGTGCACCGCACTGGCGATTCGTGGACCGGCCGACCGAAGTCCGACAGACGCCTGCGCGCACGTCACCGCCGGGCTGGACGGCACGGATCATGACGCAACATCTCGAAGGCGACTGGCTGGAACTGTCAATGGCGGGCGGCAACACCATCCGGGTGTTGAAGGCCGCCCATCCGCGTGCGCGCCGCTTGCGCCTGACGGTGACCCCGACCGGCGCGCGCGTATCGTATCCGCGCGGCACGCACCCGGCCCAGGTCAACGCCTTTCTGCTCAGTCACGCCGATTGGCTGGAAAAGAAACTCGACGAACTGCACCTGATCGTGAAACCGCTGCCGCCGCTGCGGGTCGGACACCCGTGCGTCTTTTCGCTGCGCGGCGAAGAGGTGACGCTGGATTGGGCCGAAGGGGCCTACCCGAAGATCGAGACGCAGGCACAGGGCCTGACCTTGGTCATCCCGCGTCCGCACACGCGGGCGCTGCTGATCGCCCGCGGCCTGCTGGCCTCCCATCTGGAGGCGTTGATCCGGCGCGATGTATCGCGCTGGCTGGCCAGTTACGTGCCGCAACTCGGCCTGGCGCCCACGTCGCTGCGGATTCGCCCGATGAAGAGTCTGTGGGGCAGCCTGGATACGCGCGACCGGATCAATCTCGATTTGGCGCTCGCGCTGGCGCCCCCGGCGGCGCTGCGCTACGTGCTGGCGCACGAGTTGTGCCACCTCAAGGTGCGCAACCACTCGCCGCGCTTCTGGGCGCAGGTGGAACACCTGTTTCCCGATTGGCACGAGCAGCGCGACTGGCTGCGCCAGCACGGCGCGATCCTCAAGGCCGAACTCGATCGGCTGGTTGCCGACGTGGCCGACTGACGCGAGTACGCAGCACGTCACTGGCCGCAGCCAGCTTCAGCGCTTCAGCAGTCTGCGCACGCACTGCTCCAGCTCGGTCTTGTCGAAAGGCTTGCGTAGCACCGGAACGTGCGCGTGGGCGGCGCGAAAGGCAGATTGATCCGCGCCGGAAAGTACCATGAACGGGATCTTGCCCAGCAGCAGCACGTCGGCCAGTTGATCGGCATTGTCGCCGCGCAGGTGCATGTCGATGATGGCCGCGTCGAAGTTGCCCATCTCGACCTCGACCAAGGCATAGTCCAGCGTGGAGACCACCAGCACCCGCAACTCCAGGTCGAGCAGGATCTGCTCGACAATCATCGCCACGGTGGCGTCGTCCTCGACCAGCAACACGCACGCCGGGCTGGTTTCCGGCGCGTGTGAGTTCTTGGGGCCGGATGGCTTGGTGCGGTCGGTATTCAAGGCGCAAGGAGTCCATGCACGGCGCGCACCAGCTGGTCGACACCAAACGGCTTGGGCAGCAGCTCCATGCGTTTGTCGGCGCCGGTCATGTCGAAGATGGAATTCTCGGCATAACCGGTCACGAACAACACGCGCAGCGCCGGGATTTTCTGCCGCGCCCGCTCGGCCAGCACCCGACCGTTGAGGCCGGGCAGACCGACGTCGGTGATCAACAGGTCGATGTCGGCATGCGCTTGCACCAGCGCCCACGCGGCGTTTCCGTCGGCCGCCTGAAGGCAGTGACAGCCTTGACTCTGCAGCACCTCCACGATCAACTCGCGGATCACCGGCTCGTCCTCGACGACCAGCACGGTATGTGTTTTCGTTGGCAGGGGAGTGCGTTGGTCGCGGCTGGCTCCGTCAGTGTGCGCTGAACGGTTTCCGGGGTAACGCGGCAGGTAGAGCATCACGCGGGTGCCTTTGCCCAATTCGCTCTCGATGCGAAGATGCCCGTGCGACTGCTTGGCAAAACCGTAGGACATCGACAACCCCAGCCCGGTGCCCTCGCCCAGCGCCTTGGTGGTGAAGAACGGCTCGAACGCCTTGCTGGCGACTTCGCTGGACATGCCCTCGCCATTGTCGGCTACGCACACCTTGACGTAATCCCCCGGCATCAGTCCGGGTTCGCTGGCGGCTTGCTGCGGCGTGATGGCGTAGTTGGCGGTCTGGATACCCAGCACGCCGCCCCCGCGCATGGCATCGCGCGCATTGATCACCAGGTTGAGCAAGGTGCTTTCCAACTGGCTCGTATCGCAACACGTGGGCCATAACTCGGCAGCGGTGACGATATCGAGTTTGACCGACGGGCCCAGGGTGCGGTCGAACAGCTCGCGCAGCGACTGCACCCGCGCGTTGACGTCCACCACCTCCGGCTTCAGCGGCTGGCGCCGGGAGAACGCCAGCAGCCGATGGGTGAGGGTGGCCGCGCGCCGCGCCGAGCTGGCCACGGCGTCGATATAGCGGTTGATATCGTCATGGCGTCCCTGCGCCAGGCGCGTACGCAGCATGTCGACCCCGCCGATCACGCCGGTCAGGAGATTGTTGAAATCGTGCGCGATACCGCTGGTGAGCTGGCCGACCGCTTCCATCTTCTGCGCCTGGCGCAGCGCCTCGTTGGCCAGTTCCAGTTCGACGCTGCGCGCGGCGACGCGGCTTTCCAGGTCCTCGTTCAGGCGTGACAACTCCTGCTCTTCTCGATGTCGGTATTGGTGCCGATCCAGTGGTCGATGCTGCCGTTCTCGTTGTGGATCGGCGTCGCTCGTGCCAGGTGCCAGTGATAGCTGCCGTCGGCGTGGCGCAGGCGAAACTCGGTCTGGTAGGTGGTCCCCGCCTGGATGGCCTGAGTCCATTCCTGGCCGGCTGCGGGGAGATCATCCGGGTGCACCATGTGCCTCCAGCCATCACCCAGGAGCTGGTCGGCACTGACGCCCGAGTACTCCAGCGTGCGTTCGTTGACCCAGTCCAGCAGGCCATCGGCGGAGGCGGTCCAGACCTGGTTGGGCATGGCCTGGGCCAGCCCGCGGAAGGTCGCCTCGCTCTTGCGCAGCGCCGCTTCGGTGCCCCGTCGCGCCGTGATGTCCAGAAACAGCACCGCAAACTGGTCGGTGGCGGCCTTGCGCGCGCGCACTTCGAACCAACGGTTGCCGGCCACGGGTATGTGGACCTCGAAATGCTTCGATTCGCCGGTGTCGACCACTTCCGCGTAGCTTTGCAGCAGCTCGTCCTGAATGCCGGGGAGCACCTCCCGTACCGGGCGACCCATCGCATCGCTGGCCACGATGCCGCTCTGTTGCTCGAAGCTGGGGTTCATTTCGATGAAGCGGAAATCCACCATGCGCCCGGTGGCGTCGCGCAATGCCTGCCCCACGAAGAACCCCTCCTGCATGTTGTTGAACAGGCCGCGCCAGCGCGCCTCGCTGCTGCGCAGGGCGGCTTCAGCGCGCAACTGCTCGGTGGTTTCCATGCACGAGCAGAACGCGCCCTTGATCGTGCCATCCACATCGCGCAACGGCGAATAGGAAAAGGTGAAGTTGGCGTCTTCCTGGAACTGGTTGCGTTCGATCCGCAACGGCAGGCTGTCGAAATACAGCGACTCACCCGCGTACGCACGCATGATCAAAGGGTGGATCGACGGCCAGATTTCCGGCCAGGTTGACTGGAACGGTTGTCCCAGTGCGTCGGGATGGCGTTTTCCGAGTAACGCGACATAGCCGTCGTTGTACAGACACAAGTGCCGTTCGCCCCACAGCAGGAACATGGGGAAACGCGATCCCAGCATCAACGACACGACGGACTTCAGCGCGTCAGGCCATTGTGCCGGCTCGCCCAAGGCGGAGCTGCGCCAGTGGTGAGCGCGCATGCAGGCGCCCATCTTTCCGCCCCCGGACAGGAAACTGAGGTCAGACGCGGTAGTCATCAGGTTTCCGGTGGCAGCAGCAGCGTTTCGGCATCGAATCGTAGCGGAGAAATCCCGGCTTCCACAACCGGTCGGGCGGTAATTCTGCGCCGATGAGACAGCTTGGAATCGAGCGCCGGCGCCGGCATTCCCCGCACGACCAGGGTTGCCTCAGAGCTTGCGCGGCTCGCGCACGTAACGCGTGCCCAGCAGGATGTCCCACAGTGGCGTGGTGACCCCGAAATTGGCGTCCGGGTGGTAGTGGTGCACGTGGTGGGCGCCGGCCCAGCGGCGCAGCCATGGCTGCTTGAAGCGCACGTGGTGGATGATGAAATGGGCCACGCCGTAGATGATGTAGCCGAGCGTGATCGAGCCGGCCAGCAGCAGGGCGAAACCGGTCGGCATCAGCAACACGAGCAGCCCGCTCAGGGCGAGCAGCACCGTGGCCGGCAGGAAGAACGGCAGCGCGTCATAGCCGAGCGGATGCTCGTGGTGCAGGTGGTGCCCCTGTTCGAACAACGGCACATGGGTGTGGAACATCCAGCGGTGGAAGAAGTACTCGAGGAAGCTGAAGGCAAACAGGCCGAGCAGGCAGGCGAGTGCGGCCACCAGCGCGCCACCCTCGAAATGACGCCAGCCTTCGGTCAGCAGCCAGGCACCCAATGCCGTATCCACGACGACTTCAGTCCAATAGTTGGTGCGGGTGGTGGACATTCGCGCAATCGCGTCCACACCCGAACGCACGAGGCTTCGTTTCATCGTTGCACTTTCTTGCCGAGCGCCATGCTCGATTGCAGGTTCATCCAGCCATTCTCCCATGTTGCCGACAACAATTCACAACACTTTCAACCTTCCGCGCTGAGTGCTGCCTGAGTCGCTCAACCGGTGGCGCCGGCCGCCGTCAGTGCGACAGCGCAAAGCCGGTGAGTATCTGCGCAGTTTCCGCCGGTTTTTCAAGCATTGGCATGTGGTTGCAGCCGCTGACGACGCTGGTGCTGATCGCGCTGGCCGCGGTCAGCCCGTTGCGCAGACTGTCCAGCGCCGAGATGTCGATGACCTTGTCGTCATGGCACCACAGACCCAGTACCGGCATCGTCAGTTGGCTCAATCGATGCTGCACCGACAGCTTTTGTGACGACTGGCGCAGCGCATGGAAGGTGCGCTTGATGAAGTCCTGATCGCGCTGGTTGCGCTTGACCAGCACGTCGACGAAGCGGCCCGGAAGCTGCGGCGGTTGGTCGAACGCCAGCGCGGTCAGCCGCGCGAAGCCGGCACGGTCGTCGAAAATGAAGGGGTCGGTACCTGAGCGCACCTCCTGGTCGAATGCGTTTTCCCGGGACTGCAGGCCAAAGGAGTCGACCAGGGCCAGCGCCGCCACGCGTTGCGGGTGTTCGGCCGCATACACGCCGGCGATCGCCCCGCCCATCGATTGGCCGACCAGCAGGAAGCGCGGCAGGTGCAAGGCCTGCACGAAGGCGTCCAGGCGCGCCGCCTGCGCGTCGATGTCGTAGTTGCCATCCGGGCTGCGTGACGACTCGCCCCAGCCAGGCAGGTCGGGGATGACCAGATGGAAGTGCGGCGTCAGCAGCTTGGCCACCGGCAGCCAGACCTCCTTGTCGCTGGCGAAGCCGTGCAGCAGGACGATGGTCGGGCCGGTGCCACCCTCGTAGTACACCCAGCGGGTGTCGCCGACCGACACGGAATGCGTGTCCAGCTTGGCCGCCATCGCTTCGCGTTTGAAGTTCGCCTGCATCAGCCACTGTGGCGCGAACAGGTAGCTGCCGCCCAGCACGACCACCAGCACCGCGACCAGCCACGCCAGGAACTTCAGACGGCGCCACAACATGCGCTTCCAGAGTGGATTGGTGGCGTGGGTTGATGGGGGCATCAGGCTTCCTGGTGGGTTCGCGGCGGGCCACAGGCTTCTCGCCTCGCTGGGAACAGCGAGACATTGACATCGCAGCAGCTTCGCGGTCCTGCATTCCTTCCCCCCGCTACGCGGGTGGAGGGAAGCAGATGTCGTCAGGTGGTGAAGGAAAAAGGTGTCGTGGCTACTCAGGCTTGTGCGCCTGCTCCGGCTGCTTCGCCTTGGCGATGATGCCTTCAACCACGTGCTGGGTCAGCGGGTGATAGCCGGGTCTGGCCTTGGCATACACCTGCTCGGCATAAGCGAGCCCCTCGGGCGTCTTCACCAGCGCCTTGTACAACGGGGTGGTGAGGTAGATCCGGCCGATCCGGGTCATGTGCTCGGCGGCGGCCGGCCGCACCCCCTTGTCGCCGGCGGCGATGGCGTGGCTGTACCAGCGCATGCCGATCTCGGCATTCGCCGTGCCGGTGAGGTGCCAGGCGGCATCCAGCTGCTGCATCTGGTCCAGCGGCGGCGTGTCAGGCAGGCGATCGAGGAAGTACATCCACTCCTGCGTGTTCCAGCTCTTCGCATCGAGCTTGCCGGCGGGCAGGGTGCCGGCGAGGAAATCGCTGCGTTGCTTGTCGATGCTGTCGAAGCGGGGCGAATCGGGCAGCGGCGCATCCTGCGGAATCCCGCCGTCGTAGACCCATGCGTGCACCTCGGCCCAGCTCATCTTGCCGGGGTACTTCTCGATCAGGTTCGGCTTCATGTAGTCCAGCATCTGCTCGGTAGTGATGCTGTGCCAGGCAAAATGCTTGAAGTAGCCTTTCAGATAGGCGTCGAAATCCTTGCGGCCAAAGCGCTGCTCCAGCGTGCGCAGCAGCCACGAGCCCTTGTCGTAGGCCACTTTCGACAGCGAATCATCGGCGCCCAATCCATCCGGATCCGGCGCCAGCTTTTGCGCGTTCGGCTCCATCGTGCCGATCTTCTTCTGCAGCGCGCGGGCGGACAGCAACGCCTCCTCGTCGGCCTGCGAGGTGCCGTAGACCGCCTCGGTAATGCGGCCCTGCACGTAGGTGGTGAAACCTTCGTTGAGCCAGATGTCACGCCAGGCGGCGGCGGTGACCAGGTTGCCCGACCAGGAATGCGCCAACTCATGCGACACCAGTGAAACCAGGCTCTTGTCGCCGACCAGCACGGTCGGCGTGGCAAACGTCATGTTCGGATTTTCCATGCCGCCGAACGGGAACGACGGCGGCAGCACCAGGATGTCGTAGCGGCCCCAGGCGTATGGGCCGTA
>CAJDVU010000142.1_pt1 | contig 11736 bp, 10 predicted proteins | sample 7391431 | NCBI WGS metagenome assembly CAJDVU01 (sample SAMEA7055700, study PRJEB34461) | soil metagenome | biome: terrestrial ecosystem; feature: Peninsula; material: soil | place: Antarctica | collected 2016
CCTCGCCACGCGTCACCGCTACCCAGGAAGGGCTGGCGGTGTTCGCCGAGCTGATGTCCGGCGCGATCGACATCGGCCGACTCAAGCGCATCAGCCTGCGTATCCTGGCGATCGACATGGCGCTCCATGGTGCGGACTTCGTCGAGGTCTACCGGTACTTTCATGATTGCGGACAGAGCGTTGCGGACAGTTTCCACTCGGCCCAGCGGGTGTTTCGCGGCGTACCGCCGGGCGGCGGTGCCGTGTTCGCCAAGGACAACGTGTACCTGTCGGGCCTGCTGACCGTGCATACCTTCTTTCGTTGGGCGCTGAAAGAACGCCGGCTGGATCTGCTGCGCCACCTGTTCGCCGGCAAGCTGGCGCTGCACGACGTGGTCAGTCTGCAGCCGCACTTCGCCTCTGGCGCGATCCTGCCGCCGCAATGGTTGCCGCCGTGGATGCAGCATGTGCATGGGCTGGCCGGCACGCTGGCGTTTTCGGTCTTCGTCAACGGCATCCACATGAACCAGGTGCAGGAAAACGACTTGCTGCCGTCGGGGTAACCCGCGCTTTCGGCGGGCCAGCCGGACCCGGCCAGGTGCTAACATCGACGGACATCATCGGTCTTGGGCCGATGACTTTCCCTCACTCGATGCAAGCGCTTTCCATGGCCCTTCCTGAAGAACTGCGTCTCGCCGCGCTGGAGTATCACCGCCATCCGCGGCCGGGCAAGATCAAGATCACCCCGACCACCGCCCTGTTGACCCAGCGCGACCTGTCACTGGCGTATTCGCCGGGCGTGGCGGCGGCCTGCGATGCGATCGTCGAAGACCCGACCATGGCCGCCGAATACACCGTCCGCTCCAATCTGGTGGGAGTGATCACCAACGGCACCGCCGTGTTGGGCCTGGGCAACATCGGGCCGCTGGCAGCCAAACCGGTGATGGAAGGCAAGGCGATCCTGTTCCAAAAGTTTGCCGGCATCGATGTGTTCGACATCGAGATCGACGAGCATGATCCGGACAAGCTGGTCGATATCATCGCCAGTCTGGAGCCGACCTTCGGCGGCATCAATCTGGAGGACATCAAGGCGCCGGAGTGCTTCATCATCGAGCGCAAGTTGCGCGAGCGGATGAAGATTCCGGTGTTTCACGACGACCAGCATGGCACCGCGATCATCGTCGGCGCGGCCGTCCTCAACGCGCTGGAAGTGGTCGGCAAGAGGTTCGACGAGGTCAAGGTCGCCACCACCGGCGCCGGGGCGGCCGGCATCGCCTGCCTCGACATGCTGGTCGCGCTGGGCGTGAAGCCGGAGAACATCCTGGCGTTTGATCGCGACGGTGTGATCCATACCGGTCGCGCCAAGCTCGACCCGGCCAAGGCGCGCTATGCGCGCGACACGTCCAAGCGCACGCTGGCCGAGGTGGTGGAAGGCGCAGACGTATTCCTGGGCTTGTCCGCTGGTGGCATCCTGAAGCCGGCGATGGTCGCCACGATGGCCGCACGACCGGTGATCATGGCGCTGGCCAATCCGAACCCGGAAATCACCCCGGAAGATGCCAGGGCCGTACGCCCGGACTGCATCATCGCCACCGGCCGTTCGGATTACCCGAACCAGGTCAACAATGCCTTGTGTTTCCCGTACATCTTCCGTGGCGCGCTGGATGTGGGCGCTACCGTCATCAACGAAGCGATGAAGACCGCCTGCGTGCGCGCGATCGCCGCGCTGGCGCGAATGGAAGCCTCCGACCTGGGCAGTGCGTACGGCGACGAGGTGCCCAGCTTCGGCGCGGAGTACCTGATCCCGCGTCCGTTCGACCGGCGCCTGCTGGTGATGCTGGCGCCGGCAGTGGCGCAGGCGGCGATGGATTCGGGCGTGGCGACCCGGCCGATCGCCGACATGGGGGCGTACAAGGACAAGCTCGGCCAGTTCATCTATCGCACCGGATTGCTGATGAAGCCGGTGTACGAGCGCGCCCGCGCCGACTGCAAGCGCGTCGCCTACGCCGAGGGCGAGGAAGAGATCGTGCTGCGCGCCGTGCAGACGGTGATCGACGAGCGCATCGCGCGGCCGATCCTGATCGGTCGCCCGGACGTGATCCAGGCCCGCATCGAGCGGCTGGGTCTGCGCATACGCGCCGGCGTGGATTTTGACCTGACCAACATCCACGACGACCCGCGCTTCAACGATTACTGGCAGCAGTATCACGCGATGACCGAGCGGCGCGGTGTCAGCCCGGCTGCGGCGAAAAACCTGCTGCGCTCGCGGCCCACCCTGATCGCCGCGATGATGGTCGAGCGTGGCGAGGCAGACGCGCTGCTTTGCGGCATGGTCGGGCGCTACCACAAGAAGCTCGGTTATCTGCGCAGCGTATTCGGGCTCGACCCCGGCGTGTCTTGCACCTCGGCGATGAGTGGTGTGATCAACGACAAGGGCGCGTGGTTTTTCCTCGACACCCACGTCCAGGTCGACCCCACCGCCGAGCAGATCGCCGAGGCCACGATGCAGGCCAGCTACCGACTCAAGATTTTCGGCATCGAGCCGAAGGTGGCGCTGCTGTCGCATTCCAATTACGGCAGCCATGACAATCCCAGTGCGGCGAAAATGCGCAAGGTCTGGCAGATCCTGAAGGCGCGCGCGCCGAAACTGGAGATGGACGGCGAGATGCAGGCCGATACCGCCTGGGACGAAGCGCTGCGCAAGCGCATGTTCCCGCACACTACGTTGAGCGGACGGGCCAACCTGTTCGTGATGCCGAACATGGATGCGGCCAACATCACCTACAACATCGTGCGGGTGATGACCGACGGCGTGGCGATCGGCCCGATCCTGATCGGTGTGGACAAGTCCGCGCACATCCTGACCCCGGCATCGAGCGTGCGGCGCATCGTCAACATGACCGCGGTGGCGGCGGTCGATGCGCAGATCCGTGCGGCGCAGGGCGCGCGCCACGGTTGAGCGCGCGAACTATGGTCCGGACAAGCGTCATCTGTCCTCGTCAGAGCAGCGCAAGATGAGCGGGACTCGGTGCTGGCGGCAGGCGGCGAAGCGCATTGTGCCGCTGTACTGGCTTGTCGGCCTGCTGAATTACGTGGGTTTTCGCGTGCGGCTGACGCGTGCGAACCGGATTGAGCCGGGCGGCGGCTGGCTGCGGGTGCCACCACCGAGCCTTCGTTATCGGGTCCATCGCGCCTTCGATTCGGCGAGCTATCTCGACAACGGGCGCTCCATTGCGCGCTGCCTCGCGGACGCCTTGAGTGCACAAGGCGTCGCGCTGAAGGATCTGGTTGTACTGGACTTCGCCTGTGGGCCTGGCCGGGTCATCGGCGAGCTCGCCAGCGCGGCCGAAGCCTGCACGCTGTCTGGATCAGACATCGACGTGCAGGCGATCGCCTGGGCATCGGAGAACCTCTCCTCGTTGGCACGCTTCTCGGTCAACACCACCGCCGCGCCGATTACCCCAGCGCGATGTTTGGCGTGATCTACAGCGTGTCGCTGTTTACCCACCTGGATGCCCGGGCCCAGGATGAATGGCTGACCGAAATGCAGCGTTTGCTCAAGCCCGGCGGCGTGCTGCTGGCGACGACCCGCGGCCGCTTCACGCTGGATAGCTGCACCCCGGCGAACGCGCGTCCCTGCAACGTGACGGCATCGTCTATCGGACCGATCACAAGGGTCGCTTCAAGCTGGCTGGTCTGCCTGATTTCTACCAGACCACGTTCCATACGACGGAATACGTGCGCCAGCACTGGGGCTCGTACCTCCCCGTCGGCGAGCATATTGAAGGCGGCTTGAACGGACATCAGGGTATCGTCGTGATGCGCAAACTCGCTGGCACAGAACCGTGACGCGGCCTGAGTAGTTCGACGGGTGCCGCGGCCGGGCAGTCCCGCCGTGCGTCAGCGCATGGCTCGATGATTGGCGCGCACGCTGGCAAGCGCTAGACTCAAAGGCCGTCGCGCAGCGACCCCGGCGGCGCGAATCAATGTCAGGCACGCAACGGTGCCGCGGAGAATTTCATGGATCAACTCGACGACATCCTCGACCAGGACCTCGACCCTACCGAAACCAACGAGTGGATGGAATCGCTCGATGCGGTGATCAATCACGACGGCACCGAACGCGCGCATTTTCTGCTGGAAAAGATGGTCGACACGACCCGGCGCTCGGGTGGCTACCTGCCGTTCAACCCCACCACCGCGTACGTCAACACCATTCCGGCCAGTCAGGAGGCGAAAAGCCCCGGCGACGCCGCATTGGAGTGGCGGATCCGCTCGATCATCCGCTGGAACGCGATGGCGATGGTGGTGCGCTGCAACCGCGAGCCGGGGTCGCTGGGCGGCCATATCGCCAGCTTTGCCTCGTCGGCGACACTGTACGACGTCGGCTTCAACCATTTCTGGCGCACCCCCTCGGAGAACCATCCGGGCGATCTGATCTGCTACCAGGGCCATTCCAGCCCCGGGCTGTATGCCCGCTCGTACCTGGAGGGCCGTCTCAGCGAAGCACGGCTTGACAACTTCCGGCTGGAAACCCTGGACGCCCCCAGCCTGCCGTCCTATCCGCATCCCTGGCTGATGCCCGATTACTGGCAGGTGCCGACCGTGTCGATGGGTCTGGGGCCGATTCAGGCGATCTACCAGGCGCAGTTCCTGAAGTACCTGGAAGCGCGCGGGCTGATACCCAAGAGCGATCGCAAGGTATGGTGCTTCCTCGGCGATGGCGAGGTGGACGAACCTGAATCGCTGGGTGCAATTTCGGTGGCCGGGCGCGAGAAGCTCGACAACCTGATCTTCGTGATCAACTGCAACCTGCAACGCCTGGACGGGCCGGTGCGTGGCAACGGCAAGATCATCCAGGAACTCGAAGGCGGGTTCCGCGGCGCCGGCTGGAACGTGATCAAGCTGGTCTGGGGTTCCTACTGGGATCCGCTGCTGGCGCGCGACACCAACGGCGTGCTGCGCAAGCTGATGATGGAAACCGTCGATGGCGAGTACCAGGCCTGCAAGGCGCTGGGCGGCGCGTACACGCGCGAGAACTTCTTCGGCAAGTATCCGGAAACACGCGAGATGGTCGCCAACCTGTCCGACGAGGACGTGTGGCGCCTGAATCGTGGCGGCCATGACCCGCACAAGGTCTACGCGGCTTATCACGCGGCGGTGCACACCGAAGGCATGCCGACCGTGATCCTCGCCAAGACGGTCAAGGGTTACGGCATGGGCTCGGCCGGCGAGTCGATGAATATCGCGCACCAGGCCAAGAAGATGGATCACGATGCGATCCTGCTGTTCCGGGACCGTTTCCATATTCCGGTCGACGACAAGCAGCTGGAAGGCGATGGACCGGAGTCGGTACCGTATTACCACCCGGGCATGGATTCACCCGAGGTCAAGTACATGCTGGAGCGCCGCCACGAGCTCGGGGGCTTCCTGCCACAGCGTCGCGAAAAATCCACGGTCTCGTTGTCGGCACCGGACATGAAGGAATTCGAAGCGCTTACCAAGAGCACCGGCGAGCGCGAGATCAGCAACACCATGGCGCTGGTACGCGGCATGAACCTGCTGTTGCGCAACAAGCAGCTGGCGCCGCACGTGGTGCCGATCGTGGCCGATGAGGCGCGTACGTTCGGCATGGAAGGCATGTTTCGCCAGATCGGCATCTACGCTCCGTTCGGGCAGAAATACAAGCCGCAGGACGCCGATCAGTTGCTGTATTACCGCGAGGCGGAGAATGGCCAGGTGCTGCAGGTGGGCATTTCCGAGGCCGGTGGCGTCTCGGCGTGGATTGCCGCCGGTACCAGTTACTCGGTGTCCAATCTGCCGATGCTGCCGTTCTTCATCTTCTACTCGTTCTTCGGCTTTCGCCGCGTCGGCGACCTGATCTGGGCCGCTGGCGACCAGCACACACGCGGCTTCCTGATCGGCGCCACGGCCGGTTGCAGCTTCCCTGGCGAAGGCCTGCAGCACTCGGACTGCACCTCGCAACTGGTGGCAGGCACCGTCCCCAATTGCCGGGCGTACGACCCGACCTACTCCTACGAGGTGGCGGTGCTGCTGCACCATGGTGTCAAGGAAATGTTCGAGCAGCAGCAGGATGTTTTCTACTACATCACCACCACCAACGAGAACTACACCCACCCGGAGATGCCCGAGGGCTGCTATGACGGCATCATCAAGGGCATGTATCTGCTGCGCGGTGCGGGCAAGGACAAGGGCAAAAGCAAGGCGCCGCGCGTGCAGTTGATGGCGGCGGGAGGGAGCGTGGGCGAAGCGGTACAGGCCGCCCAACTGCTCGAAGCCGACTTTGGTGTCAAGGCCGACGTGTGGTCGTGCCCCAGCTTGAGCGAGTTGTCGCGCGACGGATTCGATTGCGAGCGCTACAACCGCCTGCATCCGGAGGCCAGGGAGCCGCGCGTACCCCACGTTGCACAGTGCCTTTCCGGCCACGATGGCCCGGTCGTGGCCGCCACCGAATATGTGCGTGCCGTTGCCGATCAGGTACGGGCATTCATACCCGATGGGCGCTCCTTCACGGCCTTGGGCGCCGACGGCTACGGGCGCTCGGATACGCGCGAGCATCTTCGGCATTTCTTCGAAGTGGATCGCTACTGGATCGCCCATGCCGCGCTGGCGGCGCTGGCGAAGGAAGGCAAGGTCAATGCGAAGGACGTCAGTCGCGCGATCAAGGAGTACAAGCTCGATCAGGACAAGCCAAACCCGCTGACCGTGTGACGATATTGGCGCAGTGTCCAAACGAAAAGTCCGCCATTTGGCGGGCTTTTCCCTACCGGATCAGTCGGACCATCGACCCGACTCAATCCTCGTCGTTGCTGCGGAAAAGCTGGCGCAGCAAGAAGAACGCGCCAATCGTGCCAGCGACAATGGCCACCGTGGTGGCCGGGTGTCGGCTCACCTGGCGGCGCATCCGCCGGTACTGGTAGTTCGCCTCATCGGCCAAATCTTCCGCGGCATGCGACAACTGCCGGCCGTAATCGCGGCCACGCTTTCCGAAACCCTCGTGCAGGCGCCGGCGTCCGCGCTCAAACAAGTTCTGCGCTCCGCGCTTGCCGCTGTCGACATAGTCGTTTGCTACATCCCCGGCGTGTGTGGCAGCGTCGCGGACATGCTGTTGGATCTCACGGTTGTGCATGGAGTGACTCCTCAGGGTTCAGGGCGAAAGGGTTCAGGGCGGACAGGTTGACAGTGCGGCCGTGACCGAGGCGTAAACATCTCCCTCGCTCTTTGTGCTTCGTTCAGGCGCCGAGCCGGTATTCGCCGCCACGCTCCAGCGCGCGCCGGTAGGCGGGTCGGGCCTGGATGCGCTCAAGGAAGCCGCTCAGGCGCGGGTAATCGCTGCCCAATCCGCCGCGCGCGGCGAGCGCCTCCAGCGGAAAGCTGAGCTGGATGTCAGCGGCACTGAGCTCGTCGCCGACGAACCACTCGTGCTGACCCAGTTCACCCTCCAGGTAATCCCGATGAAGTTTCAGTTGCGGGTCGGTGAACGTGCGATCGACCTTGTTTGCAATGCTGCGGGCGATCGGTCTGACGAAGAACGGTGCTGACGCCGCCCTGACCTGGTTCAGGACCAGCTTCAACAGCAACGGTGGCATCGCCGAGCCCTCCGCGTAGTGCAGCCAGTAGGTGCAGCGCAGGCGTTCGGGCGAGCCCGCTGGTGGCAGCAGACGGCCGTCCCCGTAACGTTCGGCCAGGTATTCGATGATCGCGCCCGATTCGGCCAGGGTCAGCTCGCCATCGGTGATCACCGGCGACTTGCCCAGTGGATGCACGCGCTTGAGCTCCGGCGGCGCCAGCATGGTCTTCGGATCTCGCTGGTAACGCTTGATCTCGTACGGCACGCCGAGCTCTTCCAGCAACCACAGGATGCGCTGCGAGCGTGAGTTGTTGAGATGGTGGACGGTGATCATGCCACCCTCCGCAAATTGTGTTGTATCGGTGGGAAGTCGCTCGCGGGCGGTGCTTTTTGGTCCGGAATCGGAATGGGAATGAGGATCGAAAAGCGGAAAGCGGAAAGCGAAAAGCGAAAAGCAGGAAGCAGGACGCAGGAATCGGAAAGTGGGAAGTGGGAATCGGGAATCGGGAATCGGGAATCGGGAATCGGAAATCGGAAATCGGGAATCGGGAAGGAATCGGGAATCGGGAATTCGGTAATCGGGAATCGCAGGAGCAGAGCAAGAGCTATCGCGTCCCGGCGGGCTGCTTAGCGCGAGTCTAGGCGTTCGCGCGAGCGCGAGGCTCAGTAGATCTCGGCGACGCAGCAGCGCAGGCTGCCGCCAGCTTTCTCGATCTCGCTGAGTTCGACGCTGCCGATGGCGAAGCCATACGTCGCCAGCGCATCGCGCTGCTCGTCGCCCAGCGCGGCGGCGGCGCCGGCACTCATCCATACCCGTTGTTCTGACAGGGTGATCGCGTTGCCGGCAAACGCCTGCTTCTGCGCCGGGGTCAGCCAGATCGCGTGGCCGCCGCAGGCGTGGGCAATCGCCTTCGCGGCTGCCGGATCGCGGAAACCGTCGGCGGCGATGATCGCCGCGCGGCTGGCCAGCAAGGTCAACACCACGTTGGTGTGATATTCGGTTTCGGCCAGCTCGAAACAGAAGGTCAGGTTCAGATCGAACGCCTGGTGCATCGCCTGGGCACCCGCCATGTTGCAACGCTCGCTGAGGCCGCAGTAACCGACGCCGCGGATGCGGTCGATCACCAGTGAGCCGGTCAATTCGGCAACCAGGTTGGCGCGAATGGACAGATCGATCTCGTCATACCCCAGCACCGTGCGGAAGAAGCGGCGGATGTCGGCGCGCGCGGTCTCATGCTGACGCACCGGGTGGCGCATGTGCCCGACCACCAGCCGGCCCGGCGCGGTGGCGAACACGTTGTTTGGAAATACGGCGTCGGGTGTCACCGGATCGCCGGGGAAGGTGATTATCGGTACGTCTGCACGCAGGGCTTGTGCCAGCGCACTGTGCTGGGCCAGCGCCTTGGCTGGATCGACGGCCCGGCAGGTGTCCATGTAGCGGTTGTCGCGCGCCGATTCCGCCGCCAGGCTGAACTCGGCCGGCGCGACCAGAAACGCCGCCCGTGCCGTGGCCGGCGCACCCAACCGTGGCAGCAGCGCGGCGAAGGCGTCGAGAAATTCGGTGGGGGAGGTGGTAATCACGGACGCGCTCCTGGAAGGATCCACAGGTTATCTCCTGCCGACTCGGGCGGTGCGCCTTTCGTCGGAACGATGCCGCTACGGCCGCCGTTGGCGTTCTCGCGAGTAACCTAAGCGGTCTGTCGTTAGTGAGAGCGGGTGAGATTCCATGAGTAGCGACGCACCACACGTAGTCACCGACGACGCCGGCATTCGCAAACTGGAAGCACTGGTGCGTGAGTTGCAGGGTAATAGCCGCGTCATGCTGTTCCTGCGTGATGGCAGCACCTGTGAGGGCATGGTCACCGTGCGACCGAGCATGCAAGTGTTCCGCGACCACGATGGTATCGAAGGCAGCAATGCCGAGGTGCAGCTGGAGCGCCCCGTTACGCCAACCTGGCACCAACGGATCTGGCTGGACCAGGTCGTGCGGGTCGAGCACCTCGATTCGGGGTTGGCCAGCGAGAGCTGAACGAGGCCAGGAGTCTGTCGGACTTCGGTCGTCCGGTTCGCGAATCCGGCTGTTCGGTCCACTAGCCGCCGCTTCTTGGTCCATAGAACCATGATGGACCGGCGAATCGGCGGTTGCCGTCTTCACACGGCTGAATTCTCGCCTCGATCCACGAAGCCCGACACAGTCAGGACGTGAGGCCAGTTGCGTTGCCGCACCCGGCGTTCCAAGCTGGTCGCCTCACATCGAGCGGAGGGATACGGATGAACAACGCACCTCGTCTTGGCGTACTTTTCGTCGTCTGCACCGGTGTGCTGCTGGCCGCCTGTTCGCAGCAGCCCGGCACTCCGGCGCCCACCGCTGAGCAGCAAAAGACGCAGGCCGATGCTGCCTCGGCCGCGCGCAATCTCGCCACCTATCGGCAGTTGCTGAAACTTCACGACGACGAGATGGTGGTGACGATGGGCAAGGACATCGTCAACCGCTTTCCGAACAGCGACGCCGCAAAAGAGGTGGCGCAGACGTTGCCGGCGATCGAAAAGCGCTACGAGGCAAACCGCGAGACGAACCGCCTGGCGGCATTGTGGACGTATCAGGTTGCGCCCATGGCCGGTGGCACGCAGTCGACTGCCAGCATCTACAGCAGCCGGCGTGGCGACGATGAGCAGGTCCGGTTGGTGTTGCGCCGGCACACCAGCTGGGGGCAGAGCGCGTTCCTGTACGGGAGCAAGCCCGGCTTCCTCTGCCACGGCAACTGCACCATCAGCGGCAAGGCGGACGGCAAGCCGGTACGGATCAAGGCATTTGCTCCCGAGGGCGGGGAGCCGGCGCTGATGATTCGCGATGACAAGACCTTCATCGCGCTACTGAAGAAAACCCGGCAGCTGGACCTGGATGTCACCCTGCTCAATGGCAAGAAGGATCAGACGCTGGTGTTCGAAGTCGGCGGCTTCGATTCCGCCAAGTGGCAGCCGCTGAACAAGGTTCGCAAGAACAAGTCTGGCAGGAACTAAAATCGCCGAGGTGAGTCACAGGTATTGCGCCGGCTCGCGCAGCGGTTCGCGGGCGCGGCGGCGACGCCACGCGTGGCGCCGGCCATTGACGCATTTTCCATCCAGGATTCCAGCGAAGGTTTTGCCATGTCCAAGCCAGGTTTGCTGATCACTTTCACGTTGGCTGGCTTGCTGGCCGCCTGCTCCAGCGTGCCGTACGTCCAGCGCCAGCAACAACGTCAGGCGGCCTATGCGGCGGCAGCCGGTGCTCCGGTGACGAGTTTCCATTTCTTCAATCTGTGGTCGTGGGAGCCGTTGAGCGACAGCGAGCTGGTCGTGTACACCCGGCCCAGCCAGGCCTGGCTGCTGGACCTGGACGGGAGTTGCCAGAACCTGGAGTTCACCCATGCGATCGGCCTTACGTCCAGTACCGGCGAAGTGTCGGCACGCTTCGACAAGGTGTTGACGGGCCGGCGTTACCTGCCCTGCACGATCATGCGGATCAGGCCGGTCAACGTGAAGCAGTTGCGAGTGGCGCAGGAGGCACAGCGCGAGATCAACGCGGAGCCACGCGAGCACCCTGCACCCGCGCCCAACCAATGAGAGCGGCGCTGTCCGCGCGCAGTCTGGTGCCGTCCTGCGGCTTCAGCGCACTACCGTCACCGGTACATGCGCGCGCGCCAGCACGTTGCTGGATACCGAGCCGAGCAGCCAGCGTGCCAGCGCGCCACGCTCGGTATGCCCGATCACGATGTGGTCGACGCCGTATTGGTCGACCTGGCTGAGCAGCACGTCGCCGGGACTGCCGTAGACCAGTTCCACATCCACGAGATTCGCCGCGTCCGGCACGATTGCGGTCAACTCCGCCAGCAATTCCTGCGCACGCTGGGTACCGGAGTCCGCCATCAGCAGCGCACATGCATCAGCGCCGCCCTCGGTGACTTGCAGCACCGACACCACGCGAACACGGCCGCTGTTGCAGCGGGCCAACTCGATCGCGAATTGGAACGCACGGCGAGAGGCCTCAGAGCCGTCGTAACCCACCAGCGAGTACTTGACCATGTTTTCCATCCCGTCATTCGGCAACCCAGGTCCGCCGGATCCCAATGAGGATCGGCGCCGGCACCACCCTACGGCGTTTGGCGGCGATCAGGCAAGGTCCGGTC
>CAJDVU010000086.1_pt1 | contig 11576 bp, 11 predicted proteins | sample 7391431 | NCBI WGS metagenome assembly CAJDVU01 (sample SAMEA7055700, study PRJEB34461) | soil metagenome | biome: terrestrial ecosystem; feature: Peninsula; material: soil | place: Antarctica | collected 2016
TGGCGGCGACAAGCCGGAAATGGGGTTGGACTCGAGCCCTCAGATCTGAATGGCTGTCGCCGCCGACACCTTGTTTTGAGGATGCCGCCCATCGGCCGAACCACCAAGGGTTGATCCGCCTTGAGCGAGATCGTGAACCTGTGCGCCGCGATCGCGGCCACCTGGACGTACCGATGGCAACCGACGAGTGTTTGGGAGCGCAAGCTCAAGGGCGTGCAAGCGCCTTGATCCAGAACGGTGACTGGTGCGGGATCACTCCGTAACCGGCCGGGAATATCGCGGAGACGGCAAATCAAATCAGGGTGTCCATTCCAACGCCTGCGACGAGCGGGAGCGAAGAGCTATGCGCCTGTTGACACGGACGGCGAAATGGTGACGCCGTTTTGTTACCGTTTTGTTGTCACCGGGATCAGGACGGACTACCTATATTCCGGAAGCTTGGTACACCATGAACGTTTAACACGAGCGGCTCACGGAGGCGAGACGGCATTCACGTTTGATGCTAGCCTCACTTCCTGCCCTGCGTCTGGGTTGCCTCGCGATCGCCGGCTTCGATTACCGATACGCGTTTGCATGAGTCAATTCGCCCTGGGTTGGTGTGCACAGGGTCTCGTATGTCGAACCCGACGGCCAATAACACGTTCGCCTTCCGCGCGTTCCTCAGTTACAGCCATCAGGACAAGGCTTGGGCGGACTGGTTGCACAAGGCGCTGGAAACTTGGCGTGTCCCCTCACGCCTCGTCGGCACGACCACGCCAGCCGGTGTGATCCCAGAACGCCTCGCGCCGATCTTCCGCGACCGTGACGAACTGGCAAGTGCCACTGACCTCGGCCGCGAAGTCAGCGCGGCATTGGCAAAGTCCGAGACGCTGATCGTCGTCTGCTCGCCAAACTCGGCTCAGTCACGATGGGTCAACGAGGAGGTCCTGGCGTTCAAGAGGATGGGGCGCGAAGAACGGATTTTATGCTTGATCGTCGCTGGTGAGCCCTACGCCACCGACAAGCCTGGTCGTGATGCGGAAGAGTGCTTCTGCCCGGCATTGCGTTTCACGCTCGATGGCAGCGGTAGGCCCACTGGCGAGCGCACCGAACCGATCGCCGCAGACGCACGCCCTGGCGCCGACAGCAAAGGCAACGCGAAACTGCGGCTGATTGCGGGGATGCTGGGCGTCGCGTTTGACGCCTTGGTCCAACGCGAAGCCCATCGCCATCGTCGCCGGATGCTGGCCATCACCGTGGCGTCGGTGCTGGGCATGGCGATCGCCACTGGCTTGGCGGTGAGCGCGTACGTGGCCCGCAGCGAGGCCCGCCAACGCCAGGCGCAAACCGAGGACGCGCTGAATTTCATGCTCGGCGACCTGCACGACAAGCTTGAGGGTATGGGCCGGCTGGACCTGATGGCCGCGGTGACCGACAAGGTGATGGCGCTGTTCGCCGCCAGCAAGCCTGGCTCGCTGACCGACCTCGAACTCACCCAGCAGTCGCGTGCCTTGGTACAGATCGGTGCGATCCGCTTGGGCGAGGCTCGATATGGCCCGGCCATGGATGCCTTTCAACGCGCCGATCAGCGCAGCGCCGAACTGACTGCGCGGCATCCCCGCAACGGCCGATTCCTTTTCGATCGCGCCCAGGCCGAATACTGGATCGGCTTCGTCTACTGGCAGCAACGCAAACTGACCGAAGCCAACGCATGGCTGACCCGTTACCGCGATTCCGCCCTCGCGCTGCTGAAGATCGACCCACACAACAAAGACTGGCAGCTCGAAACCACCTACGGCGAACACAATCTGGCCGTGCTGGCGCTTGATCGGGGGGATCTGGATTCCGCGCAACGCGGGTTCGAGGCGGAGTTGACTGAACAGGAACAAATTGCCCGCGCTCAACCCGACGACGCCGATTTGGCCGCACAAGTCGCCGATACGATCTCGTGGCTTGGTAGTGTGGCCGAAAAGCGTGGCGACTTGGCCAGCGCCCAGCGTTTGTTCAGCGAACAAACCGGCCAGCTCGCCAGGCAGCGTAGCCTGCACCCCGAGGATTTTCGCTGGTTGTACGCGTTGGCAGACGCGCAGGGACTACTGGCCGTGTCATTGGGCACCACGAGCCGGCACGACGAAAGTTTGCGCGTCCTCGCCGAAGCGGCGGACGCCTACCAGACCTTGACAAAACATGACCCGGGCAATATCCAGTGGCGTATCAAATTGGCCAGCGTGCAGGTCCGACAGGCGTCGTATGCCTTTGAGGCGAATCAGCCCGCTCAAGCCGCAACGCAGGTGTCGACCGCGATGGCCAGCTTGCAGGACCTTGGACCGTCGCCAGCAACGCAGGGCGAGCGGCAGATCCATCGCGTGCTCAGCCCCGGGTGGCTGCTGCGCGCCCGCATCGCACAGCACCGGGGCGACCTGCGGGCAGCGACGGACGCGGCCAACCGCTCGCTTGCCGAAGCACGCAACGAGACAACGAAGGACGCCGTGGACGACGCCAGCCTGGCCGATCGGGCCAATGCGCTGCTGATTCTGGGCACGCTGCAGCGTGCGCAATCGCCCGACACATCTGCGCCGGCCTGGGCGCAGGCACACGCGTTACTTGTCGCGCGCGCGTCCGCTTCTCACTACTGGCGCCTGCTCGACCCTTGGCTGCGCGTGTGCCGGCTGACGGGCGATGCAGCCCATGCACAAATCGCGTTGGATCGCCTCAACGCCAGCGGCTACGTGCCGCTGGAGCCCTGGCCGACACTCGGCCAGTTAACCCCCGCAGCCACCCAAGGAGAACATCATGTTGATTGACCGCGAACGTCGCCCCACCGCACGGATTTCCATCATCGTGATCGACTTCCACGAAATCGGCGGCAGGGACCACTGCACCCACGCCGACATCGAATTGACCGACACCGGTAACGGCAAGGTCAGTCAGGGCAGGATCAACGATGTGATCGTGGTCTACGCCGAGGTCTACCTGGAATTCAACGTACACGCGAGGCAGGGTGACGCGCACACCTATATGCCTGTCGGTATCAGCTTCAGGGAAACGACTGACGTCCGGGCCCAGGAGGCTGCCGGCAATCACAGCGGGGATCGGCCCCACCGCGATCCGCTCGGTCACGCGGCGTTCCCGCTACGCACCACGGTCTCCAAGGGCGACACCACGCAACTGACCCTGCTCGATGCCAACCCCGAACCCGGCAAATTCAAATTCAGCCTGATCATCCAGCGCTCCGATGGATTGCTGGGCGTCGTCGACCCAAAAATCCACAACAATCCGGTCATGCAATAGCGCCGTTGCCGCAGTATTTGACGAATGGTCGTTGCGAAAAGCTGCCCCGACCCATCAAGGCCAAAAAAGCGACACGACACTCAAGGCAGGGTCGCTCGCGTAGCTCACGGTTGGGATACGTAATCCCTCGGACCATGGTACGGGCGACGGGGTGTCGCCCTCGAAAGCGGCACCGCCCACACGTCACTGACTGCAGCGACTGTACGGGCGAACATGCGATGGACCGTCGCGTGTCGACCTCCATGCATAGGTCTCGGTCTCAGCTATGCGTAGTTGCCAACTGCAAGGTCTCTGGTGATGAGCAAGCTGACCCCCGTTCTTCGAGAAAGTACACTTTGAGATCGCCCGGGTTTGGGATATGCAATTCGAGGGCAAGATCAAACCTCGCTGCGATCGAGATTGCAGCTGCCGGAGATCAGCGGCAACTGGCATGTGACAAAGCCGCCAGAACGCCGGACCGAATCGCGAATGTCGCGACGAAACGCCAGCTCCTGATCAGAGGGCGCTTTCTCAAGATGCTGTTTTGCCGATCGCCGAGGCGCTCATACTTGCCCCTCAACACAGGAGGCAACATGGAAACGATCCACGTAGTGCAGCCGTTCGATCAAGGGAAGAGAGGCTTGGTACCGGGCCAAGTCTTGCAGTTCAAGACGGCTGATGAGGCCACGCGCAGGGCACGCAAGCTGGCCGACAAGCATGCCGGCATCGTCGCGTACAGCATGGACGTGGACGAAGAGAGCGGAGACTACGGCACGCCGCGAGTGCTGTTCCAGTCCGGGGACGTGCCAGAGCTTTGAGCGGCTATTTGCGGATGCCAAACGGGGGTCGAAGTCTGGCATTTTTCCGTGTTCTCATCCCTGCACGCGCAGTTGATCGAGCAGTCGTGCGGGGGAAATGAACCCGACCTCTTTTTGTGTGCGTTTTGGGGGACCGCGATTTCCCTTGCTTGTCGGGCAGTGAACCCCACCTCGTTCGCTCAGTGCGCCTTGTCGTCAGCGTGCAAGAGCCAGTGCAGCGCTTTCTCGAACGCCGCCTCCGTCTGTGGCAAGGGAACGGAAGCTTCGAAATGGCCCGCGTTCGGCAAGGTCACAAGTTCCGCACGGTCGCCTGCCTTTTTGGCCGCTTCGACATAGGCGCGGACCGGGACCGGATCGACGATCGGATCGTGGTCGCCCTGGATGAAAACCTGCGGCGCTCCGAGCGGCAACAACTGTCGCGGCGAAGTCTCGGCATAACGATGCGGATATTTTTCCGGCGACCCACCCATCACTTGATCGACCGATGCGTGACAACTATCCGAGGGACTTTGCCGGTATTCATAAAGATCGGTGACTGCGGCGAGGCCGAGCACGCCATGGATGAGCAGCGGATCAGGCCGGTAAAGCTCGCTGTCTTTTGGAAGCCGCGCGCGCGTCGCGAGCCAGAGCGCGAGTTGGCCGCCGGCGGAATGGCCGGCCGCGTAAACGCGTTTCAAGTCGATCGGTTCAGTCTTCGCAATAGTGCGCAGATCATCGGTCGCATTCGCCACGTCGAGAAAGGTGCCGGGCCAGCCGCCGCCGTCATCACCGACGCGTCGAAATTCGATCGTCCAAGTAGCGACTCTGCGCTGCGCCAACCACGCGGCCATCCGCGTCATGTAAACGTAATCGAACTGTGCCATCCAGCAACCGCCGTGCACGAGGACAACAACAGGGAACAGTCCGGCGCCTTTGGGTAACCGCAGTTCGCCAAACTGCTGTGGTCCGCTTCCGTAAGCGATGCGTTTCGCCGGCGGCGGTAGCGGCATAGCGGAAAGTTCTGACCAGCGCAACAGCTTCGGTGGAGCGTCCGCTCCAGCGCCGGGCGCGATGAACATTAAACCGAGGAGGGCAAGCAGTAGTCGGAGCGCGTTCATGCGACGCAGCGTAGCTGACATGAACGGCAAGGATGTCAGGATCGAATGACACTGACTCAGGCCAGATCCCGTTTTCTGTGCCATTCCTGCGGCTTTTAACAACGGCACAGCTGGTCAAGCAGGAACCCAACGACGCTAGCCCTTCGTAGTTGCGCAAGGCGCTGGATCCCCGCTTGACCCGCCATACGGCTGCTAAAAGGAAGCGAAGGGGCAGGTCTAGCATCATTGCATTCGCATATCTAAACGGCCCGGCGGACGATTCGTCCGACCGTGGTGAAATGAACTCCGAATTGAGCGGCAATCTGCGTATCGCTGTACTCACCGGCTGCCCACGCCGCCTGCATGGCGGTATCGCGATCCGGGTGGGCTTTCGCAATCGCATCCAGCGGTTGGGTCGGGGGTCGGCGCTGAGCACGCGAAATATTGATGTCATCCTGCCACCGCCCAGCTCGCTGGTGCACACCAGCGACAAATGCATCGTCACCGAGGAACACCTGACGGTTCAGATGTCTCCAGATCGACTCACCTTCCCTACCTTCATGCACAAACCTCTCGTACGCCGCCACGGCTCGCGCACGGCGCGCTCCAAACTGCGCAAGAAGTCCATCGGTCTCCAGCCAGGCCGGCGCGCCCACCTCACCCATGACGGCTTCGAAACCGGGGTCGAAACCGGAGTCAGAGTGCGCTTTCCGACCATAAATCGTGGGCTGCCCCGACAGACGGTGTCCGCTTGCGGAGGGAAACTGGAGCGATGCCAGCACGGACGCCACCATGCCTCGCCAGCCACGACTCGACCTCGCCAACATCCCGCAGCACGTCGTCCAGCGTGGTAATGATCGCCAGCCGTGCTTCTTCTCCGACGTGGACCGCGTGCGCTACCTGCAAGACTTGCGGGAAGTCGCAGTGCGCGCGGGCTGCAGCGTCCATGCGTACGTGCTCATGGCCAACCACGTGCATCTGTTGATGACGTTCGCCGCCAACGGCCAAATTGCTCGGGTGATGCAATCTCTGGGTCGACGCTACGTGCGCTACATCAATGATCGATACCGGCGCACCGCCACGTTGTGGGAAGGACGCTACAAGTCATCACTGGTGGATCGGGAAACCTATCTACTTCACTGCTATCGCTATATCGAGCTGAACCCGGTACGCGCCCGCATGATCGCCGACCCGTTCGACTACGCCTGGTCGAGCCACGCGCACAATGCCTTCGGGCGCGACGACCCGCTGATCCATCCCCACCCTGTCTATCTGGCGCTAGGCGGTACAGACGCGGAGGGAAATAGCGCATACCGCGCCCTCGCCATGGAAAACCTGTCCCAAGATCATCTCGACGCCATCCGCGTCCATCTTCAGCGCCAACACGCCTTGGGCTCGGACCGCTTCCGCACCGCTATTGAAGCGCAACTCACGCGCCGCGCACGGCCGGCCAAGATCGGGCGTCCGCGCAAAGCGCATCAAGAAGAGCAAACCTCGAAAAGCGCGCTCTGACCGCGCGCCACCGTAGCTGGATCAGCAAGGCGGTCCGGCATGAAAACGTGCGAAAACGTCAGACTCTAACTGCTGTTTTGACGCAGTACACTGACCGTCCAGCCATCCAAGCCATCCAGGGCCACAACGGAGGTGTAGCACCATGTTGACCATGATCGAGGGACTTCCGGACCACGTGATCGGCATCAGAATCAGCGATAAATTGCGCGCGGAGGACTACGTGCGGCAGCTCATCCCACTAGTCAACCAGAAGCTGGAAAATCACCACAAGCTCGACTTGCTGTGCTGCATCGAAGGCGAATGGAAAGGCATGGAGGCCGGCGCGGTGTGGCAGGATCTACGGCTCGGGCTGGGCAGGATCGGCCACTGGGCGCGCATGGCGATCGTCAGCGACATCAAATGGCTGGAGAACGCCATCAAGCTTTTCAGGCTGTTTTCGCCCGGTGAAATGCGCCACTTTGACAGCGGCGATTACGCGGCTGCCAGGGAATGGGTCTGCGAGCGCGATCGCGCGCGCATCAACATCAAGCTGGATGCCGAGGCCGGCATCGTGGTGCTGGAGCCTGTCGCGGACAAGGCGCTGAGCGAAGACGATTTCGAGGCCGTCGGCAAGACAATCGGCAAGTATCTCGAGGATCATGACCGCCTTCGCGGCATCTTGATACACAGCCGGCAATTCCCCGGCTGGCAAAGTATCGGCGCCCTGTTCGCACACCTGAAGTTCGTCAACACGGTGCACGACAAGATCAGCAAGGTCGCCTTGGTCACCAACAGCCCGATGGGCACGTTCGCCGACCACGTGCTTGATCCGTTGATGCTGGCCAAGGTCCGCAAATTCGATTACGACGAGCGCGACGAAGCCATGAGCTGGTTGCAAGGCTGAGCGCCAACGTCGGCGAAAACTCCTCTACCGAGAAAACCAACGTCGAAAAGTGCACTCTTATCCCTGTTTTGCTTTCTCCGTGCCAGCTTCGCAGTTTCGGGGCATTGATCCACTGATTCATGTTGGGTAGCCAGGGCCGACTCCTCAACATCTGTCTTATTCGGACACGCATGCACATTAGACTGAAACTATTTCTGTTTATTCTTGCCGGAACCGTCCTCCTTGCGTGCGCCGCAGGATGGTATGTGGTGCAAAATCCTGACCGGTTTATTCCAAACCTTTCAGACTACTTGCAGAAGGACACCGGATTACAGGTACAAGTCCAGCACATTGAAGTTCAGGTATTCCCCGCTTTGATGGTCCGGGTCTACGGCTTGAAGATCAAGAATCCGAAGCCCTTCCCCTCCGGTGATTTCCTGAGCGTCCCCAGGCTCGATGCCGCGATAGAAATGCTTCCGCTTCTGCATGGCCAGATCGCCATCCGATCGTTGGTTTTGCACAAGCCAACTATCGATTTCATTTCGGACCCGGACGGCCTGTGGAACTTCCAGAATCCATCCGGTACCACGAAAGCACCCACGCACTTTTCGACGGCGACGATCCCCAGCCTGCACATTGAAAATGGAGTTCTGCGGGGTTCAAACCTGGTTGATCCGGCCGACAAACCCGGACCGGTGGTTCTCGATATGGGCGGTTTTTCCGCGCAAATCAACCAGACCTTGTACAAACCATCCGATAGCCACGACCCGTCAACAGGGTTTGCAGGTCATCTCGCAGCGGATACTGTGCGCTTCGGTTCGATTCGCACGAAGAATCTTCAGTCGCAACTGCTTTTCACGTCTAGGCAATTGGTCTTCAGCGACTTTGAAACCAAGACCTACCGTGGACAAGCCAGAGGAAGTTTTCTGTTGAACTTTGACGGCAAAAACACAACGTTCAAAACGGACCTGAAGGTAACCGGCATCGGCATGACTTATGTGCTTGCGGAGTTTCAAAAAGGCCCCCCTACGATGACGGGAGCGATGCAGGCACAGCTGAATCTGGAGGGCGAGATCGCACACACGTCAAGTCCGCTGTCGAGTGTCCATGGCTTCGCTCAGGTGTCAATACGAAAAGGTGAATTGCCGAAACTCGACCAAAACCAGAACATGATCGCCATGGAGCGTTTCCGCCCTCCAGGCACAGGGGCACTGCCTGCCTCGGCATTTTCGATCTTTACCGCAGACATGGAACTGCAGAACAATCACATCCAAAGCAAACGTATCGCTGTGGATTTCTACGGCACCGAAGTGGTGGGGTCTGGAAGCACGTCGGTGCTGGATGGCACCCTGGAATACAAGGGCGCCGCAAACGTTTTGAGCAAGCAGAGCTTGATCACCAACTTGTTCGCTCGCATGTTCAAGGAAGCCAAAGAGCAAAATGGACGGCTGACGTTTCCCCTGAAGCTCACAGGCACCCTGACCAAACCAACGCTATCCGTTGTCGAGTAACGCGAGCGTTGACCTCGAACCGGGTTCAGAGTCTGAGGTTTCCCCGCGAATCTTCCCGGTCAATCAACAGCTTGCGCGTCAATTAAGGAAACAGTGCGCGCATGATGCGGTCATTTCCCACGGGTTACGAAGCCAGAGGAGACCACACCATGCGCGCGACCGAAGTATTGCAAAAGTGTCTGGGTGACGCACTGGGCGCGATGCACGCGCTGCGCCGTCGAGTGCTGTTGCGAGCGGTGGAGTCGGTCGTTCACGGACGTCGCCTGACTTTGATCGATCTGGCGCGATCATGGCCCGGCGCCGATCGCATTCGTGCACCGTTGAAGGCACTGGATCGATTGCTGGGCAACCGCCATTTGCACGCCGAGCGCGAGCACATTTATTCGGCCATGGCGCGCTGGCTGGTACGCAGCAAGCAACCGATCATTATCATCGACTGGTCAGATCTTAAGGCCGACCGCAGCTGGCACCTGCTGCGTGCCGCCATGCCGGTGGGTGGTCGAACGCTGCCCATCCTGGACATGGTGTTTCCCGGCGGCAAACAAGGCTCGCCCAAAGCAGAGAAGCAGTTTTTGCAGCGCTTGGCCGACGTGCTGCCCGAGGACGTGTGTCCGATCCTTGTGACGGATGCTGGTTTTCGTGCGCCATGGTTTCGTGCAGTGGAGGCTATGGGTTGGCACTGGCTGGGGCGCTTGCGCAACACCACGTACGTCAAGTTCGACCATGCGTCGGACGAACCGTCATCGTGGGTGTCTTGCAAGAGCCTCTATGCGCTGGCGCGTCGCACGCCGCGCGACTTGGGACTGATGCATGTCGTGCGCAGCCATCCGCTGGCCTGCCACATGGTGCTGCATGCCAAACCGCCGAAAGGACGCAAGGATCGCAATCGCCGGGGTGTGCCTGCACGCAACTCCACTAGTCGCAAGAGTGCCCAGCGCGAACGTGAGCCGTGGTTACTGCAGGCCTCGCCAGCACTGGCGCTCAGCGCCGGACAGATCGTTGCGCTGTACACGCGACGCATGCAGATCGAACTGTCCTTCCGTGATCTGAAATCCCACCGCTACGGCCAAGCCTTTGAAGACAGCTTGACGCGTAAAGACAAGCGCATCGAGGTGCTGCTTTTGCTCAGCGCGTTGGCCGCGTTTGCTACCTGGCTGGTCGGCATGGCGTGTGAGGCGGCGGGTATTGATCAATGGTTGACACCGTTTCGCTCCAAGCGTCGGCTTTACTCGGTGATGCGTTTGGGCCGCGAAGCGCTGGTGCGACGATGGTCAAACGCACGGCTGGCTGACCTGGTCGATCAACTTCGTCACCCCAGTGCCGTGCTACTCGATCAGCTTGGCGTTCCAGCATGAGAAACGTGGGGAAACCTCAGACTCTGACCCCTGTTTCCCGCGTCAGGCCCGCGCATCGACCAGCCCGCGACAATTCAAACGGTTGTAAGTGAACCTGACCGCGCTTTTCTTAAAACCAACCCAGAGCGCATTTAACTTCCTTTGCCACGGTTTCGAGGCTGTTACGCCGCAATCCGTTCAATATTCTGTACCACGCTGCCAAGGCTACGATGCGCTTCCTCCAGATCAAAATCTGCCTGCAGGCCCAACCAGAATCGCTCACTGGTACCCAACGCCGCTGCCAGACGCACGGCCGTATCTGCGGTAACTCCGCGCTTGCCGAGCACGATTTCATTGATGCGGCGTGGCGGCACGCCGGCGGCACGTGCCAGCGCGTTCTGACTGATGCCCATCGGAGTCAGGAACTCCTCAAGCAGCACTTCGCCGGGATGGACGTTGGGCAAGGTTTTCATGGTCAACTCACTCGTCTCAATGGTAATCGACGATTTCCACGTCGTAGGCGTCAGCGTCGATCCATCGGAAACAGATCCGCCATTGATTGTTGATCCGGATGCTGAACTGGCCTTTGCGGGAGCCTTTCAGCGCTTCAAGCCGGTTGGCTGGTGGAATGCGCAGGTCTTCCAGCACAGAGGCGTTGCCGAGCATGCGCAGCTTCCGACGTGCGACAGACTGGATATCGGCAGGCAACCGGCGGGACGGCTTTCCGCCCCAGATCTTTTCCGCCTCCTTGTCGGCAAAGTTCCTGATCACGAGACAACCATAACGTTTCCCGTCATATGACGCAAGTCGTCATGGTTGATCGAAGCGACCGCCACGGCCAGAAACCTCGGCACAGGGTATTTAACTTCCTCCGTCCCGGTTTCGCGCGGTTTCGCACAATCGTCGCCCCGCTGCACCACGTGCTGCGGTACGCCAGCGAAACCTGGTCTGGGTTGACGCGGCCTCCGGTTTCTCCCTGGTAAACACCCCTCAGCCTGCCAACCCGCCGCCAACCCGCGTATCAGGATTCCCGCGGCCACACGTCAGCGCGCTCACACCCTGCGAGTAAGGGGCTCTGACCCGGTTAGCTGGCCTGCGCGCTCGGACAACAGGCGTGTCGCCAAGGCTTCCCGGTGCTTTACCAGCGCGTGCCGCGCCTGACCGAAACGCTGCGCATCGCGCATGCCGACGGCAGCTTCGGGCGGTTGCTGACC
>CAJDVU010000088.1_pt1 | contig 11459 bp, 10 predicted proteins | sample 7391431 | NCBI WGS metagenome assembly CAJDVU01 (sample SAMEA7055700, study PRJEB34461) | soil metagenome | biome: terrestrial ecosystem; feature: Peninsula; material: soil | place: Antarctica | collected 2016
GGACATGGACCCGCGTGATGGACTGAAGGACGACGGTTACCAGTTGTCAGAGGTGCAGGCGCTGGAAATCCTGGCGATGCGCCTGAACCGCCTGACCGGGCTGGAGCAGGAAAAGCTCTCCGACGAGTATCGCCAGATCCTGGAGGCCATCCGCGGCCTGATCGATATCCTCGAAAATCCGGGCCGCCTGCTGGACGTCATCCGCGAGGAACTCAAAGCAGTCAAGGCCGAGTTCGGTGACGCCCGCCGCACCGAGATCCAGCATTCGCAGGAGGACCTCAACGTCCTGGATCTGATCGCGCCGGAAGACATGGTTGTCACGCTGTCGCACACCGGTTACATCAAGCGCCAGCCAGCCAGCACCTACCGCTCGCAGCGTCGTGGCGGCAAGGGCCGGTCGGCCTCCGCACTGAAAGACGAGGATGTGGTCGAGCAGTTGTGGGTGGTCAACACCCATGACACCTTGCTCACCTTCACCAGCACCGGGCGCGTTTACTGGCTCAAGGTCTACCAGATTCCGGAAGCCGGCCCCGGCGCGCGCGGCAAGCCGATCATCAACCTGCTGCCACTGGGCGCCGACGAGCAGGTGCAGGCGGTATTGCCGATCCGCGAGTACGACGAGGATCGCTACGTGTTCTTCGCCACCAAGCACGGCACCGTCAAGAAAACCCCGCTGACCGAGTTCGCCTTCCAGCTGCAGAAAGGCAAGCTGGCGATCAAATTGCATGACCACGATGCGCTGGTCAATGTCGAGCTGACCGACGGCAACAGCGACATCCTGCTGTTCGCCTCCAACGGCAAGGTCAACCGCTTCGACGAAAGCACCGTGCGCTCGATGGGCCGAACTGCCGCCGGCGTGCGCGGCATGCGGCTGCTCAAGGGAGCCGAAGTGGTTTCGTTGATCGTGGCCGCCGAGGGCGACATCCTCACCGCCACGGAGCGTGGCTATGGCAAGCGCACCGAGCTGGCCGAGTTCACCAAGAAGGGGCGTGGCACCCAGGGCGTGATCGGCATCCAGTGCTCCGAGCGCAACGGCGCGCTGGTTGGTGCGGTGCAAGTCACCGAGGCACATGAACTGATGCTCATTTCCAACCAGGGCACGCTGGTGCGCACCCGCGTGGCGGAGGTTTCGCAGCTGAGCCGCAACACCCAGGGCGTCACGTTGATCAAGCTGCCTGCCGATGAAGTCCTGGTCAGCGTGATGCGCTTGGATGCCGAAGAGGGCAATGGCGAAGACGCCGACGCAGCCCCTGGCCAGACGCCGGACGCCGAGACGGGCCCGGATACTGCGGAGTCTCCTGCCGCGGGAGAGTGAAGTGCTGACACGAATCGCCCTGGCAACGCCCGGGTGATTCGTGTTCATCTCACGCCGCCGAGCCGGAAGGCGGTGTCAGCGATTGTCCAGGGTGGTGCCGGTCAGCAGGCCGCGGGCCAGCATGCTGCATTGGCGCCGGTATACCAGCAACTGCCACTGGCGCCCGCCGATCTGCCGCCACAACACCGCCGAGCGCACCGCGGCCAGCAGGCCCGCGCGTACTTTCTCCACAACCGCCGGTTGCTGCAGTTGCTGCGGGTTGCCGCTGACCATCACGCGTGGGCGCAAGGTGGACAGCGTGGAGGCGTACAGTTCGGCCAGCCGGCCATACACCTGGGACGATTCCTGACCCAGTTGCTCAACCTGACGCTGCGCGGCAAGGATGCCCTGCTGCAGCTTCTCAAGCAGCTCCGATCGCCCGGAAAGGCTGCGTTCCAGCCGCATCACCGTCACCACCATGCGGGTGACCGACATGTCACGTTCACTTTCGTCCAGTTGCGCGACCAGGCTGCGCAAGCCCAGCCGAAGACTCGACACGTTGCCATACACGGCAACTACCGACGGCGCGTCGATGCGGAACACGCTGGCCACGCTGGACTGCATGGCTGCGTCGTCGCAGCGCCCATCGTTGGCCAGTTGCTGGGCCAGCGCACAGGCCTGGAACAGTCCCGCCAGGGCGAGCACCCGCTCCTCGTTCATGCCAAAGGTTTCAAACACGGATTTGCGGTTCCCTGTATTGGGGTGGTGGCGCAGCGGCGGTAAAAGTCGGCAGCAGGCCACCGAACACTGCATCGGTCGCCTTGATCACGGCGCCACCAAGACACACCTCGCCAGCGTAAAGAACCGCCGATTGCCCCGGTGTGACGGCGCGCTGTGGCACATCAAAGCGTAGCGCAAGGCCGTCGGCTTCGACGCTGACGCTACAGGCCTGGTCGGCCTGACGGTAGCGGCTGCGGACCGTACAACGGAACTCGTCGGCGGGCGCGGCGCCCGCGATCCAGTGCGGCGCCTCGCTGCGCAACCGCCGCGAATACAGCCAGTGGTTTTCACCACCCTGGGCGACATACAACACCCGGCTCGACACGTCCTTGCCGACCACGAACCAGGGCTTGCCATCGGCATCATGCCTGCCGCCGATGCCCAGCCCGTTGCGCTGGCCCACGGTGTAGTACATGACGCCTTGGTGCTCGCCGATCAAGGTGCCCTCGGGCGTGCGCATCTCACCGGGGCAGGCGGGGATGTAGTGCGACAGGAAGCTGCGGAAGTCGCGCTCGCCGATGAAGCAGATGCCGGTGGAATCCTTCTTGGCATGGTTCGACAGCCCGGCGTTGCGAGCAAGCTCGCGGACGCGGGGCTTCTCGATGTCCCCCAGGGGGAACAAAGTGGCCGCGAGCGCTTGCTGCCCCAGGGCGTGCAGGAAGTAGCTCTGATCCTTGGCCGCGTCCGCCGCGCGCAGCAGCCGGTAGCGTCCGTCGACATGGTCAATGCGGGCATAGTGGCCGGTGGCGATCTTGTCGGCCCCCAGGGCCCGTGCCTCGTCGAGAAAGGTCTTGAACTTGATCTCGCGGTTGCACAAGACGTCCGGGTTGGGCGTACGCCCGGCGCGGTATTCGGCAAGGAAGTGCTCGAACACGCCATCCCAGTATTCCGCCGCGAAGTTGCGCGCATGAAACGGGATGCCGAGTCGACCGCATACGGCGACTGCGTCCTTGCGGTCGGCGTCGCTGGTACACGGACCGCCGCGATCGTCCTCCTCCCAGTTCTGCATGAACAGCCCTTCGACCTCGCACGCGGCCTGCTGCAGGAGCAGTGCGGCGACCGCGGAGTCGACTCCACCGGAGATGCCAAGCATCACCTTCATGCGCGGGTTCCCTCCGGCAGGTAGTTCAGGCTGGACAGCGGCAGGCGTTGCCCGGCCAGCCACGCGTCGATGCTGAGCAGGATCAGCGGGCTGCGCAGCCGCTCGCCGAGAGCGGCGATTTCGCTGCGGCTCAGCCACAGCGCTCGGCGGATGTCCGTATCCAGCGGCCGGCCGGGGTCGTGACTCACCGCCTGCGCGGCGAAACTGAAGCGGATCACTGCATCGCCGTGCTCGCTGCTACGCCATTGCTGAACGCTGATCAGGTGCGCCAGGGTCACGGTCCAGCCGGTCTCCTCCAGCGTCTCGCGCACGACCGCTGCGGCGAGGCTCTCGCCATCTTCGAGGTGCCCGGCCGGCTGGTTGTACACGAGCCGGCCGGCCACTTCTTCCTCCACCATCAGGTAGCGCTCGCGATCCGCTACCACGCAGGCCACGGTGACGTGCGGGCGCCAGACTTCAGGGTGCGCAGTGGAAGCAATCATGAACGGAGGGAGGCTGGAAAAGTGTCCATTGTGCCATTACCTGTACACGTTGAACGACGCATCGAGTCGCATCCGCTGCGGCGTATACTCGAACCGAAGAGAACATGTTGCGCGAAACCATGGCCCACGAAAACGAATCCGAGCACGACAGCGGCCGCGGCCTGGCAGTTGAAACCGCCAAGCCGGAGGTGGCGCGGCCACCGCTGTTTCAGGTGTTGCTGCTGAACGACGATTTCACACCAATGGATTTCGTGGTCGAGGTCCTGCGCAGTTTCTTCACGCTGGACCAGGAGCAGGCGGTACAGATCATGCTGCACGTCCACACTCGCGGGCGCGGTGTCTGCGGCGTGTTCACGCGGGAAGTGGCAGAAACCAAGGTTACCCACGTAAACGAATATTCGCGCTCGCATCAACACCCATTGTTGTGCACTATGGAAAAGCTCTGAGCGCCCCCATTTTGTGCTTATCGCGGCACTGAAGACCGCCCAACAAAGCAAGCGGAGACGACCCGAATGTTCAGCAAGGACCTCGAAATCACCATCGGTCATTGCTACAAGCAGGCCCGTGAACAACGCCATGAATTCATGACGGTGGAACACCTGCTGCTGGCATTGACCGAAAACCAGTCCGCACTCGGTGCGTTGCGCGCGTGCGGCGCGGACTTGCCGCGCCTGTCGGGCGAACTGACCCGCATCATCAACGAGACCGTGCCCGTGTTGCCGGCGGGCGACGAGCGCGACACGCAGCCTACGCTGGGGTTCCAGCGCGTACTGCAGCGAGCGGTTTATCACGTGCAATCTTCCGGCCGCAAGGAGGTCACCGGCGCCAATGTGCTGGTGGCGATCTTCGGCGAGAAGGATTCGCACGCGGTGTTCTTCATGCATCAGCAGGAAGTTACCCGGCTCGACGTGGTCAACTACATCTCCCACGGCATCGCCAAGATCGGCGATGAGCCGGCCGCAGGCGTTTCCGGCAGCGAGCGCGAAGGCGAGGAGGGCGGCGAGCCCAAGGGCAACCCGCTGCATGAGTTCGCCAGCAACCTCAACGAGCTGGCACTGGAGGGCAAGATCGATCCGCTGATCGGGCGGGCCGACGAGATCGAACGCACCATCCAAGTGCTGTGCCGCCGACGCAAGAACAACCCGCTCTACGTCGGCGAGGCTGGCGTGGGCAAGACGGCGCTGGCGGAGGGCCTGGCCAAACGCATCGTCGACGGCGAGGTGCCCGAGGTACTGGAAAGCGCCACGATCTGGTCGCTGGACCTGGGCGCGCTGGTCGCCGGTACCAAGTACCGCGGCGATTTTGAAAAGCGTCTCAAGGGCGTGATCGCGCAGCTGAAGAAGCAACCGGGCGCCATCCTGTTCATCGACGAGATCCACACGATCATCGGCGCGGGTTCGGCCTCGGGTGGCACCATGGACGCCTCCAACCTGATCAAGCCGATGCTGGCGTCGGGCGAATTGCGCTGCATCGGTTCGACCACGTTCCAGGAGTATCGCGGCGTGTTCGAAAAGGACCGTGCGCTGGCTCGCCGCTTCCAGAAGATCGACGTGGTCGAGCCGACGGTGGCTGACAGCATCGAGATCCTCAAGGGGCTGCGCTCGCGTTTCGAGGAACATCACCACGTCGCCTACACCAACGACGCGCTGAAGGCCGCGGTGGATCTGTCGGTAAAGCACATTCCCGACCGCCTGTTGCCGGACAAGGCGATCGACGTGATCGACGAAGCGGGCGCGCGCCAGCGGTTGCTGCCGGAGGATCAACGCACGGGTACCGTGGATGTCAGCGAGGTGGAATACATCGTCGCCAAGATGGCGCGGATTCCCGAAAAGCAGGTTTCCGCCTCCGATCGTGACGTGCTGCGCAATCTCGAACGCAATCTGAAGATGGTGGTGTTCGGCCAGGATCCCGCGATCGAGGCGTTGACCGCGTCGATCAAAATGGCTCGTTCGGGTCTGGCCGATCCGTCCAAGCCGATCGGCTGCTTCCTGTTGGCCGGCCCCACCGGTGTTGGCAAGACCGAGGTCACCAAGCAGCTGGCGATGCAGCTCGGCATCGAGATGATCCGCTTCGACATGTCCGAGTACATGGAAGGTCACTCGGTGTCACGGCTGGTCGGGGCGCCTCCGGGCTATGTCGGCTTCGACCAGGGTGGCTTGCTGACCGAAGCCGTGGTCAAGCATCCGCATGCGGTTTTGTTGCTGGACGAAATCGAGAAGGCGCACCCGGACGTGTTCAACATCCTGCTGCAGGTCATGGACCGCGGCGTACTCACCGATACCAATGGCCGCGAGGCGAACTTCAAGAACGTGGTAGTCGTGATGACCACCAACGCGGGTGCGGCCATGGCATCGCGTCGCACGATGGGTTTCATCGAGCAGAAGCACGAGTCGGATGCGATGGAGGTGATCCGGCGCATGTTCAGCCCGGAGTTCCGCAACCGGCTGGATGCGATCATCCAGTTCGGCGCACTGGGTTTTGAACACATCCTGCGCGTGGTGGACAAGTTCCTGATCGAACTGGAAAGCCAGCTGACCGAGAAGAAGGTGAGCCTGGACGTGGATGCCGATGCGCGCCGCTGGCTGGCCGAGCACGGCTTCGACGCCAAGATGGGTGCGCGGCCGATGGCACGCGTCATTCAGGAGAAGGTGAAGCGTCCGCTGGCCGACGAGCTGCTGTTCGGCAAGTTGGTCGACGGTGGCGTGGTGCGGCTCAGCGTCACCGATGGCGAGTTGAATGTCGAGTGCAAGGCCGCCGCGAAGCTGCCGGCCGTTGTTGAATAATCAGCACGGGGCAGCCAGGGTCGGGCAAAGCAAAAGCGGCGCACTGCGCCGCTTTTGCTTTGCCCGGTTCGTCATCGCGCGAACGTAGCGTCAACCGACTTATTTCATGCGGTAGGTGATGCGTCCTTTGCTCAGGTCGTACGGCGTCATTTCGATCTTGACCTTGTCGCCCGTGAGAATGCGGATGTAGTGCTTGCGCATGCGCCCGGAGATGTGGGCGATGACCACGTGCCCGTTTTCCAGTTGCACACGAAACATGGTGTTGGGCAAGGTCTCCTGGACCGTGCCTTCCATTTCGATGACGTCGTCTTTGGCCATAAATTCCGGGCTTCGCGCGCAACCGAAATGGTTGCGTAAGCCCGTGATTATGCCACGAACAGGTGGTTGGTTAAAGAAACATCAAAACCGCCACCGGGCGCGTCAGACGAAGTGTTCGTCCAGCTTGCGCCGGATTTCCTGTTCGATCTTGCCTTTCAGCGGCGCCAGCAGCATGCCCAGCTGTGCCCGCACATGGACCGTATTGCTCTGGACCGCGATCGAACCGCTGACGCCAGGGCGAGAAAAGTCCAGGGTATCGCCGCGCCATTGGCCAGTCATGCCGAATTTCTCCCGCATGCGGGCTGCCACCTGGTCGACGGCCGCGCGGGCGTCGGTGATCGACAACTGGTGCGGACGGCGGATATCAATGTTGGGCATGAGCATGTCCCTGGCGGAAAAAACCTATCTTAATGCGATGCAGCAGCGTGGTAGAGTTTCGCGATTCAGCGATCTGGTCATCCATGCGCATCGAATTTCTCAATGCGGCCCGTGAGGATTTTCATTGGGCGCAGGCGCAATTGCGCATTGGCAGCGCCTCCGACAACGACTTGGTGCTGGCCGCCAACCAGGTGGCGCCACGGCATCTGCGCATCGATCAGGACCGCCGGGGCTGGGTGCTGCAAGTGTTGCCGCCCGCAGATCGGGTGTATGTCAACGCACGACCAGTGCGTGAGCGCGCACTGTTGCGTGCTGGCGATGTGGTGAGCATCGGCGAATGTCGCATGTTGTTGCGTGACGATGACGATCCCGCCTTGCGTTCGCCGCGTCAGGTGTCTGAGCAGGGACGCCGCACCGCGGCCCTGCGCAGCGTGGGCGGTCCGCTTTCCGGTCGCCTGTTTCCAGTGTCCGACGGCCTGAAGCTTGGCCCGGGCGGGCACTGCTCGCTGGGCCTGGCGCAGGGCGAACAAGTGGGTCTGCGCGTCGACTGGAACGAGGGCCGGCTGATGCTGGAGTCCACTTGTCCATCGGGCCGCCACCCGCTGCGTGTGAATGGCGTTGCGGTGCAGCGGGCAGCGCTGCAAGGCGGCGACCAGATCGGTCTGGCCATGCATCGCTTCGTACTGGAGGTCCCTGGCAAGGAGCCGGAGTCGCAGAGCATCGAGAATGCCGCCCCGCCGGGCGCTCTGCCCGAAGCAACCGCCGGACCGTCGGGCGAAGTGTGGTGGTTGATCGTGACTGCAGCGGTGTTGGCCCTGGCCATCGCCCTCGTGTTGCTGATCCGCTTCTGAGAGTTCGTTGCCGGCAGTTGACGAGTGCATGCTGCGCCGCGGCATAATGCCGGCATTACTTGTGACGGGGAGGCCAACCCACGTGAGCAGAGTCTGGAATTTCAGCGCCGGCCCGGCGGCGTTGCCGCTGGCGGTACTCGAACGCGCCCGGGACGAATTGCTGGATTGGCAGGGCAGCGGCGCTTCGGTGATGGAACAGTCCCATCGTGGCCAGCGTTTCATCGTCATGGCGGCTGAGGCCGAAGCCAACCTGCGCACGTTGCTGGCCGTCCCGGACAACTACGCCGTGTTGTTTCTGCAAGGCGGAGCTACCCAGCACTTCGCCCAGATCCCGATGAACCTGGCAGCCGAAGGGGACAGCGCCGACTACATCGACAGCGGTCACTGGAGCACCAAGGCGATCAACGAGGCGTCGCCCTATATAAAGGTCAACGTCGCCGCCAGCGCCAGGGCGGACGACTACCGGCGACTGCCATCGCGCGCGAGCTGGCAACTCGACCCGCACGCCGCGTATGTGCATTACACCCCCAACGAAACGATCCATGGCGTGGAATTCCACGACATTCCCGACGTGGGCGCCGCGCCGCTGGTCGCCGACATGTCCTCGAACATCCTGTCCGAGCCGCTGGACATCAGCCGCTTCGGGCTGATCTATGCCGGCGCGCAGAAGAATATCGGCCCCGCCGGCCTGGTCGTGATGATCATTCGCCGCGACTTGTTGCAGCGCCCGGGGCGGCCGATGGCGCGGATCTTCCGCTATGCCGAGCACGCAGCGGCCCATTCCATGTTGAACACGCCCAATACCTGGGGCTGGTATCTCGCCGGGCTGACGTTTAAATGGCTGCTGGCGCAGGGTGGGCTGGTAGCGATGGCTGGTGCCAATCGCGCCAAAGCACAGTTGCTGTATCAAGGCATCGATGGCTCCGGCGGCTACTACCGCAACCCGGTGGTGCCTGCCGCACGCTCGCGCATGAACGTTCCGTTTACCCTGCACGAGAGCGCGCTTGATCCGGTTTTTCTACGCGAATCGGAGGGCGCCGGTCTGCTCGCCCTGAAAGGCCACAAGGCGGTTGGTGGGATGCGTGCATCGCTGTACAACGCCGTGCCACTGGCAGCGGTTGAGGCGCTGACCGGGTTCATGCGCGACTTTGCGCAGCGCCACGGCTGATCGGCCACATACCATGTTTCTAGGAGTCTGGCGGGCTTTGGTGGTCGAGCCGAATTCGCAGACCGGCCAACCCAAGCCCGGCAGACTCCTATGGCAAGATGCCAAATCTTGGAACGGACTTCTTTTCATCTGGGCGGCCAAATCATGAGTGAACCCACTACCCCGTTGAGCGAGATGCGCGAGCGCATCGACAGTATCGACCGGCAGATCCAGCAGCTGATCTCCGAACGTGCAAACCACGCGCGGACGGTGGCCGAGGTGAAGGGAGCGGGGCTCTCCGCGCTCGACTACTACCGCCCTGAGCGTGAGGCGCATGTGCTGCGCATGGTGGTCGATCGCAATCAGGGACCGTTGTCAGACGTCGAGATGGTGCGCCTGTTCCGCGAAATCATGTCGTCGTGCCTGGCGCAGGAAGATCCGCTCAAGATCGGCTTCCTGGGTCCGGAAGGCACGTTCAGCGAGCAGGCGGTGCGCAAGCACTTCGGCCATGCCGCGTACGGTTTGCCGCTGGGAAGCATCGAGGAGGTGTTTCAGGAAGTCGCCGCGGGGCACGCCGATTTCGGCGTGGTACCGGTGGAGAACTCGGGGCAGGGCATGATCCAGGTCACCCTGGACATGTTCCTCACCGCCGACGCCATGATCTGCGGCGAGGTGGAACTGCGCGTGCACCAATGTCTGCATTCCCTGACTGGCAAACTGGAAGACGTGCGTCGGGTGTATGCGCACGCGCAATCGCTGCAACAGTGCAAGACCTGGCTGCGCATCAATCTGCCCGATGTGGAGTGCATCGCAGTCGGCAGCAATGCCGAGGCGGCGCGGCTGGTCCGCCACGCGGATGATGCAGCAGCGATCGCCGGCGAGACGGCCGGCAAGGTCTATCGCCTCAAGACCGTGGCCGAAGGCATCGAGGATCGCGCCGACAACACCACCCGCTTCCTGGTGATTGGCCGCTCGATGTTCCCGCCCTCCGGTAACGACCGTACTTCGCTGCTGATCACGGTCAACGACAAGCCGGGCGCGTTGTACGACGTGCTCAGCCCATTCGCCCGGCACGGCGTCAGCCTGAACCGGATCGAGTCGCGCCCGGCACATACGGGCAAATGGCAGTACGCGTTTTTCATCGACGTCTCCGGGCATATCGATGGCGACGCCCTGCAGGCGGCTGTGCACGACATCGCCGAATCGGCCGCGACGATACGCGTACTGGGATCCTATCCGGTGGCGTTGCCTTGAGCCCACGCATGGACTGGAGCAGTGGCACCGGCAAACCTCTGCGTGGCAGCGTGCGCATTCCTGGCGACAAGTCGATCTCGCATCGGGCGCTGATGCTGGCTGCAATCGCCGAAGGAAGCTCGCACATCCAGGGCTTCCTCGAGGGCGAGGACACGCGCGCTACCGCAGCGGTACTCGCGCAACTTGGCGTTCGGATCGATGCACCGTCCGACGGCGAGCGCATCGTACACGGCGTTGGACTGCATGGTTTGCGCGGTGCAGCGCAACCCCTGGACTGTGGCAATGCCGGCACCGGCATGCGCCTGCTGGCCGGTCTGCTCGCTGGCCAGGCGTTCGACAGCGTGCTGGTCGGCGATCCCTCGCTATCGAAGCGTCCGATGCGTCGCGTGACCGATCCACTGGCACAGATGGGCGCGCGCATCGACACCCACGATGGCATGCCGCCACTGCAGCTTCACGGCGGCTCAGCTCTGCGCGGCATCCGCTACCAGCTGCCGATCGCCAGCGCCCAGGTCAAATCCGCGGTACTGCTGGCCGGACTGTATGCCAGCGGTGCCACCGAGGTGATCGAGCCACGTCCGACCCGCGACTACACCGAACGCATGCTTGCCGCGTTCGGCTGGCCGATCCTGTTCGAGCCGGGCCGGGCCCGGCTTGACGGTGGGCAGCGCCTGCGCGCGGTCGATATCGACGTGCCGGCGGACTTTTCCTCGGCGGCGTTTTTCCTGATCGCCGCCAGCATCGTGCCGGGTTCGGAGTTGCGCTTGCCGGCGGTAGGCCTCAATCCACGCCGTACCGGGCTGCTGCAGGCGCTGCGCCTGATGGGAGCCGACATCGTCGTGGAACATCAGCGAGATGCGGGTGGGGAGCCCGTGGGTGACCTGCTGGTGCGGCACGCGCCGCTGCATGGCATCGACCTGCCGGTGGACCTGGTGCCGGACATGATCGACGAGTTCCCGGTGCTGTTCGTGGCCGCGGCTGTCGCGGCCGGGCGCACCATCATTCGAGGCGCAGCCGAGCTGCGGGTGAAGGAATCCGATCGCATCGCCACGATGGCGAATGGCCTGCGC
>CAJDVU010000119.1_pt1 | contig 11449 bp, 7 predicted proteins | sample 7391431 | NCBI WGS metagenome assembly CAJDVU01 (sample SAMEA7055700, study PRJEB34461) | soil metagenome | biome: terrestrial ecosystem; feature: Peninsula; material: soil | place: Antarctica | collected 2016
TACAGCACGCGCGACAGTTCCTTCTCCGACAGCGTCAGCTTGCCACGCGCCTCGATGCGTTCCAGTTCGGCAATGCGCAGCTCGATCAGTTCCTGCTTGCGCGTCTGCATGGCGAAGTAGGTCATTGCAAAGGCGATCTCGTCCTTCTTGGGGTCGCCGTTCTGCGCAATCAGGTAACAGGCGTAGCGGGTCAGCATGATATCGGCCACTTCGCGTTGGGCGCCCTTGCCCAGTTCGATCATTTTGTTGACGTCAACGAAATGATCGCCAGGCCGCTGGCCGGCATTGGTGCAGGCCTCCATCGCCTTGTCCACGATCTTCAGAAAATTGCGCCAGTCGGTGTAACCCAGCAGGTCCTGCAACTCCCGCGCCAGCCAGAACTCCACCTCGTTTTCATGGTGAGCATGATCTTCGAAGCTGCGGTGGAGGCGGACGATCAGTTCCTTCTTCATGCGGTTTCTCCTTGGGGTAGTGCAATTTCACTAGTGTCGATGTCGAGATCGGCGACGCGGATCTGCGCCGTCATCAGCTGGTGCAGGGTGGTCTGGAACAGGTCGTTGAGGGCGGTGCGCTTGCGCTGGTGGTGGGCGAGCTTGCGGTCGATGGTGGCGAGGGCGGCGGCGATGGCGTGTTGTTCGGCTAGCGGGGGAACTGGAACTGGGTAAGTCCTCAACTTGCTTGCGCTGATGTTGGATTGACTGACGCCGCGACTTGCGAGCCTTCTGAGGTCAAGTTGGGTCGATGCTTGATTGAAGTAGTAGTTAATAAAGGTCGAATCAAGATGATCGCGATCCAACGTCAGTCGGATGAGGTACGACGCGAAAACGGTATCGGCCGGAGTAAGAACGATGGACATTCTTCCAACCAGTTCGTAGCTGTTCGTGCGGTTGAATAGGAGGTCACCGTCAATTAGCTGGAATGAGGAAAAAGTCTTGTCGTCAATGTCCACGTACTGAAGGTCGCGGAATATCGTCGCACCCTCGACTTGACAGTTCATGCGAAGAATTGGGTATTTCCCGACCTTTTGTCCCTTCATGGACATGCCGTATTGCGCCTGCTTGAGGCAGTCGCCGAGAGGGGCGACATGCCAGCTTTCCGGCATCTGGCCGACTTCAGTTTCCTTCAATGTTTCGCCGCGCAGGCCGTGGGTGAAGAGGCGCTGCATGGCGGATTGTTTCAGGTTGCGGGTGGCGGCGATCAGGCGATCCTGGGTGGCGATGGCACGCTGCATCTTCCACAGCACGGCGGCGATGTTTTGCTGTTCGGGTTTGGGTGGTAGCGGCAACTGCAACGCGGCAAGACGACTGCGAGACAGATTCGGGATGGTCGTCTTGTTGCCCGCGCCTTCGTAAATATTGAGCTGGGTGAAGCCTGCTTGCAGGTAGTACATGACGAAACGCGGCACGACGTGGTCATCTTTGGGCCGCAAGCGGTGGAGATGGTTCTGGAAACTGCACAGTTCCAGTTCACCGTTCCAAATGGCTGCACGTCCTATGTCGCCGCCTTCGCAGACCAGAAGGTCGCCTGGACGCAGTGCCTTGGCTTCGATCTCTTGGTCGTTGAAGTGCAGCACCGATCTCGAATAGCTCGCCGATGGTCGTCAGTGACCAAGCGGCAGCGGCGCCGTTCCCTTCTCCCTCCGGGAGAAGGTGGCCCGCAGGGACGGATGAGGGTTCGGGCTTGCCGGGAGTCTGCGCTTCGCCCGTACCCTCACCCCTGCCCCTCTCCCGAGGGGAGAGGGGTTCAAGAAGTGGCGTGCGGCTGCGGCGTTTTGAGGGACTCATAACTGCGCCAACACCTTCGCCAACTCCGCATCCAGCTTGGCCTCGTCCTTCTTCAATGCCGCCAGTTCCTTCACAATGTCCGGTATCTCGCGCAGCGTCTTCGCATCACCGTTGGCCAGATAGCGCGAGGGAGACAGGTTGTAGTCGTTCTCCGCCGCCTTGGCCCGGTCGATCACGGCAACCAGTCCATCCACCGGTTCGCCTTTCAGATACGCGCCGGCGATGCGCCCGATCGCCTCATCGGTGAGGTGGTTTTTCGGGTTGCCTTTCTTGAACTCGCGGCTGGCGTTGACCAGCAGGATCTTGCCTTTGCGGTTCTTCGGCTTGTTCTTGCGCAGCACCACCACGATGCCGGCGGCGCTGGTGTTGTAGAACAGGTTGTCGGGCAGCAGGATCACGCCGTCGATCAAATCGTGCTCGACGAACCAGCGGCGGATGTTGCGCTCCTTGTCCTCGTTCTTGCTGCCCGAGCCACGGGTGACCGCGCCGGTGTCCAGCACCACGGCGGCGCGGCCGTTGTCGCCGAGGCTGGCGACGGTGTGCTGCAGCCACGCCCAGTCGGCCTTGCCGGTGGTGACGCCGCCGGCTTCTTCGAAGCGGCCGAATGGGTCGTTCTCGTAGATGGACGGCTCGAAGCTCTGGTTCCACATCGGGTTGGCGATGATCAGGTCGAAGCGCTTCAGTGCATTGCCGTCGCGGTATTTCGGGTTGCGCATGGAATCGCCGCGCAATACCTCGCCCTGCATGTCGTGGATGATGCGGTTCATGCAGGCGATGGCGTAGGACGAGCCGGTGAGCTCCTGGCCGTACAGCTTGAGCGGGATCTTGCTGAGCGGATCGAGCCGGCGGCAGACCAACTGCAACTTGATCAGCAGGCCGAAGCTGCCGCAGGCATAGTCGTAGGCCTGCTCGCCGGGGCGCGGGCGCAGGATTTCGGCCATCAGGAAACCGACTTCGCGCGGAGTGAAGAATTCGCCCGCGCTCTGGCCCTGGCCTTCGGCGAATTTACGCAGCAGGTATTCGTAGCAGCGGCCGAGGAAATCCGGCTCCACGTCGTGCAGGCCAAGCCGGTAGCGCGGATCGCTGAAGGTCTCGACGACGCCCTTGAGGGCCTTGTCGGAAATCTCGCGTTCGCCGTTGCGCGACTCGTTGAAATCCACCGTGTCGATCACGCCGGCCAGGTCGGGATTCGCCTTGACCAGCACGCGCACGCAGGTGGTGAGCTGTTCGCCCAGCGTCTTTGGCGCCTGTTTCGCAGGCCACGCGAACGTCTCGCGACCGCTGATCACCGGCCAGCGGGTTTCCGGCGGCAGATAAAATCGCACCAGTGAGGGATCGGCATCGAGCACAGCGAGGGCGGTGGTCCGTTCGCCATAGGTTTCGGCCAGCCGCTGCACCTCGTCGTCGAACACGTCGGACAGGCGCTTGATGAACAGCAGCGGCAGCAAATAATCCTTGAACTTGGGCGCGTCCTTCTCGCCGCGAATCTGGCAGGCCGCATCCCACAGCATCTGCTCCATCGGCTTGGTGCCCAGCACCGGGCTGTGCGCCACGCCGCGGCGGCGGCGTTCGGGCTTGACCTCGCTCGGCCGCGGGGGCGCGTCATCCATGTCATCGGGTACCAAACCGGCTTCCTCGACCATGGTGAGAATCGCATCCTGCTGGGCTTTCTGCGGTTTCGACTTGCCCAGTTCCCAGCGATTGACCGTGGTGTAGGCCACGTTGAGGCGGGCGGCGAGCTGCTCCTGGCTCAGGTTGAGCTGGCGGCGGAGCAGGGTGATGAGCTGAGCGGCTTGGTCATGATTCATGCCAAGAATGCTATAGCATACTAAACACGAGTCAAGCATTCGTGAGATGCAGCCAAACCATGACCTGCTGCCGGCGCACTCATTGCAACGCCGATGCAGGTTTCCGCATCGCCTTGACTACCTCGCTGCTATTGGCCCGGGTGATACACCCGTGCAGTATGGCCTTGCAGTTGGTCCGGCCAGAAGTACACGGTGCGCAGGTCGCCGCTGACATAGCGATGGGCCTGGTCGGTGAAGTGGGGTGAATCCGGGTGGCCACTCTGGCCGCCTACGTGGATAGCACGCGCGCTCACTTTCGGCCCGAAGTCGATCACCGCAACGAAGCTGTTGCCGCTGTTGCCGTAATACTTCCTGGTGCCGGGCCACGGATGCGCGCCGAACGAAGCCAGCGAGCCCCAGCGTGATGACGTGAACGGCACGGCGAGGCTGGGTTTGCTGTCGTCGAAGTGCGGCTGGATCGAGTCATCCAGCCGCTGGTAGCGGTTGACCTCGCCCCATGGCACGCCCCAGTAACCGAAATCCCGTTGCAGGCGATCGACAGCTTCGGCCAGCGCCTGCAGGCGCGTCGTTGCGGAAGTCTGCTCGGCCATGTAGTCCGGCACGCGCATGTTGGTGGCATGTGCGTTGAGGCCGCTGGCTTCGGCTTTCGCGCTGACGTTGTCCCACAAGGTATCGCCCCAGAACACCGCGACCGTGGTCGGGATCGAGGCGAGGCCCCAGCGGTAATTCCAGTGTCGCAACACACCGATCGGGCCGGCCAGCTTCGATTTCAGCGGGTCGCTGGCGGGCAGTGCATCGTAATCCTTGACCAGGATCGGAATCTGCCGTGCGAATGCCGGCAGGTACGAATCGAACGCATCGGTGATCAGCTTGGCCTGGGTGAAATCGCTGGAGCCGGTCAGCATGCGCAACGCGTGCTCGCTGCGCGCGTTCTTGCCGAAGCTGTCCATGTATTGCGGATAATCGGCCGCTTTGGGGCTGTATTTGCCCGCCGCGGTCCACGGCCAGTCATTGGTATTGAACACCCAGCCGTTCGGCGGGTTGATCACGTTCGGCATGTCCTTGAGCGGCGTCAGGCCCTGCCAACTGGTCGCCGGGTTGCTGCCATCGACGGGCAACAGGTAGTCGAATTGGTTGTCTCGTTTGGGGATGAACTGCGGGACAAGAAACGCGATCTCGCCCTTGTCGTCGGCGAAGATCGTGTTGTTGGACGAGTTGGCCTTGAGCTCGGCCACCTTCAGGTAGCTGGCCAGATCGGTGGCCTTGGTGCGCAGCCAGCTTTGTTCCAGCGCCGGGATCGGCTTGTTCATCAACGCCTCGGCGATCCATTTGCCGTTCTCGCTGGCAACGATCGGGCCGTGCTGGGTGTAGTACGTGGTAAACGTGCGCGACTTCATCGCACCATCCGCACTGCGGTAATCGATGCTGATGCGGCGCGTAGTAACGGGAAGTAGTTGCTTGCCGTATTGGTAATAGAGTTTGCCGCCCTTGCGCCCGATGGTCTCGGCGAACTCATCCACCGCATCGACGCCGGTGGAGGTGTGCATCCAGCCGATGTGCGGGTTGAAGCCCTGGTAGATGAAGAACTGACCCCAGGTCGAGGCGCCGTAGGCGTTGAGGCCTTCGTCGCTGGACATCTGCGACTCGCTGCGGAAGTAGAAGCTGACGTGTGGATTGATCAGCAACAGCGCGTGGCCGTCGACGGACAGTTTCGGCGCAATCGCGATGCCGTTGGAGCCGGTCGGCTCGTGCCAGGTCGCGGGTTGCACGCTGGCAAGCGTGCCGGCGGTGGCGGGATCGGCGCCGTAGAACTTCGCGAGGTCGACAAGGTCCACCCGCTCGATGTCGCCGCCGATGCTGCCTTCGGTAAACGACAGCGCCATCCATGGCTCGTAGTGTTTGATGACCTTCGGATGCACGTCCGGGTGCGTGGCCAGATACCAGTTCATGCCGTCAGCCCAGGCGTTCATCAGCTGCTTGAGCCAACCCGGACTCTTCTCGTAATCCTGCTGCAGGACTTTCGGATCGATGAAAAGCTGGTAGCGCAGGTCGTTCCAGATTGCCGATTCGCCCTTGGCCTGAGCGGTCCAGCCCAGCGCCGTCAGGTAGTTGTCTTCCACACGATTGAAATCATCCTCGCATTGCGCGTAGATCATGCCGAACACCGCATCGGCGTCGGTCTTGCCGTGCACGTGGGCGATGCCCCAATTGTCGCGGGTGATCGTCACCGCCTGCGCCTCGTGTTGCCAACGCGCCTGCTCAGTCGTGGTCGCCTGGACCGCGCTGGTCGCGCAGAGCGCGAACAGGCCGGCCATGACCAGCCCGAGTGAAACTTTGTCCGGGCGACGCATGCCACCCGCCAGCCCGATCAGCCTGCCCAGAATCTGTGTGTCCATCTGCTGCCCCTGGTGCCCGGAAACGCTGCGCAAGCGTAGCCCATTCTGCACTCGTCCCTCCCGTGCGACGGGCCGCGCGGGACCGATACGGCGCATCAGGATGTGGCGTGTGCGTCGGTTGCGGCTCGGTCAGCTGCCGAAACGTTCGCGCAAACCGGCACGATGACGCCGGCTGCAGGGAATCGTGGTGCCATCGTGCAAGCTCAATCGAGCGTCGCCTGTTTCCAGCGGTTCGATCTGGGCGAGGTAGTCGAGATTGACGAAATAGCTGCGGTGCACGCGGACGAAGCGTGCCGGGTCCAGCCGCCGCTCGATCGCGGCCATGGTAGTGCGCAGCGGGTAATCACGACCACGCACATGCAGGTTCACGTAGTTGCCCGAGGCCTGCAGCCATTCGATCTCGCTGGCGTTGAGCAGGAATTCCCGGCCCAACTTGCGCACCAGGAAGCGCTCCGGCCGCTCCACCGGCTCGGCCGGCTGTCCTTCGTCGGGTTCCACCAGCAACCGGGCTTCTCCCTGCCAGCGCACGAGCCATAGCCGCGCCAGGCACAGCAGCGCGATGATCAGGAAATAGGTGCGGATGTCCTTCAGGTATTCGTAACCGAACTGCGCACCGAACTCGTAGTGTGAGCCGACAAGCGCATAAACCAGCTTGCGCAGCGCGACCATGCCCAGGACGTGCGCCAGGCTGAACGGGATCGTCGCCAGCAGGTGTCGCGGCAGGCTGTGACGCCAGCTGTCGAAATGGAACGGCCAACGTCGTTCCAGCGCAATCACGAACGGAATCAGCACCAGGATGACGATCGAGCTGCTGCACTCCCACAACCATGGCTCCCATGCCGCCGTGCGGGCGTGGTCGATCTGCGCGACCAGCCCGTTGAACACGGTGTTGAGGGCGACCAGCACGATCCAGAAGCTGACTTCGATGGGCCGCCGCCAACGCTGGTAGTCCTGGATGCCGAAGGCCGCCGGTTCGTTCATGCGTCGATTCTACGCAAAGCATTCCCACTCGTCCCTGATGCTCCACCATCCGTCACTGCGACCGGTCGATCCGTCACTTGGTGAGCGACAGCAGGCCGCTCCTGTCGCACCATGGACCTCGAACCAACCACTGGGGACTCCCGTGAATCGCCGCAATCTGCTCAAGGCCGCTCTCGCCGCATCGCTGCTGCCGCTGGCGTTGTCGCCGGCCGGGCGACTGCTGGCCCGTACGCGCACACACCTGCCGCGACTGCTGCGCCGGGTTCGACCCGGCGACCCGGCTTGGCCGAATCTCGCGACCTGGGACGCGCTGAAACACCAGCTCGGCGGTCGCCTGCGGAAACTGCAGTCGCCGTTCGCGCCGGACGCGCCCGCTGTCGCCAGGACCGAAGCGCTGGAACAACTGAAGAACCCGTTCTACCTGGGTGACCAGCCAGCCTTGACCCAGACCAGCGGCTGGGCCGACGCATGGATCTCCCGGCCGAGCACCTACGCCGTGGCCGCTGAGAGCGCCGCCGATATCGTCGCCGCCGTGACCTTTGCCCGTGACCACCATCTGCGCCTCGTGGTGAAAGGTGGCGGTCACAGCTATCAGGGCACCTCCGATGCGCCCGATTCCCTGCTGATATGGACGCGGCGGATGAACCAGATCCAGATGCACGACGCGTTCGTGCCGAAAGGTTGCGACGTGGCCGCGCAGCCGGCGGTAAGCGTCGGCGCGGGCGCGATGTGGATCGACGCCTACGACGCGGTAACCACCCAGGGCGGCCGCTACGTGCAGGGTGGTGGCTGCACCACCGTGGGCGTGGCGGGCTTGGTGCAGAGCGGCGGCTTCGGCAGCTTCTCGAAAAACTACGGTACCGCGGCCGCCGGGCTGATCGAGGCCGAAGTGGTGACCGCCGATGGGCAAGTGTGCATCGCCAATGCGTGCAGCCATCCGGAACTGTTCTGGGGCCTCAAGGGCGGTGGCGGTGGCAGCCTGGGCGTGGTGACCCGGCTGACCCTGCGCACGCGTGACCTGCCGGAAACCTTCGGTGCGGCGTTCGGCGCAATCAAGGCGTCGTCCGATACGGCATTTCGCGCGTTGATCGCGCAGGCGATGAGCTTCTATCGCAGCGACCTGTTCAACCCGCACTGGGGCGAGCAGATGGTGTTTCAGTCGGACAACACCTTGCGCATCTCGATGGTGTTCCAACGGCTGAGCCAGGCGCAGGCGCAGCAGGTCTGGGCGCCGTTCCTGGCTTGGGTGCGTGCGCGCAAGGACTGCACGTTTGCCCGTGAGATCGCGATTATCGCGCTGCCCGCGCGGCATTTCTGGGACGCGGATTTTTTCCGCCAGCATGCACCGCAGTTCATCGTCGAGGACAAGCGGCCAGGGGCGCCACGCAAGCATTTCGTATGGGCCGGAGATCAGGGTCAGGTCGGCTGGTTCCTGCACGGCTTTCGCTCGGCCTGGTTGCCGGCTGCGCTGCTGGAGAAGCGCGATCAATCGCGGTTGGTCGATGCGCTGTTCGCGGCATCGCGCGAATGGGAGTTTGCGCTGCATTTCAACAAGGGCCTGGCCGGAGCGCCGGCCGCGGAACTCGCTGCTGCACGCGACACCGCCACCCACCCCGGTATGGTCGATGCGTTCGCGCTGGCGATGTGCGGCAGTGACGGTCCGCCAGCGTTCCCCGGCATGCCCGGCCCCGGGCCGGATCTGGCCAAGGCACAGCGCGATGCGGCCGGCGTCAACCGCGCCATGGGTGCGTTGCTGAAAGTGACGCCGCAGGCGGGCTCCTATGTTTCGGAAAGCGATTACTTCGAGCGCGCCTGGCAGACTTCGTTCTGGGGTGCGAACTACCCGCGACTGGCGGCGGTGAAGCGCAAGTACGATCCCGATGGGTTGTTCTTCGTCCACCACGGCGTGGGCAGCGATGCATGGAGTGCCGACGGGTTTGTGCGGCTGTCGTGATCGGTTGCGTGGGGTGGCGTTGGGTTTCGCGGGAAGTCGGCAGTTGCCCCGCCGGTCGGGTTGTGACACGTTGCGGTCACCCACTCAGAATCCTTCCTGATGCTCCCGAAGTTGCCTGCGCCGCTACGTCGACCGTTCGTCCGGCTGGTGCGCTGGTATCGCATCGAGATCGTCGGCCAGGTCGATCACGCCGAGATCGTGGCCGAGGTGACGCCGGAGGCGTATCTCTCGCGCCGTTACCTGTTCATGATCGCGGTGTCGTGCGGCATCGCGATGTTGGGGCTGCTGCAGAACTCCCCGGCGGTGATCATCGGCGCGATGCTGATCTCGCCGTTGATGGGTCCGATCATGGGGCTGGGGTTTTCGCTGTGCATCATCGACCTGTACTCGATGCGACGCACACTGATTGCTCTGGCGGTCGGTACGGCGCTGGCGCTGGCGGTTTCCGCCCTGATCACCTGGCTGTCGCCATTGCACGAGGCGACGTCGGAGATCCTTGCGCGCACGCGGCCGAACCTGTTCGATCTGCTGGTGGCGATCTTCTCCGGCGTGGCCGGTGCCTATACCACGATCAAGCGCAAGGGCGAGGCGATCGTCGGCGTCGCCATCGCCACCGCCTTGATGCCGCCGCTGGCGGTGGTTGGCTATGGCCTGGCGCTGGGTGATTTCCGCATCGCCGGCGGTGCGGGCTTCCTGTTCATGACCAACCTGCTGGCGATCGCGCTGTGCACCACGGTGGTGGCGCGCTGGTATGGTTTCGGTGCGCGCAACAGCCCGGCGCATACCTTGTTCCAATCGGCCCTGGTCGTCGTGACGTTCGCGTTGATCTCGGTGCCGCTGGCGTTCGCCTTGCGCCAGATCGCGCAGGAGTCGTATCTCGCGCAGCAAGTGCGCAGCACGCTCACCGCTTACTTCGGCCCGAGCCTGCTGCGCGTGGATACGCTCAACGTGCGGCGGGATGGGGCCGGTGGCATCAACATCGGTGCGGTGGCGCTGGTGCAAAAATGGTCGCCCAGCGCCAAGCCTGACCTGGAACGTGAACTGCGGGCGAGGTTGAAGCGGCCATTTCATCTGAGTATCGATCAGTTGGTGGTGGGGCACGACGCGCCCACTCCCGTCCAGCCCGTGCAGAGTTTGGCGGTAGATGCCTTGCAGGCGATCCAGCGGCGACTGGCTCGCGACGACGCAACCGACGACTTGCGCTCGCGCATCGAGCGCACGGTGGCGATACCGGTGCGAGATATTTCCGTGGACATTGCCGGCAAGCACGTGCTGGTCTACGGTGCCGCGGCGCCCGGCCTGACCCTGGCTGCGGCGCAGGCCGCCGAGCAACGCCTGCGCCAGCATTTTGCGGGTATCGATATCGAGGTGATCCCGGCGCCGATGGCCTTGCCAGTGGTCACGTTCGGCACCGGCAGCGCCAGCCCCGACGCCGCTGGCGAGCAGGCGCTGCAACGCATCCGCTGGGTGCTGGCGCGCTGGCAGGTCAGCCGCGTGATGGCCAGCGGCTACGCCAGCACGCCACGCGAGGCGCGCAGCTTCAACAACCTCGAACTGGCACGTCGCCGCGCGGCCAGCGTCGCCGCATGGCTGGAGCAAGCGGGCGTCAGCGTGACCCAGCGCGCCGACTTTCCGGTCGACCAGCAAGCGCAACTGGAGCGCGACGATGGGATTTTGGCATTTCAGGCAGTGCGGGTGAGCATCGACGCCGAACAAGCGAAGGTTCGCGTGTTGCCCTGAAGTGTCTGACGGCTGCTTGACTCTAGACCTAGATCAATGGTCTAGACTTGCGGCATGAATACATCCGGCAGTTCACTCACCATCGGTAGCGTCGCCAAGCGCGTCGGCGTGGCAATCGACACGATCCGTTACTACGAGCGCGAGGGTTTGCTGCCCGAGCCGCAGCGGCGGGCGTCTGGGTATCGCAGTTATGGAGAGGGCGCGATAGCCCAGTTGCGCTTCATCCGGCGCGCCAAGCAGCCGATCGCCGACGCGGGGTGAAGGCGGTGAAGCAACGGGCGCAGCAGCGGCTGGCGGCGATTGAGCAACGCATTCTCGATTTGCAACGCATGCGTGACGGATTGGCACAGCTGGTCGAATCATGTCCGGGCCATGGGGCGCCGGAACAATGCCCGATCCTGCGCGCGCTGACCGACGACGAGGATGCGACATGAATACGCAACGCGCGTGCTGCGCGGCCAGCGAAGATGCACCGACGGACGTGGCAATCGATCCGGTGTGCGGCATGAACGTTCACCCGCAGACTGCGAAGCATCAAGCCGACTACGCCGGCCAGACCTATTATTTCTGTGCCGCGCACTGTCGTGAGAAATTCGTGTCCGATCCACAGGCCTTCGTGCATGACGTGAATACGCCGCACGAATGCGGCCCGGCCAGCGAGGATGTACCCGCGGCGATGGCAATCGATCCGGTGTGTGGCATGAAGGTCGATCCGCAGACCGCGAAGCATCAAGCCGACTACGCCGGCCAGACCTATTATTTCTGTGCCGCGCGCTGCCGCGAGAA
>CAJDVU010000089.1_pt1 | contig 11332 bp, 13 predicted proteins | sample 7391431 | NCBI WGS metagenome assembly CAJDVU01 (sample SAMEA7055700, study PRJEB34461) | soil metagenome | biome: terrestrial ecosystem; feature: Peninsula; material: soil | place: Antarctica | collected 2016
ACTCATGCTCGAACTCGACCAGCTTCTTGTCCCCACCCCAGCCCTACGCCTGCCTGCCAGCGAAGACCCGCGGCCCGCCCGCGCCGAAGCGGAAGCGGCAGTGCGCACCTTGATCCGCTGGGCCGGCGACGACCCCGCACGCGAGGGCCTGCTGCAGACCCCGGCGCGCGTGGTACGCGCCTACGAGGAGTGGTTTGCCGGCTATCGGCAAGATCCGGTCAGCCTGCTCAGTCGTACCTTCGGCGAAGTTGGCGGCTATGACGACGTGGTGATCTTGCGCGATATCCCGTTGCAATCGACGTGTGAGCATCACCTGGCGGCAATCCGTGGCGTCGTGCACATCGCCTACCTGCCGCGCCAGCGCGTGGTCGGCATCTCCAAGCTCGCCCGGCTGGTCGAAGCTTTTGGTCGACGCCTGCAGATCCAGGAGCGGCTGACCACGGAAATCGCCGACACCCTGGCCCAGGCCCTGCAGCCGCGCGGGGTCGCCGTGATTGTGCACGCGAGCCACGAATGCCTGTCCTCACGCGGGGTACGCCTGCATGGCGTGTCGATGCAGACCCGCCGGTTGCTCGGCGAGTTCGCGCAAGAACCGCGGCGAGGAGAGATCCTGGCGGACCTCGGGGGTTGACCCGGGAACCGTCAGGCACACTAATGCATCCAATCCGGTGTAAAAGGAGAAAGTCATGCCTGTCGCTGCCCGTGTTGTACCCGTCGACTACGCTGCGCTGGACGACCAAGCGCTGGTGGCACTCGTTCGCAGCGGCAAGCGCGAGGCATTCCGCCACATCATGCAACGCTGTAACCAGCGCCTGTTTCGCGTGGCGCGGGCCGTGATCGGCGAGGACTCGGAAGCCGAAGACGTGCTGCAGGAATCATATATGCGGGCCTACTACAAACTGGATTCATTCCGCGGCGACTCGTCCTTGTCGACGTGGTTGACCACGATCGTGCTGAACGAGGCGCGCGGCCGCCTGCGCAAGCGCCACCCCACGGTCGGGCTGGAACAGATCGACGCGATGCCGGCTGATTCCCACCAAGTCGTCCCGTTCCCCTCGAAATTCGGCAGCGAGGATCCCGCTGCTTCTGCGGCACGCGCCGAGATCCGCCACCTGCTTGAGCATGCCATCGACAAACTGCCGCCAGACTTCCGTATCGTCTACATGCTGCGCGAGGTCGAGGAGTGCAGCGTGGAAGAAACCGCCAACCAGCTCGGCATCAAGGCGCAAACGGTGAAGACGCGCCTGCATCGCGCGCGTCGCCTGCTGCGCTCGATGCTGCAAGACCGGCTGGCAAACACCCTGGGCGAAGCATTTCCGTTCATGGGCCAGCGCTGTGCCCGCGTCAGCAACGCCGTGATGGCGCAGCTGGACGCCGAGGCAGGCGAGGACTGATCTTGCTGGCTGTCGGCATGGGTCAAGCTGGACAACCCGAACGGACGAATCGATCAACCCGCCTGCCGCCTGCAGACGGTCACGACGCTGCCCGACCGTCCGTGCGCAAAACATCGCGCAAGAACGGAATCGTGATCCGCCGCTGCGCCGCCAGCGACGCCTGATCCAGTCGATCGAGCAAATCCAGCAACGCGCCGAGATCGCGTGCATAGCGCGCAAACAACCAATCCAGCACGTTGTCTTCCAGCTCGATACCGCGCTCGGCCGCCCTCGTTCTGAGCACGTCGCGGCGTTCGTCGTCATCCAGCGGCCTGAGCACGAACTGGGTGCAGGCGCCGAGGCGCGAGCGCAAGTCGGGCAGCTCGATACCCAGCTGGGCCGGTGCGGCATCGGCCGCGAACAACAGCGCAGCACCTTCGGCCCAGGTGCGGTTGTACAGATCAAACAGGGCGTGTTCGGACTCGTGGTCGCCGGCGATGGCGCCAACGTCGTCAAGCGCCAGCAGCTCGCTGCCGGCGACGCCGCGCAACGCGGCCGCGTGATCGCTCATCGTGGCCAGCGGCAGATACTGCGCGCGCCGGCCGGCCGCGGTGGCGGCTTGGCAGGCGGCCAGCAACAGATGGGTGCGACCACTGCCACCGGCGCCGTGCAGGTAGATCCACGGCGCACCAGGCTCGACGGCAAGCACTCGCACCGAGCCCAGTGCAGCGGCATTGACGCCGGCATGAAAATGTTCGAAACGCTGGCGACGCGGCCAGCGCAGCGCCAACGGCAATTGCGGATTCATTCGGGGAATCGGCCATCCGGCGCTGGCGCAACCACCGTGTCGACGTCGCCGCCCTGGTGCACAGCGACGTCGACTTCGGCAATCACCGGATCGTCCGAGCCTTCCTCGGTGTACAGCTCGCTCAACCGGTAACGCTCGATCAGGTAACGCAGCACCACCACGATCACCGAGGCGGCTGGCAACGCCAGCAGCACGCCGAGAAAACCGAACAGGTAACCACCGGCGAGCACCGCGAAAATCACCGCCACCGGATGCAGGCCGATCTTGTCGCCCACCAGTTTGGGCACCAGCACGTACCCTTCCAGCAATTGACCCACGGCAAACACTCCGCAGACCAGCAGCACGTGAGTCCAGTCACCGAATTGCACCAGGGCGGCGATGATCGCCGCGATGAAGCCGATGATGAAACCCAGGTAAGGCACGAAGCTGAGCAGGCCGGCCACGATGCCGATCAGCAACCCGACCGAGAGTCCGATCAGCCCCAGGCCGACGCCATAGAACACGCCCAGCGCCAGCATCACCAGCAGCTGGCCGCGCACGAATGCACCGAGGATCGCGTCCGATTCGCGCGCCAGGTGGGCAACTGTCGGTTGCAACGAACGCGGCAGCATGCCGTCGACCGTGGCCACCAGTCGATCCCAGTCGCGCAACAGATAGAACGCCACCACCGGGATCAGCACCAGATTGGTCAGCCACATCGCGATGCCCAAACCCGAGCGTGACACCTTGTCCAGTACCACCGTCGCCACCCCACCGATCGCCCCGATATGCGCCTTGATCGCCGTCACCAGGCGATCACTGTCGAACATGTGCGGGTCCAGGTGCAGGCGTGCCTGCAGCCAGGGCCACGCGACGTGTTGGGCCCAGTCGCCATAACGCGGCAAGTTGCTGATGAGGTTCTCGACCTGCCGTGCAATCAGCGGAATCAGCAGCAACAACACGCCAACCACGGCGAGCAGCAACACCACGAAGACGATGGTGGCCGCCCACATCCGATTCAGCCCCAGCCGTTCCAGCCGATCGGCCAGCGGATCGCCCAGATAAGCGAGCATCGCTGCGACCGCAAACGGCATCAAGACCGGTGCTAGCAGCCAGATCAGGTAAACAATGACCGCCGTGATCGCCAGTAGTTGCCACCGGCGTGCCACGTCGCGCGCCTGGCTCATGGCGAATTTCCGCGCAGCCAACGCAGGTTGGCGTCCGCCCCGTCATGGGGCTGCCCCTGCAGCAGCAAGTGGCCACTGGCAGCGAGGTTGGCGGCCAGCGCGCTCATTGGCACCGAGGCCTTGACGTCGAGCAGCACGCCGTCGTTCTGCGCGCCCACGGTGGTGACTTGCTGCACCGAGGGATCGGCGCTCAACGTGGCCAGCAGACTGGCATAGTCGGCTGCCGAATCCAGCCCGCCGACCCAGAGCTTGCCCTCGCTGGCGACCGATCCAATCACGTTGAGCTGCTTGCCAAGACGATCGACCAGATCGTTGCCGGCAGCGGCCAGCATGGCGTCCTCGGTGGCACCCTGGTTGCTCCAGTGCTGCGCCTGCCCACCGGAGATCAACGTCCAGTGGGCGCTGCCTTCCTGCAGTTTGCCCAGCAGCACCAGCCCGGTGTGGTAACGCTGGTTGATCGCCGCCAGCGCCGCCGGGTCGGCCGCCGCCACCTTGGCCGGATCGAGTTCGCTCCCCGCCGCCGGATACACCACGGTAGTGCCACGCGCGGCTGCGGACGTCGCCAGGCTGGCCAGCTCCGTCTCGTCGACGGCACGGCCGTCTGGGTGCTGCACCAGCAACAATACCGGGGGTTTGATGCCGGCGCTGGCCACGCCGAGTTTGGCCACGAGCCGGCGCACCGAAGCCGGCGCGAAATCCACGTCCAGCACCAGGCCGGTAGCGGCCTTCTGGTACTGGAACTTCTGCACCAGCGAACCAGCACCGCCCAAGGCCGCGGCATAACCGGGGTTGCTGCGCAGATCCTGGCCACCGGCGACCCGCGTCATCACCTGCGCCAGTGCGGTGCCAAACGCCTGATCGCGCTGCGCGTCACTGGTGTCGGTGACCGGCACGGTGACCGAGTACGGTGAGCCGGAAGTCTGCGCATGCAGCGGCGGCAGCGCGACAAAACCCAGCAGCAGGAACAGGATCAACAGACGGGACTGGCGCATGGGCACGGGGTTCTTCCTCGGGAAACACCCGCGAAGTCTGCCCAATCCCGCGCGCAGCGTCCATTCGCGAGAGTCCAACCCGGCTGACGACACCGCCCGCGCAGCGGGTGGCCAGGCCGCACCCTGCTAGAATCACGCGTTTCGTCCCCGCCGGTGCTCGCCATGTCTGACGCCCTCACCTACCGCGCCGCCGGCGTCGATATTGACGCCGGCAACGCCGTGGTCGAACGGATCAAGCCGCTGGTCAAACGTACGTTTCGCCCCGAGGTCATGGGCGGGTTGGGCGGCTTCGGTGGCCTGTTTGACCTGTCCGGACGTTACCGGGAACCGGTGCTGGTCTCCGGCACCGACGGGGTCGGCACCAAGCTGAAACTGGCGCAGATCCTCGGCCGACACGACACCATTGGCATCGACCTGGTCGGCATGTGCGTCAACGACGTGCTGGTGCAGGGCGCCGAGCCGCTGTTCTTTCTCGATTACTTCGCCACTGGCAAGCTGGATGTGGAGACCACCGTGACCGTGGTCGGCGGCATCGCCAAGGGCTGCGAACTGGCCGGCTGCGCGCTGATCGGCGGCGAAACTGCCGAGATGCCGGACATGTATCCGCCGGGCGAGTACGACCTGGCCGGCTTCACCGTCGGCGCGGTGGAAAAATCGCAAATGCTGACCGGCGCGGCGATCGTCACCGGCGACGTGATCCTCGGCGTGGCCTCCAGCGGCCCGCACTCGAATGGCTATTCACTGGTGCGCAAGATTCTCGCGCGCGCCGGCTGCACGCCCGATAACGGCGGGCTCGATCTCGATCTTGGCGGCGTGAAGCTCGCCGACGCGTTGATGGCGCCGACCACGATTTACGTGAAACCGATGCTGGAGTTGTTGAAGGAAAGCGCGGTGCATGGCATGGCGCACATTACTGGCGGCGGCCTCAGGGAAAACATCATCCGCGTGGTTCCCGCCGGCCTGGGTCTTGCGCTGGACGCCTCCGCCATCGTGCTGCCACCGATATTTGACTGGTTGATGCGCGAGGGCCAGGTGGCACGCGAGGAAATGTGGCGCACGTTCAATTGCGGCGTCGGCTTCACCGTGATCCTGCCGCGCGATGCGGTGGCCAACGCATCCGCCCTGCTCGCAAGACATGGATTGACCAGCTCGGTGATCGGCGAGGTGGTGCCTGCGCAAGGCGACATTCGCGTACATATTGGCTGAACCATCACCGTGTCTGACGCCCCTGCCAAAGTCGCCGTGCTCGCCTCCGGGCGCGGCAGCAACCTCGCTGCCCTGCTCGACGCGCAAGCGCGCGGCGAGCTGCCGGTTGAATTCGTGCTGGTCGGCAGCGACAAGCCCGACGCCAACGCCTTGCGCCTGGCCGAGGCGGCAAACATTCCCACCCTGGCGCTGACTCCGCGCGGTTATCCGACTCGACGCGCGTTCGATCTGGATCTGTTCGCCCGCATCGCCGCCAGCGGTGCCGAGCTGCTGGTGCTGGCCGGCTTCATGCGTGTGATCGACGGCGAAGCACTACGCCCGTGGGTCGGCCGCATCATCAACATCCACCCCTCGCTGCTGCCGAAATACCGCGGTCTGCACACGCATCAGCGTGCGCTTGAAGCGGCCGATACCGAACATGGCGTCAGCGTGCACTTCGTCACGGCCGAGCTCGATGGCGGTCCGGTGATCGCGCAGGCGCGTCTGGCCATCGAGCCCGACGACGACGAGGAACGCCTGGCGCAGCGCCTGCTGCCACTCGAACACCGGCTGCTGCCGGCGGTGCTGAGCCTGCTGGCCAGCCGACGACTGCAGTGGCGGGAGGGCGTCGTGCAATATGACGGCCGCCCGTTATCGGCCCCGCTGAGCCTGGGCGAACGCGGACTGGAGTGATGCCCCGTTCAGGCCGCCATCGGCAGACTTGATGCATGACTATCCGATCCCTGTTCGTTCCCCTGCTCGGGCTCGCCCTGCTCTTCGGCACGGCGCACGCCACCACCCCGACCGCGTTCACCGCCACCTACAAGGTATCGAGCGGAGGCGCCCCGCTGGGCGTCGCCACGATCACCCTGCACAACGATGGCAACGGCCAATGGACTTATCGCAAGGACGTCGAGGGCACGGGTGGCCTGGCGGCGATGCTTGGCGCCAGCATGCATGAAACCTCGCGCTTCCGCTGGAAGGGCGACCTGCCCGAAGCGCTCAGCTACGACTACGAGCTGCAAACTGGAATCAAGACCAAGCAGCGCCATCTGCGTGTCGACTGGAGCACGCGCCAGGTCAGCGTCGATGACGGCAAGCGTACCGAGACTTATCCGGCCGAACCCGGCATGGTCGAGCGAAATACCCTGCCGCTGGCGCTGGGCGTGGCCCTGCAGACAGGCAAGCAGCACGTGACGCTGGTGGTCGCCGTGCGCCAGGAAGTACAGACCCAGCAGTTCAAGGTGACCGGCAAGGAAACCGTGAACGTCCCCGCCGGCCGTTTCGATGCCGAACGGGTCGACCGCACCGACGCCGACCGCGACTTCAGCGCCTGGTACGCACCCAAGCGCTACCTGCTGCCAGTGAAGCTGTCGCAACACGATGGCGGTGACTTGGTGATGGAGTTGGTGAGCTACAAGGCACGGTGAAGCTTCAGGATGACACGTAGCGATCCAGTTCGTCGGCGTGCTCGCGTAGCCAGCGGCGGGCGCGCGGCTGGGTGATTCCGAAGTCGTTGAGAATAATACCGAGCGGAATCCAGATGATTGCGCACGTCCAGACGTGCGCAGCGGGCCAGAGCAGGTGGAGGAGCAACACGCTCGCCACAAACCCGAGCATAGGCGTGATGAGCATGAGCAGCAGGTAACGTACGGCAAAACTGCGTGTCACCGCCTCACTCCACAACCGCCGCCTGCGCGGAGGCGGCATCATCTGCAGCTCGGGGATGTTCTGCAATCGCCAGTAGATCGTCATGACTTTTCCGACCGTGCAGCGACGGCACTCAGTTCGGCAGGCGCCGGATCCTGGCGCCCAGTGCGCCGAGCTTCTCCTCGATGTTTTCGTAACCACGATCGATGTGGTACACGCGGTCGACCACCGTCTCGCCGCTCGCCACCAGGCCCGCCAACACCAGGCAGGCCGAGGCGCGCAAGTCGGTGGCCATGATCGGTGCGCCGCTCATGTGCTCCACGCCCTGCACGATCGCGGTATTGCCCTCGAGGCGGATGTCGGCGCCGAGCCGCTGCAGTTCGTGCGCATGCATGAAACGGTTCTCAAACACCGTTTCGGTGACCACGCCGGTGCCTTCAGCGACGCAGTTGAGCGCGGTGAACTGCGCCTGCATGTCGGTCGGAAACGCGGGATAGGGCGCGGTACTGATGTTGACCGCCTTGGGCCGGCGCCCGCCCATGTCCAGCTCGATCCAGTCCTCGCCGGTGGAAATGTGCGCGCCGCATTCCTCCAGCTTGGCCAGCACCGCGTCCAACGTGTTGGCGCGCGCGTGGCGCGCGCGCACCTTGCCGCCGGTCATCGCCGCGCCAACCAGGAAGGTGCCGGTCTCGATACGGTCGGGCAACACGTTGTATTCCGCACCGTGCAGGCGTTCGACGCCGTGGATCACCATGGTGGAGCTGCCGGCGCCCTCGATCTGCGCGCCCATGGCGATCAGGCAGTGCGCCAGGTCCACCACTTCGGGCTCCTGCGCGGCGTTGTCGATCACCGTGGTGCCTTGCGCCAGGGTGGCGGCCATCATGATGTTCTCGGTGCCGGTGACGGTTACCATTTCCATGCTGACGCGCGCCCCCTTCAGACGCGACGCCTTCGCCTTGATGTAGCCGTTCTCGACACTGATGTCGGCACCCAGCGCCTGCAAGCCGCGAATGTGCTGATCGACCGGACGCGAACCGATCGCACAGCCACCGGGCAACGAAACCTCGGCCTGACCGAAGCGCGCCACCAGCGGGCCCAGCACCAGGATCGAGGCGCGCATGGTGCGCACCAGGTCGTACGGCGCCACGCAGGTATTGGTGGTGCGCGGGTCGATGTTCATCCGCATGCGCTCATCCAGCACCAGTTGCGCGCCCATCTGGCCGAGCAATTCCATGAACGTGGTGACGTCGTGCAGGTGCGGCACGTTGCCGATGCTGACCGGCTCATCGGCCAGCAGAGAGGCGGCGAGAATCGGCAGCACAGCGTTCTTGGCGCCGGAAATGGCCACATCGCCGTGGAGCGGCACGCCACCATTGATCAGGATTTTGGCCATAAGTACCGGGAATGGGGAATGGAAAACGGGGAATCGGAAACGCGGGGAAACACAGACGGACCGCTGGCTTCACCCGCTCCCGATTCCCGATTCCCGATTCCCGGCCTCCTCGGGAGTCAGGGTTTTCAAGGCCAGCGCGTGAATGGCGCCGCCCATCAGGTCGCCCAAGGTGGCGTATACCAGCCGATGCCGCGCCAGCGGCAGCTTGCCGGCGAACTGGCTGGTCACCACGGTCGCCTCGAAATGCACCCCGTCCGCACTATCGACCTCGACCCGGGCATCGGGCAGGCCCTCTTCGATCAATGCCTGTATTCGGCGGGGATCCATCGGACGTTCCACAAGAAGGTCAGGCCGGCTCGATCAGGGATTCCCGCACGGCGCGGCACCCGGTCGCTGGCATATGACGTTAAAATACGAATGTGTCATGGTAATGGAATTCTGCTGGCACAGAAACGACGCCGGCCCCGCAGCGGCCTCGTCGTGTCGCGCCCCCTGCCATCCGAGCCTTCATGAACGCACGCATTGCCCCGCACGCGCCGATCAACCTGAGCCCCGAGGCCATCGCACGCAGCGCGCGTACGGTGATCACCACCGAAGCGGCCGCGATCGCCGCACTGGAACCCCGGATCGGCCCGGACTTCGTCGAAGCCTGCCGCCTGATCCTGGCCTGCCGCGGACGCGTGGTGGTGAGTGGCATGGGCAAGTCCGGCCACGTCGCGCGCAAGATCGCCGCCACGCTCGCCTCCACCGGCACCCCGGCGTTCTTCGTGCACCCCGGCGAAGCCAGCCACGGCGACCTTGGCATGATCCAGCCAGAGGATGTGGTGCTGGCGATCTCCTACTCCGGCGAGACCGACGAACTGCTGTTCATCCTGCCGATGATCAAGCGTCAAGGCATCCCGCTTATTGCGATTACCGGCAAGCCCGGCTCCTCGCTGGCGCGCGAGGCGGACGTTCACCTGGATGGCAAGATCTCCAGCGAAGCCTGCCCGCTGGGCCTGGCGCCGACCGCCAGCACCACCGTGGCGCTGGTGCTGGGCGACGCGCTGGCGATCGCCCTGCTGGAGGCGCGTGGCTTCACCTCGGACGATTTCGCCCGCTCGCACCCGGCTGGCGCGCTGGGCCGTCGACTGCTGCTGCACATCAGCGACGTGATGCACAGCGGCGACGACGTGCCGCGGGTAGCACCCGATGCCACTCTCTCCGCCGCTCTGGTCGAAATGACCCGCAAGCAACTGGGCATGACAGCCGTGGTCGACGCCGACCAACGTCTGCTCGGCGTATTCACCGACGGCGACCTGCGCCGCGCGCTGGACGACGAGGGGGTGAACCTGCGTGGCGCCAGCGTGGCCGAGCTGATGACGCGCGGCCCGAAGACGATCGGTCCGGAACGACTGGCCGCCGAGGCAGCGCAATTGATGGAGAAACACCAGATCCACGCCCTGCTGGTGGTGGACGAGGACCACCACGTGGTCGGTGCGCTGAACATTCACGATCTGCTCCGTGCGCGTGTGGTCTGATTCGTCTCGACGAGTCAGACCCGTCAGGCAAGCCCGCCCTTTACGCCTCTACGCCCAGAAACCCCAGGCCGTGCCCACCTCCCCCTACCTCGCCAACCTGCCCACCGACCTCCTCGAACGCGCCGCGCGTGTGCGTCTGGCGGTGTTCGACGTGGACGGCACGCTGACCGACGGGCGGCTGTGGTACGCCGAGGACGGCCACGAAACCAAGGTGTTCCACGTGCATGACGGACTCGGCCTGAAGCGGCTGCAAGCGAATGGCGTGAAGGTTGCGCTGATCACCGCGCGGATCAGCCATCCGGTCGCCCTGCGCGCCCAGGAGCTGGACATCAACCACGTCTACCAGGGCCAGGGCGACAAGCGGACCTGCCTGTGCGAACTGCTCGATGCCCTGCACCTGCGCTCAGACCAGGCAGCCTACGTCGGTGACGACCTTCCCGATCTGGCGCCAATGCGCATGGTGGGGCTGGCGGTGGCGGTCGCCAATGCGCATCCGTGGATCGCCGATGCGGCGCACTGGCAGACCTGCCGGCGCGGTGGCGAAGGCGCCGCACGCGAGGTGTGTGACCTGATCCTGCATGCGCAGGGCAAGGACGAGGCGGAGCGGGAGCACTGGCAGTGACTGTGCGCCTGTGGCTGCGCGACCGGCGCGTGCCGGCCGCGATCGTCCTCGTTGCCCTGGCCGCAGGCATCAGCCAATTATTGCTGTGGTGGCTGGGCCCGGCGCCGCGCACCCACGACTTCGTCGGCCCACCCCGTTCGGCCTATACCTTGATCGACGCCAAAGTCATCGAATACGGCCCCGACGGCAAACCGGGCCTGCATACGCAGTCGCCCCGGGTCGAACGTCGCGAGGGTGACGATTCGTTGTACCTCAACACGCCGACCTTCCAGATACCGGCCAAGCGGCCTGGCGTGCCTGAATGGCAGGGGAAGTCGCTGTATGGCTGGATCAACAAACCCGGTACGGTACTGAAGCTGCAAGGGCCGGTCAGCATGCACCGGCCGGCGTTCACGGACGCCGCGGGCGCAGCGCAGCCCGAGGCTTCCCTGCACACCTCGAACGTCACCGTATGGCCGCGCCAGAACCGCATGGAAACCGCCGAGCCGGTACAGATGGCGCAAGGCGACCGTAGAATGAGCGGTGTCGGCATGCGTGCCAACCTCAACGACAATCACCTGGAGTTGCTCGATGACAGCCACGGCTCGTTCCCGCCGCGCAAGCGCTAGCCGCCGATTCGCCGC
>CAJDVU010000199.1_pt1 | contig 11295 bp, 9 predicted proteins | sample 7391431 | NCBI WGS metagenome assembly CAJDVU01 (sample SAMEA7055700, study PRJEB34461) | soil metagenome | biome: terrestrial ecosystem; feature: Peninsula; material: soil | place: Antarctica | collected 2016
ACCCGCTTGTCACCCGAGCCGTGTTCGCGCAAGGCGGCACCCTTGGCGCAGTGCCCGCCGAGGTTGATCGGCGAATCGAAATCAGGCTCCTGTTCAAGCCAGACGCCGTTTTGGACTTTCGCGATGACCGCGCAACCGACCGCACAATGAGTGCAGATGGTGTGTTTGGTTTCGACCTTGCCACCCTTGGTCAGCGGCGCCTCCTGCGCGCTGAGGCGACGCATCATACCGCTCGGGAGTGCGCCGATCGCCGCGATACCACCCGCCGCTAGTCCGGAGCGCTTGAGAAAGCTGCGCCGGTTCATGCCTGCAACGGTGGTCGGCGCAGAAGCCGAGTCAGCGCGCGCGTGTTTGCGGATGAGCTGCATGGTGACAATCTCCCAAGTCGAGCGTGTGGTTACCAGATGACAAGTAGGTAGATCACACAGTGGTGCGGTAGTACTGACGGATATGTTCAGTCTCACGGTATCCACGCGATTCCGGCTTTCCCGCCGGTGACGGGACACGTGCGGTCCGCGGTGCCAGCTTTACGCTGAGCGCACCGAGACCGGCGCCAACGGCTCCGAGCGCAAGTGCGCCGCCCAGTAGGCGTCGACGTGATTCGTTGACATTTTGCTGTTTGCGTTTCATGACCGCTGCTACTCCATGATGATGGCCGGCCCAGCTAAGGCAGGCTCAACCAGGACTGTTCAACCGGCAGGAAAGCCGAACCCAAGGCCGCGACGGCGCGGTAGAAATTCGCACTCTTCGCCGTCGCGATGTCACGGAAGAGCCGGCCCATCCACGACGCGACATGCATCAGCAGAAAATTACGTTGTTCGGCCAAGCTGACGCCATCGGTCGGGTCCGCCAACAACACCATGGCCTCGCACAGCGCCGACGCGTGATCCTCGGGCTCTTTGTTATCGTCGTATCGGGTGAGCGCCAGACGCGCCAGGTCGGTCCGCAGCGCGACCAGTGACCGGTCCATGAGCGCGCCGGACAGATACCAGCTCGCGTACGGCAAGACTTCGCCGCGACCCAGGCCGATAAACAACTGATGGAACTCATCATCGACGGCGGACGGATCTGCCGTGCGCGCAGCGGCGCGCAGGCCGCGCCACGCCGAAGTCAGCAGAGGCTCCTCCACTTCGGGTTCCGGGAGAGAAATACTCGCCAGCTCAGTCAGCAGAGTTGCGTCTGGTGGCTTGCGTATCAACGCCGCAAGCAGCTTGTAGATTCCAATCCGCTCGCCAGCTGTCTGTGCAGTGATCACCCCTTCCGGCTCACAAACATCGGCCGCGATCATCGCTGTGTCCACGCTCGTGCTTGTAGCAGACAACATTGTACTCCCGACACTTGTGCAACCCGCCGACAGCAACCCTCAACACACCCCGTGTTCGCATTCCAAGTTGAAACCGGCTGCGACCGCGCCACTCCGTTGTTCAGCATTTGTACACGCGCCGCCAGGTTGTGTCAACGCGACCTTTCCCAACGCGTCGCGCAGCGTGCGCGGAACCGCCGTCTGCACGATCAAGAACCACTCCCTCAGTTCGGGTGCGGGTGGATGGGGCTGCCGTCGGCGAAGACGGCCTTGATGCGGCAGTCATCGCACATCAGCAATACCTTGCGCGCCTCAAGATTCTTGAACATCCAATGGTTCTGGAGCTTTTCCTGCATCCGAACGATCATCTTGTGTGTCGTAAAGGGCTTGCCGCAACCAAGGCACACCTGCATGATTTCCTGGTGCAACAAACGCCGCTCCGGCTGTAGCTGCGCAGCAAAATCCATTTGTGGCGCCAGTTCGATGGCATCTTCTGGACAGGCCTTCTCGCACAATCCGCATTGCACACAGTTGTCTTCGCGGAACCACAGCTTGGGCTCCGCGCCGCCACCCTGCACCGCCGACGCCGGGCACACCGACACACACGCCATGCACAGCGTGCACGCATCACCGTTGACCTTGATCGCACCGAAGGGCGCGTTTGCCGGCAATGGTGCGCGCTCCAGCGCGGCAGACGAATGCTGATGCAGGTGCGCAAGCGCCATGCGAAAGATTTCGCGCTTGTTGCCCAATGCGGCGAACGTGGCGGGCTCGCCGGACAGTGCGCACGGCACATCCGCGGACTGCGCTGCCGCTGGCGTGGTCACCAGCAGGATGCGCCGATCCGCATCGGCATCGCCCAACCCCGCGAGAACCAAGCTGGCGATGTCGACCTGCCCGCGGGTGATGTCCAGAAGCGTGGATGGAGTTCCGGCTCCGACGAGCAGACGGACCTGGCTGGCGCCGTAGGCCAGCAACGTCACAAAGGCTTCCAACCCGATTGAGCCAATGTCTTCCACCCGGACCGGCAGGACATACTCAGGCAGTCCTTCGAGCACGGTCATATCGTAGCCGTCGCCGTGCAGTGCAACCACCGGTGCGGTGCCTCCCGCCGCACGGAACGTCACCAACATCCGGCGCACCGCGCCCAGCAGGTCGCCGACGTGCGGCGTGGCATAGGTGATCGCGCCGGTCGGACAGGCGACGGTGCAACTGCCACATCCCTGGCAAAGGTTGTAATCAACTTCGATGCGTTCGCCCACGCTGAAAGGCGCCTCGGCCGGGCAGGCGTCGATGCACGCATGACACCCTTCCAGTCCGCGTTCGCCATGCGCACAAATGTCGGCGTTGTAATCGATGAAGCGCGGCTTCTCGAATTCGCCCACCATGTCTGGCAGCTCACGCAACGCGTGCTCGCGCGCAGCGGGGTCGGAAGCGTGGTGGTAACCCAGCGGTGGGACGCCCCGCTTGATCGCCGGCTCGGCCTGAAGATCCAGTACCAGGTCGTAGCCCGGATGACCGGCGCCGAACACCGACTCATTTTGCGCGAAAACCCCAGCCTCAGTCTCGACCTCGAGCTTGAAAGCACCGAGATACCCGGTGAGGGTGTGGACCGTTCCGTATGCCGTACGTACCGGCGGCGCTGATTCCGGTGGCTCAGCCGGACGGCGAGTCGCAAGCACCGTGCAGTCGAGTCTCGTGGCGAGCGCTTTCGACAGTGGCCAAGCTTCATCGGCCGGTCCGATAATCAGCAGCCGGCCGATCGATTTGTATTCCACCCATTGCACCACGGGTTGCGGCGCACTGAAGGCCGCTAGTGCGGCGGCACGAGCGTGCCCATCCGGCGCTGCATCCGGCGAGGTGGCAGCAACCGTCTCAATGGTTGTCATCGGGTACCTCCTCATCTTCGGCAGATGCTTCCACTTCCGGCAAGCGCACAGGATGTTCAGCCGATGCTTCCAGCTTCGGCAGGCTCGCAGCAGGTGTATCACTGCCCAGGTCGAGCGATTGGTCAGTCATGTTCAAAAGCCGTTCCCCGGCTCTCTCCATTTGCAGGCGCATGTCCGACGTCATGACGTTACCGAGCGGTTTGAGATGCCGATAATCCGCACAATAGTCATCCAGGCCATCGGTGACATTAAAAGATGGTTGATGAAATATGCGATGCAGCGCGGCGCGGCGCAAGGCTTCGCTGACTCGCGGCGAGAAAAATGCGCTGACTTCGCTTTCCGGGCCCAGAGTGTCCAACGGAGGCATATCGTTGTCTCCAGGCGGCTCGGACGCCGCGGCGACAACCGCAACGGCGCCGCGTCCGTCTTGTCCATCTTCGACAGGCACGGCTGCTGACGGCGTTGCCGCATCCGCGGCGTCTGCGGCCGCAACGTCTGGGGCGTCAGCAACCGGCAGATCCGACCTGGTTGAATCTCGCGCGGCCCTCGCCTCGTTCGCGCGCCGTGACCAACGCCGCGCAAAACCTTCGTCCTGGGAAACGATGCTATCCGGTCGCGGCTCTTGACTACGCGTCATGATGGCCACTCCTCCTGCAGCCTTTGCCACTTGCGCCCTTTGCGCTGACTTGGTTTCCAGTATTTCGGAACCCATTCCGCGATCCACGACGCAATGGGCGGCGGCATGTCAACTTCGAACACCGTCCCATCGACTTCAAGCGCATCCACGCCGTCCTGCTGGTCCGCCGACACGCTGATCGGGCGCAACTCGCCGTCGGAGTCGGACTGGCAAATAACGAATAACAGTGGGCGTTGGCTAAGCAGGTTCAGCACATAGTCGTCACACGAAACCGGGTTCAGCCGTAGGCAAAGGCCGCTCCAGAGGTATACACGCGTGGTTTCACCGTCGTGAGCAAGACTGCGCGCGGGCGCTTGCATTGGCGTGCCCGGCGACTCCGGTACGATCCCGTCGACTTTCCACTGCGCTTGTCCCCATGGACCGCGCGCGGCAGCACGTTGCAGCAATACGCTTACCGCGCAGCAGCGATCATCTGAAGGAGTGTCGGCCACTAGGTTGCCTCGATCGTGATCTTGGGAAACTTGTGGGTGCCGCCGATACCCAGCAACGACAGCCCGGCCGTCATCTTCAAGGCAATTTCGGTGAAGCGGCGTGCAGGAAAGCCGTCGGGATCCCCGACGACACTGGGCCTACCGTTGTCGGCGGCCTCCCGGATCGCATTATCCAGCGGCAGCTCGCCGAGCAGCGGTACATGGTATTGCTCCGCAATCTTGCGACCGCCGCCTTCGCCGAACGGGTGCGACTCGTGACCGCAGTGCGGGCAATTTTGCACGCTCATGTTCTCGATGATACCCAACACCGGCACGGACACCTTGCGGAACATCTGCAGCCCCTTGCGTGCGTCCAGGGTGGCGATATCCTGCGGCGTCGTCACGATCACCGCACCGGACACGGGTACCTGCTGCGACAACGTGAGCTGGATGTCACCGGTACCGGGCGGCATGTCTACAATCAGGTAATCGAGGCTCCCCCAGCGGGTACCTTTCAAGAGCTGGGTCAACGCCTGGGTGACCATGGGTCCGCGCCAGACCGTTGGCGTATCCTCTTCGTCAATCAGGTAGCCCACCGACATGGACTCGATCGAGTAGCTGTGCATGGGCGCGAACAGCTTGCCGTCGTCCGTATTCGGACGCCCCTTGACACCGAGCATGCGCGGTTGGCTGGGGCCATAGATGTCGGCGTCCAGCATGCCCACCGACGCACCCTCGGCGGCCAGTGCCAAGGCGAGGTTGGCTGCCACAGTGGATTTGCCGACGCCACCTTTACCCGACGCGACCGCAATGATGTTCTTGATCGCCTGCACGCGCGACACACCCGGTTTCGCTGTATGGCTGGCGATCTCGGCGGTAACGCTGACACGGGCCTGCGCCACACCCGCAAGGCTTTCCACGGCATGCTGCAGGGCGGCCGCCAGTTTCGGGCCGTGACTCTTGACCGGAAAGCCGAGCTGAATTTCGATCGTGGCCCTGCCATCTGCGACTGTTACGGACTTCACCGCGTGAGCGTACCCAAGGGTTGTGCCCAGCAATTCGTCCGCGTAGTCGTTGACCAGTTGCTCAACCTGTGTTTGCAGCTCCGTACTCATGGCGTACGATCCTCCGTCACAGGCATCTCGGTGTCTGGAACCGGCGTGAAAATAAGGGTGTCACGTTCCCATAACGGGCGCGAATCATGCACTGCGTAACTTTCCTCGATACCGTTATCGGTGATGACCGTGCACCGTAGACCTCCAGCAAGTGTTTGGTCAGCGCTTCCAGCGCATACACATAATCGGATGGCTTGCATTCCGAAACCACGACCAGAGAAGCGCGACCAAAGCTGGACAGACCGAGGAAGCCATTGACAAACGCCCGGCGCTCCCTGCCGCTCAGCGCGGCGGCGTCAACGCCGCCGAAGTTGAACGCGAAACCGCCGGCGACAGCCGCTTCATCATTCCGTGCTGCAAGCGGAAAGATGTCATCGTCGCCAGCACCGAGCCGGATGGTCCGTAGCATGCGCATGTTCGGAGTCTACCCGTTCCACCTTCGCCCTGTCAGGACCGGTATCTCCCGAGAGTCGCGGCCGTCGCGTACTCCGGCTGAATTCGCGACCCAACCACAGAGGGCGCTCGCGAGCACGGCGCGCCAGAATCGTCGCATGGGTCGTTGGGCCCGCATCGGGGCCGAGAGCGCGTAGTCCGTGCGAGCGCCACATCCGAAAGGTCAGCGCCTGAACGGGTAAAGCGCAGGCAAGCGCGTCAGAGGTCGAATTCGACGCTGGCCAAATAGGTTTGCGGCGCCCCAAAATAGGCCGTATTGGCGCCTGGACTGCCGACGATGTTGCCGTCAGCGACCGCCGAGTAGTAAGGCTTGTCGGTGGCGTTGATGACCTGGAAGCGCAGCGTCATGAAATGCGACGACACCCGGGTGGAGTAGCGTGCGCCGAAGTCCAGTGTCGCGTACGAAGGCGCGAACGTGTTGTTGGTGTTGGTCGCCGCGCGCTTGCTTTCGCCATGGAGGGTGCCAGTCAGCGCAAATCCCGGGACACTATCCGGATGGTAGTCAATCGATATATCGGTTTTGACGCGCGGTACCCCGACCACCAACTTGCCGTCGGTGGCGACAACACCGGTGTTAACCAGCTCCGCGTCGACATAGGTGACGCCGCCCAGAATGCTCACCTGGGAGGTGATGTTGCCCTGCGCGAAAATCTCGGCGCCGACGTTGCGCTGCGTGCCGACGACGGCGAACACGTTGGTCGCCGCATTCGTCGCGGCCAGCGGCCGGGTCATCCGGAATGCGTCCAAGGTGACCAGTAGCGTATCGGATACCGCGTACTTGGCGCCCATCTCGTACTGCTTGTCGTGATAGGGCGACAGGAATTCATTGGCGTTCGCCGTCCCGGCAGGGGCGGAATCGCCCGGTTCCACGCTCCTCGCCCACGTTGCATAGGCGGTCAACGTTGGGGTCGGCGTATAAATCACGCTTGCGGTTGGGCTCACCATGCGATCGTTGGAACCCGCGCTCGTTACCGCACCGGTCTTCGACCAACTCCTGGTTTTGAAGTAGGACGTGCTCACCACACCCTGGACGGCCCACTGCTCGTTGAAATGCAACGTATCGCCGACGATGACTGACTGCTGGACCAAGCTTCCGGAGCGGTACTGGCCGCCCCTGGGCGGCACCGGCGGCGCGTCGAAGATGACCGGGTGGTTGACGTTGGCGCTGCCCAGCGGCGTCGCGATCGAATTGCGGTTGGAGAACCGCAGGTTGTTGAAGCCATTGCTCGCCAACGTAAAATCATTGGCCATGCCGAAGGTATCGAAGTGGCCGTTCAGTTGCGCCAGGTTGCTGGCGATCGTGTAGTGCGGAATCGCATTGAAGTTCTTGGTGACCTTGTAATTGCCAGCGTTGTCAACAAACGTGTTGGTAATGCCGATCAAGGTGCGTATCGCGTTCTGATAAAGCCCTCCAATCTCGACGTTCCAGCCGTTGCCGAAGTCGTGTTTGAGCTTGACCAGACCGGTATTGGTCATCAGATCCGCGCCGGCACCAGGTTGACTGAGCACCCCCTTCCTGGTCGGATCCACCGCCTTTGGCAATAGCGTGCTGGCGCCGCTATTGTAGACGACACTGCCAGGCAGGCCGGTGATCTTGGTGCGGTAATGGCTGACGTCCAGCTCGATCACCGTGCTGGAATTCAAGTGGTAGTTGAACGCGCCGCTGAGCAGAGTGCGATTGCTGCGGCTGCCGTCAACGTAGCCACCACCCTCGCCATGCACGAGGTTGACCCGATAGCCGAACTGATGATCGGCGCCCACCCTATCACCGGCATCCAACTGCCCGGTAAAGATGGAGTTGGAATCGAAACTTCCGATCAGACGCAGCAACGGTGTGTGGGTCGGTCGCTTCAGCACGTAGTTGAACACGCCCGCCGGCGTCTCGGGTCCGTACAGCGACCCAGCCAAGCCATTCAACACCTGGATGCCACTGAGATTTTCCGCCGGAATCGCGGTGGTGCCGATGATGCTGAGACCGTCGAGCCGAGTGTTCTGCGTAACGGTACCCACAAAACCGCGCGATGCCGGCCGCGACACTTCGAGACCCTGCTGGTCGCGTATTCCCACCGAGGGAAGGTTGCGCAGCACATCGTTGACCGTCTTGGCCTGCTGGTTGACGATCAGCGCCTCCGGCACGACGGTCACCGAGAACGGTGTGTCCTTGATCGAGCGGACACCCAACGGGCCGAGGTCGGCCTTCTTGGTGTTGTACTCCGCCGTCGAAGCATAGGCGCGCTTGCCATACACTTGCACCGCGCCGAGCGTCGTCACCTTCGGCTGGGTTGCCTTGGGCTTGGTCGCCTGGGACGCAGCTGCCTGGGGGTTGCCACTGTCGTCTTGCGCTTGTGCCCCGTACACCCCCAGCGACAAGCCTGCCAACGCGCTCGCCACGCAAAACGACAACCAGGTCTTCGCGACCATCGAATACTCCTCATTTCATTCAGAGCGAATTACAACAACCGTTGATCGCAAACGTCGCGCTCGTCGGTCTGGAGAGGCGCCCTAGCGGCCGCTGAGAACCGCATCTGGTACGGCCGGCGCTGGACGAGATAACGGCAAATATCCGAACCGACCATCCCCGTGCCGACAATGCCCGAATCACGTATCCGAGCTGTGGACACACCAACGTTGCCAGCCATTATCGGCAATCTTTCCCAGCGCACGTCGAAGAATCAGGGTCACCTGCGGCCGCCACAGATATGAACCCGTAGCGAGGCAGTCTGGCCTGGGAATCAGGGGTCATCAGGAAGTTGGCGAACCGATAGGCGTCGATCTCGCGCGCAGGCTCGCCCGGATGCAGCACCACGCTCATCGCGTAGTTGACGGGAACCGACAGTGCTGCGGGGATGGCAACCTTCACCACCCCTGCCGGCGGGCCGGCATTTGGTTGATGGGAGCTGCAATAGCTGATGAACGCATCCACCCGGCCGTGCTGCAGGAAATACGTTACGGCATTGGCGTGCCCGGGAATTTTCGGCGTCACCGCACCGCCCACAAGCTTATGTGCCTTGTCACGCAGAATCTTTCCGGTACCGGGATGGGTAGCGTCCAATCGGGCGAACCAGGCCCACGCGTAATCGCCACTGGGATCGGCCCCTGGAGTCGAGGTGCCGATCTTTACCGACGGCTCGAGCAAAGTTTCGACCAGATTGTCGCCGGTCAGATGCAGCTGTGATCTGGCCAAGACGCAAAGCGTGTTGCGCGCGATGATGACCGCGGGCGAACCCAGATGCTCTTGCGCCAGGCGCTGCGCATTGGCGAGATTGGCCGAGATGTACACATCCGCTCCGGCACCTTTTTCAATGCGCTGGCGCAGAAGGCCGGCCGACCCGGTGGCGATGTCAACGGACCGACCAGACTGCCAGAGGTATAAACGTGCACGGCGGCGGTCGCGCCGGCGGCACTCGCTACGCAACCCCCGGCGAGACAGCCGGCCAGTGCGACTACCGCTGCGACTCGGGTTTGCAAAGCTCTCATGAAAGGTCCTGGGAAACGAAGCTTCGTGTTCTGGTGCACGAATGGATACCGCTTGCGCGAGTTGGCAGGATACTCTCGGACTGGTTGGCGGCGCGCGTCTCGCGCTTCGGAACGTTTTGTTGAAGCACTCGATGCGGGCGCCATATCGGCGGTGGCCAGGCTTGGTGAAGTCTCGGCAGAAACCTCGTGACTGGCCACTTAAGAAGGCTTGATAGCCCACGCCGTTGTCGCACTCACTTCTTGAGCGGCGACCAAATACGCCCATTCCGCCACCGGCTACTCGACCTCCGCCATCGACCCCTGCGCCTGCCCGCTGTCGTAGCTCGACGGCGGGCGCGATTGAGCACCGGCCGTTCGACGTCTCGCCGCGCCGCCCACACCCGATGCCCAATTGACTTCCCGTGCCGGTTACACCACAACTTCACTCTGCACCGCCTGCGTATCGAACCCCGTCCTTGATTCCGGAACCCCTCCGGCCTTTACACGGACACCGCAGTACTTGAGGCTCGGAATTTTTGCCTCCGGGTCCAGCGTCGGGTTGGTCAGGAGATTCGCTGCCGCCTCGTAATAGCAAAACGCCATGAACACGTTACTCCTGGCGACCTTCGAGTCGGCGCGTACGTAGGCTACGATCGTGTTGCGGCGAGTTTCCAGCGTGACTGGATCACCGGGTTCGATGCCCATTTCCTGCAAGTCCTGCGGACACATGTAGCACACGGGGTCGGGCTCAATCGCATTGAGCACCCTTGAGCGCCGAGTCATGGTGCCAGTGTGCCAGTGCTCCAACTGGCGTCCCGTCAGGAGTACAAACGGATACTCATCGTCTGGGCGTTCATCCGGCTCGACGATCTCGCAGGGCACAAACAAGCCCTTCCCCCGCGGGAAATCGTCGACAAACGTTACCGCGTCGCCGGGATCGCCTTCATGTCGACAGGGCCAGACGACCGAATCTTCGCGCTCCAGGCGTTCCCAGGTAATTCCCGCCATGTTGGCCGACGCCGTGCGGATCTCCGCAAACACTTCAGCGGGTCCAGCGTAATTCCAGTCCAGCCCCACGCGATGCGCAAGTTCCTGGATGATCCACAGATCCTGGCGCGCATCCCCCGGTGGATCCATGGCCTGGCGTCCCATTTGCACCCAACGGTCCGTATTGGTATAGGTACCAGTCTTCTCGAAATAGGTGCTGGCCGGCAGTACAACATCGGCGTTGTACGCCGTCTCCGTCAGAAAGATGTCCTGCACCACCAAGTGCTCCAAGTGGGCCAGGCCCATGCGTGCGTGGTAAGCGTTGGCGTCCGACATGGCCGGGTTCTCGCCCATGATGTACATGCCCTGGACGTGGTCGGCAAGGATCTCATCCATCATCTCCATCGAGGTCAGGCCCTTTTTCGAATTCAGCTTGCAACCCCAGAGCTTCTCAAACCGATCGCGCTGCTCGGGGTCCTCCACGCTCTTGTAATCCGGAAAGCGGCTAGGCATCAATCCCATGTCGGAGGCACCTTGGACGTTGTTCTGCCCGCGAATCGGATGCAGGCCCGCACCCGGGCGCCCGACCTGACCTGTCAGCAGCGCCAGTGCAATGATGCAGCGGACGTTGTCCGAACCGTGCTGGCTTTGGGACGAACCCATACCCCAGATGATCATCGACGCCCGGGACTTTGCGTAAGTACGTGCCGCCTTCTTCAGATCCTCCGCCGCTACGCCGCAGATCGGGGCCATCGCTTCCGGGCTGTAGGCCTGGATATGGCGCTTCAACTCGTCGAAGCCTTCGGTGCGATCGCGGACGAACGCCTCGTTGGTCAGACCCTCATCGATGATGGTGTAGATCATCGCGTTCAGCAGCGACACGTCGGCGTCGGGCGTGAACTGCAGGTGCATGTAGGCGCGCCGCGAAAGGGCCTGCAGGCGCGGATCGGCAATGATCAGCTGCATGCCGTTCTGATCGATCGCA
>CAJDVU010000148.1_pt1 | contig 11266 bp, 10 predicted proteins | sample 7391431 | NCBI WGS metagenome assembly CAJDVU01 (sample SAMEA7055700, study PRJEB34461) | soil metagenome | biome: terrestrial ecosystem; feature: Peninsula; material: soil | place: Antarctica | collected 2016
AAATGCCTCTTTGCAACCGACAAAGTCTCCGGTCATCGATGTCAAATGGACGGCGTCGCCGCCGCTGGCACGCTGGATGAGCGCCGCGCAGAAGCTCATCACCTGAAAGCCAGCGGATCCGCGCAACGCGTGCTGACGCGGCGCGGTTTCGCGCAACCCGTCGTACCGAGTTGCCGGTGACGACATAGCTGCAGACGTGATTTTTTTCATTCCACGACGACCAAACTGGCGACCTCGGGCTGATGTGTCGCCTGAAGTGTGTTGCCGCACAACTTGAACGCGCGGGGCGCAGCGTGTCGCGGTCTGGTTACTGGCGTACAGCGCAAATCGCGACGCGCGTGACGATGATCATCACGGATTGCGCGGATTTATGCGTTTTTGATCCGCCGTATTCATACTCTGGTCACAAAACCATAGTATGGTCGTCGCGTAAAATTCACATCGTCATCGCGCGTTGTAGACATAAAGGGTACGGCGTCCGCGATGGGCGTTGGTCGTTGTATGAGCGGCCACGCGGCATGGATGTGTGCCGCCGCCCCACATCTGATCAGGTCTCGCCGCCTAGCCATGAAGGTTCCCCACAACTCGCAAACCTGTTGTTCTGGCCAAGAGGTGCAGAGCATCGCGGTGTACTGCACCCGCGGCAGCATCGCGGCCACAGGGGGACGGCGTTGAAAGTGCCAGCACTCGCTGACCGAGGGGGGCCCGGCATGACGGCCCTGCTTGACGATTTGACCGCGACCACTCGTGACGCGCTGGACGCTGTCCTGAACCGCGTTGACCCGGCGCACTTCTGGCGCTGCGCGATCGGCGTTGCCGGCGTTGCGTCCGCCGCCGCGGCAAGCTTCACCCCACCGCACGAGCCGCCCAAACGATGCCGTGCATCACGTTTTTGGCCATGGGCTGCATCAGCTTGGGCTCGATCGGCCGATGACGTGTCGATGGAGCATCGACAAATTCGTCGTGGCCGACTTGAGCAGATGGGGAATCACCCTCGACGCGGTCAAGAAAGCGGCACGCCTTGAAACAACGAGCCGCGGATCGGCGACTGAAACGCGAACCCACCGAGATCGATAGAAATGACTCAGACAGCCCTCGACATCACCGCACATCCCCCGCGCGCAACGGTCCGCAAGAGTGAACCCACGTGTGCGTGCGCGACCAGCCTTGAACAGGTGGAATCGGCGTGGCGGCTGGTCTATGAGCGATACACGCAAATGGGGCTGATCGAAGAAAACCCGTTCGGCATGCATGCCGTTCCCGGTGCCGTGGGACAGCATGCATGCGTGATCTGGGGGCCGGAAGGGCCGGATGTCGGCTACACCATGACACTGTTCCGCGACAATCCGATGGGGCTCGCGCTGGACAGCGTCTATGCGCGAGAACTGGATGAGCTGCGCGGAAAGGGGCGCCGCCTGCTTGAGGTGGGGATGCTGGCAGATCGTCGTCAGTCGGCTGCGCGCGGCATCGGCGCGCTGTTCAGCATGATGCGCTGGGCCGTCTATTATGCATTGCACACTGACTTGACCGATGTCGTCATTGGTGTGCATCCGCGGCATGCCCAGTTCTACGTACGTTGTTACGGCTTCGAGGAATTCGCCGAGCCGACCAGCTATCCGCTGGTGCGCAACAACCCGGTGGTCCCCCTGCGCCTGCGTCTGCTCGAGGGATTGGCGCAAGACTTGTTGCCACGAGGTCTGGCTGAGGCGCGCGACAACCCGCTACCGGGCAGCGCGTTCTCTGATCGCTTCGCGTTTGCGCCGGAGCAACTGCGTGGCTCCCTGATCGCAGGATTCTTGAAAGACCGTTATGGAATTGACCCGAGCCGGGAGGCGGACGCCGGCCGAGTCGGCTGCGATCTCGCTCGATCAGCCTAGGAGCCTGTCGGGCTTTGGTGGTCGAGGCGAGAATTGGGCTGCGTCAGGACAGCAACTGACGATTCGCCGGTCCATAGTGGATCGATGGACCAAGAATCGGCGGAAATATGGACCACACAGGCGGATTCGCAGACCGGCCAGCCAAAGGCCGACGGGCTCCGAGGCCTGCTGACGGACTCGACCGAGTCAAACATCCTTGCGGCGCGGCAGTCGTACGAGCACACATACCAACCTCAGTCACCTCATTTCTCAGCAAGCGATCAGGTACGACGGCGCCGCTTGGCCTGATGTGATTACGCCGCCATGACCGATCCGGCCAAGGCAGCAGGATGCGCGATCATTTGTGGATCTGGTTGCTCTTGCCACCGCTGCGCAGGCATTCGTCCAGCGCGCGATGGCGGCAATTGATCAAGCGCAGGCCAGCCCGATTGACGTTGCGCGACGGTGCGACGATTCCCCGCCGCCGGCGCCTTCGTCCCACCTTGAGCGTACATTTCGGCACCTGATTGAGCGGCAACACCTACTGCAAACCCGAGTCGGGCAAAGCCAGGTTCGATGCACTTTCAAGTGTCCGCTAGCTGGCCGACAGCGGCCGCTTGGGCCAGGACTGATCCCATTTCCGGTGAGCTGCTCATGAGCGATGGGTTCGAGCGATCAAGTCCATCGATCTGCGCAATAGTACGCGTGCCAACGACAACTTCCAGTCACCACCCGCCGCGGAAACCGGCGACTCATCGGCCAGCGAATTCCATCACACGAATGGCGAAAGTACCTGTCGGCGAAAGTTGCTGCGGATCAAGCAGCCGACCGAGGCTAGGTCAATACCGGGACAGCGAGCTTACGCCCGCCAAAGTACCGATCCACTGACGACCCGCGTGTGCGGCCCACGGTCACCGAATCGAACAAGCCTGGCTCTGTTGTGCCAGTTCTGTCTTGCCCGATGGGTACACCAATGCGCTGGCGGCCTGGCTCTGGACTTTCAGGTATTCAGCCAGAGCCGGTCCGTGCGTCGCGTCCAGAAATCAATGACACGAGGACGAGAGACGTCATTGCGCGGCGGGCGGCCGGAAGGCCGCCCACTTGCATCGGAGAAAAAACGTCAGTGCGAAGTCCCGGACGCGCGCTCGATGCGTCCGCAGGCGATGGGCAGTGTCACCTGTGCCGGGATTGGCCCGAGCGAGGCTACGGTGGACGGCAGCTTGGTGCTGTCCGGAACGCCGTGGATGATTACCACGCGCTTGGCAAGATCAAGCTTCTGCCCGGGAAACGCCTTGGCGAATGCGGCATCGAGTGCTTTCAGCGACACCGTTTCCCGATAATGGTAGGTACCGTGGGCGTCGGCTTTCGGATAGGTGCCGTGAGCAACATCCATACTGGACGGATCGGTGATGAATGGCACCATGGTGGTACCGGACGTCTTCCCCGCTTCAATCAAATCAACGATACCGTCGTGGTTCGCATCCTCGGCCATGGTTGGGCAGGTGGCAGCCTGTCCGTCCTTGAAGCCGTGGAAATGTTGCCAGTGGACGGTGTCGGGCGACGCGCCGTGCACGTCGATACTGATGGTCAACTTGTCGCCGTTGACGACGAAGCGCGCGGCACCGGTGGCCGAGGTGTGGGTCACGCCCGTATTCATCGGTTGCAAGTGCGCAACATAGGTTGCATGCGAGGGTGTGGCTGCGCTGGCGGCGCCGGCCAGGGTCGCTGCCAGGATCCCGGCAGCCAGTACATGCAGGTTTCTGTGATCGAGTTTCATGACGTCCTCCTTAAACGTGGTCGAGCGATTAGTCTCCTTCCAAGCAATGGACACTGGATTGATACGGGTCAAGTCAACGTGAAGGTCAAGGTATCGTGGATAGAAGCTTGCCAAACGATCAGGCGATCCTCGCTACCGAGTATTTCTGCCACCCCACCTCGCTGCGCCACGAACCAATACCGGCGCACACAACGCCAGCAACCGGCTCGGGAACGTCGAGGCGCGCAGACAGGTCGTGCTGATACTTGCGCGCTTCGCCACCCTTACCGGACTAGCCGTGCAAGCGTCCAGCGAGCGAAGCGAAAAGGTGTCGAGAGTCACGCTCATCCTCCAGGGATAATCGTGCAGGCGCAGGTGTTGTTGGAATCATGTCACCTCCTCCCGGCTCATGGGTCGTCGGAAAAGCCTCACGCTGGTGTTCATCGTTTTGGGAGACTAGGCTGCCCTTGGGGGTCTGTCGTCGTGGTTGACCTGATCAGGTGAATCGTCATGAACGATCCATTGCGTGTCATCGTCATCCAGGACCAGTACCTGCTGGCCGAAACCCTGTGCGACGTTCTCCTCAAGCTCGGCTACGCGGTGCAGGGAATGGCGACGAACGTGAAGGACGCCCTGGATCTGCTGGAAAGCCGTTCCTGCGACATTGCCGTGTTCGATCTGGACCTGAGAGGCGAGAGGGCGGTTTGCGTACTCGACCGGATGAACGAGCTTGGGGTCCCGTTCCTGCTGGCCACGGGTGCATTCGTCGATGACATTCCGGCGCGTCATCTGTCGGCGACACGCGTGTCGAAACCTTACGACATGCACGAAATCCGCCGCGCGCTAGCTCTTCTCGCGAACGAACGCGCTATCGCTGCCAGCCCGCGCGCCGCCCTGCGACCCAAAGTGCGCACCGACGTCGCCGGCGAAGCAAGACTGAACGGAGGCGATCCGTCGGTCGATCCGCAGAGCGCAGCGCCGTAATTTCCGCGTCAGCAGGCAAGCAGGAATTCAGTGACATGGGCGTTCGGGGCTATCCAACGCGCTGAATCCTCGCTGTCGCGGGGATGACGAACTCAAGCAAGCGCCATTCGTCCCTGAGACGAATGGCACTTACTTGACGCCAATTCCCTCAAGAGTCGTCATTCCTGCGAAAGCGGGAATCCATTGGCTTGGGGGTGTGAGACAGCGCGAAGCACATTGGATCCCCGCTTGACCAGCCCTTCGGCTGTTGAAGAGCGCCTCGCGGGGATGACGATACTAAGCAAGCGCCATCCGTCCCTGACACTTTTCCCCAGACGCCGTGTCGACTACTCGACCCGCTCGCCGACGTTTTTACCCTCGTCGCGGAAGCGGGCTGCGATTTGCAAAATCTCTGTTTCGATCGCAAAGAAAGTGTCCAGCACCACCGGATCGAAGGTCGTTTCGCGCAGCTCGCGCATCAGCGCCGTCGCACGCTCATGCGGGAACGGATCCTTGTAACAACGTCGGCTGATCAGCGCGTCGTAGATGTCGGCGACCGCCATGATGCGCCCGGAAAGCGGGATGTCCTGACCACGCAATCCCGCCGGATAGCCGGTCCCGTCCCATTTTTCGTGATGCGTGGCGGCGATCTCGCCGGCGATCCACAGGAAGTTGTCGCCTTCGATCTGTTTCGCGGTGCTGAGAATGATTTCCCGGCCGAACTCGGCATGCCGCTGCATGATTTTCATCTCATCGCCTGTCAGCGGGCCGGGCTTGAGCAGGATGTGATCCGGCACCCCGACCTTGCCGATGTCATGCAGTGGCGCCGAGAGAAACAGGAGGTGGATGTATTCCTTGGTCAGTATTTGCGTGTAATGACCGGCTCGCTGCAAGCGCTCGGCAACGGCGCGCACATAGTGTTGGGTGCGCTTGATATGCCCACCGGTCTCGGGGTCGCGGGTCTCGGCGACGGCGGCCATCGACTCGATGGTCACCTGGCGCGCGTTCTCCAGTTGACTGCGCCAGCGCTGCGCGCGGCGCTGGCTGACGGCAAAGCGGACCACGAAGGACAGCACCAGCAGCGTACCCAGGACCAGCAACGGCACACTCACTGGAATGAACAGGCCAGCACGCACAAAAACGGCCGCCACGATCGCAACCAGTGCGGCACCGGACAACACGCAGAACGTGGTCAGGATCAGCAGGCCGCGGCCGGCAACGAACAGGATGGAAAACACGAGGGCAACGAGCAGGCCGAGCAGCAACGCGACCTTGCTGCCCCACGTGGGGATACGCACCGAATGGTTGTCCAGGATGTTCTGCGCCATCACTGACTGGATTTTCAGGCCGGAGAAATCCCGGGCGACTGCAGTCGGATACATATCGTGAAGACCGACTGCCGACGAGCCGATGAATACGATCTTGCCGCGCAGATCCGCGGGGCGGACACGACCGCCCAGCACGTCCACGGCCGGGATGCTGTCATAGCGTTGCGACGGACCGTTGAAGCGCAGCAGCGCGTAGCCGGCCCGGTCCACGGGAATCCGGTGCGATCCGACCCGGATCGACAATCCGTCGGCGTCTGATTCCACCCGCCCGGACTCAACGCCGAGCGAACGCATGGTGGCGGTCAGCGCGAGGCTGGCGTGGACCACGCCACGATATTCGATCAGCAAGGGCAACCGTCGCAACACGCCGTCGGCATCGAGACGGCTGTTGATGAAGCCGCTGCTGCGGGTCTGCGACGCGATGGCATCGACGCTACTCAGGACACCGGGCGCCCGATCCAGCGACAGCAGGTCGACACGACCGTCGAAGCCGACTCCCGGGCGCACCGGGTGGTCGGCATGGGTGAGGTGGTCGAAGTAGAAATATCGCGCGCCGATGACATCGGCACGCGCCATCTCCTGGCCAAGATAGCCGTCGTTGTCCAGCAAGCCAGCCGGTACGCCGTTGAACGAGACATCGATGCCGAAGTCGCGCTTGAAGGTCCGCTGGAGGTCGGCCAGCGAGGTGCGATCGGGCTCGGGAAACACGATGTCCAACGCGATGGCGGATGGATGCTCGGCCGCGATTCGCTCGATCAGCTGCGCGATGCGATAGCGCGGCCATGGCCATTGACCGACGGCAGCCAGGCTGACGTCATCGATATCAACCACCACCGTACCGGGCGCGGGTGCGTTCGAGGCGGTCCGTACCAGCAGGGTGTCCAGCACGAACCGATCCAGACTCGCAACCGGTGTGAAGTTGAACAGCCCGCCCAGCCCGACAGCCAAGGCAATCGAAAGGCCGCCCAGCAGGAAGAAAAACTGCAAGCGCCGTGGCGACCGGGCATATGGGGGAACGGGCTTCATGGCCGGCCCGCGTCAGAGGATGAAGATTTCGGCCCGCCGGTTTCGCGGTTCGGGCACGCCACGCGACGTCGGCACCAGCAGCACCTTGTCGCCGAAGTACTGCACATCAATCGGCATGTGCGGATCGATCTGCTTCAGCACCCTGGCCACGGCCCGTGCGCGCTGCGCCGACAACGCCAGGTTGTATGCAGCGCTACCCGATGCGTCCGCGTAGCCGAACACGGCGACCTCGGTCGGACTGCGATCGCGCACGACCTGCATGACCTCGGGCAGCATTTTCCTGGATTCCGGGGTCAGTTCCATGCTGTCGAACCGGAAGTTCAGCACGAAACTCCGTGGCGGGGTTGGCTGCGCATCGATGAGTGCGCGGTGCTCCTTTTCGAAGATCTGGCGATCGACTGCACGAGGCTTGCCCGGCGCCGAGGACTGGTCAACGGCGACGCTATTGAACGCCTGGTCGATGCGCTGCCGCCCCTGCGCGTTGGACACCGTGACCGCGCCGACGTGACCGCTATGGTCAGGAAGCAACGTGACGCGGGTCACGGCGCAACCGGACAACAACGATGCGACGGCCAGCAGCACCACCATGAACCGCCGAACGCTCGTGGCGTGACCGTCCATGGCCAGATCAGTTCGCTTCGATCAGAAAGCGGGTACCGCGCACGCCCACCGTTGCCTTCGGCGTCTCGACCTTGACCGATTGCGGAGACAACTTGCCGATCTTGCCCGACTCGTAGATCGCCGACCCCTTGGCCAGGTAGAGCGCGAAGGAGAACTTGCCGTCCTTCGGCTCGAACACGTAGTCACGCACCAGGATGTCAGCACCCGAACCAAGAGTCAGCAGGGTGCCGTCCCGGAACACGATGGCCGCCGAGGCACCGGACGCCGTGACCACGCGGTCGGAAACCCGCAGCGTGACCAGGGCGGCATGACCTTCCCCGGCAAGGGCGGCATGACTTTCGCCGGCAAGGACAGGCATCGCCAGGCAAGCCAGCAAGACCGAGGCAAGCAGACACAGTTGTCGTTTCATTGGATCCTCCTGTACGGCCCGGCCAACATGGTCAAGCCTCCGTGATATCGATGGACGGCTCTCCTACAAACCGCTCCAATTTGCGTGTGCATCAAGGTGATCTCTCAGCCTCATGCCCACGGCCCTTCAAGCCGCCATGAACCCGGCATGCCTACTTGCGCCAGCCGCGGTAGCCGCCTGGCCATTCACATGCAACGGCCAAGAAACGGTCCGAAGCCCGGGTTGAACTTCGATGACCAGAAAAACATTCCGACCTCTGTTTGATGTTTGCCGACCCCTGTTTGCCTGCCCCATTAGTGTCAATACTGCCGCTATGCGTCAGTTGCAGTGACCCTGATTGCCGTAGGTCTGTCACATCGAGGACTGACCATGAGCGCCATCCTGGTAAACGGAGTTTCCGTGCTGGTGAAACGTCTGCTCACCCAAGGCGGACGTTGCGGCTGGCACCAGATGCATGCCCAAAATATTCTCATGCGTTTATATGCTGCGGAAGTTGCTGCAAGGCTGGTGCCAACCAAGGCTTGCGACGCACGGGAAGCCGGGCCAGCTCACGGCGCCCCTGTTTCCGGGAACGGTCAGGTTCACTCTCCGAGCGCGGGAGGTCGGCACTCATGAGGCGCAGCGACTGAGGGGGCTACTTCGAAGGCGTGCTCACGCCGGCACTCGGGCCATCGCCAGACAACCAAGACTCGATCTGCCCGGTGTTCTGATGGAAAGCGGGGAAACCGGAATTCCGAACCGCGGTCAACCCCGAACCGGGGTCAGAGTCGGCGCACCCGGTCGTATACACCACACACCGACGACGAGGCCGAGCGCGTCATCCAGACGGTCGCTGTGCGAATGGGCTTGCGCACGATCACTCCGATCAACGCGCCGCCGACCTGAACCCTTGGCTGCACGAATTCCACTGGTACCGCCTCCCCACCAGCGTCGACTATCAGTCGTCGATCACCCGCATCCTTGTCGCCGTGAACGACGTGTCGGGTTTACACAGCTGATCCTCACCGGTGATTGCAGTGCCGTCGTCATTCCAAAGTTGGCTGGGTGAACCGCGGACGGTTTCGTGGCAGCGAGCTCAGGTGCTTCTGCGATCGGTGCCGACCTGCAGGCGGTTGGCCGTGCGCTGGTAGAAGGTTTCTGCTTCAAGGCGAGTCTTCAATGTGCACGTCCGGCGAGCGGACAAGGGCTGCGACTGTCTCTGGTCGGTAGCGGCCGTGTGGACTGGAGCGGAACAGCTTGCCGCTGAGCTGATCACGAATGATCGGGTCGCCTGACCAAGTCAAGCTGAAGGGGCACTCGCGATTCGATTGGCCCCGACCCGAACGGCCGGACTTTTCGGCGACCAGGTCACGTTGCTGCAATGGACCGCGCAACGGGAACGAGCGCCGCCATGCGAGGGAGGGCGGCCGCTCCCTTGATGGGTTCGACCCCATGAAATCAAGGCTGGCGCGGCGCGCGTCGATCCTGTCCGTTCTGATGCAGCACCAGTGCGCTGACCTTGCCGCTGACATCGCGCTCGAAGTCGAGCTGGGCATCGACCACGGTGTAGAAGAAATGATCCTTCGACTTCGCATACACGGGAAACGCAGCCTGGCCGGTCAACTGCGCGTATAGCTGGTCGCGCTCAACCGTGACGGCGAACTGCACGCCAGGCGCCAGCATGTAACGCCCGACGTACTCACCCAGCAGCGCGGGATCGAGCCGAACGCTGTTGCTGTCACCCGGAGCGACGACGTCTCTCGTACGTACGGAACGATGATCCTGTCCGTTCTGATGCAGCACCAGGGCGTTGATCTTGCCCGCGGCGTCACGCTCGAAGTCGATGGTGATCGGCGCCACCTTGGCGAAGAAGGCGTCCCTGGCGCTGGCAAACAGCGGAAACGTGCCCTGCCCGGTCGCCTGCGCAAACAACTGGTCGCCCTGACGCGATACGGTCAACACAAAACCCGGTGCCAGCGTGTATTGCCCCGCATAGGCGTCGAGCTGCGCCCCCGGCAGCGCAATCGCCTTGTGCACCGGCGGCAAGGGCAAGGACGGCAGCAGTGCCGCAAAGCCCAGTTCCTGCGGCGCGCCGGTGGCGTTGGTCAGGATCACCACACCGCGACGGCCATCGCGGGTGAACCCGACGAAGCTGCTGTACCCGCCGGTTTCGCCGTTGTGCCACACCACATCGCCTTGCGGCGTGTGGTGCGTCATCCAGGCCAGGCCGATGCGATCGCCGCCACCGATGTCGCGCCGGGGCTCATGCGCCAGCCGCATGGCTGCCGCCAGTGGCGTTTTCAGCAAGCCCATATTGGCCTGCAGGTAGCGCAACATGTCGTTGCCCGTGCTGAGCAACGCGCCCGCGCCGGCCAGGACACCGAACTGCCAATGTGGCGCCGGCTTGCCTTCTTCATTGTGGCCGACGGCCAAATGCTTGCGCATCGACGCCGTCAGTTCCACACCCGTGGAATGCATGCCCAGTGGTGTCAGCACAGCGCGCTGCACGAGCGTGCCGTAAGACCGTTGCGAGCGCTGCACCAGCGCCTCACCGAGCAAGCCGAAGCCGAGATTGGAATACTCGTAAGCTGCCCCGGGATCACGTGGCAAGGTGTAGGCCTTGAGCTGGTCGCTCCCATAGTGAGCGTAGGGATTGCCGAGGTCGACCGGCTGCAGGTTGCCCGGCAAGCGCGGCAGGCCGGAAAATTGTTCGGCCAGCAAGCCGAGCGTGATCGACTTGCCATCACGCGTCGGAATCTTGTAATCCGGCAGCAGCGTCGCCACTGGCGTATCGAGCGTCCAGCGCTTCGCCAGCACGCCTTGCGCCAGGAGCAACGCCGTAAAGGTTTTGGTCACCGAACCGATCTCGAACACGGTGTCGCCATCCGGCACCTGGCCGTTCGCCAGCTTGCCAAAGCCAGCGACCTGGACACGGCCATCGTCCACCATCGCCAGCACCATCGCCGGGTACACCCCGTCTTCGGTGTATTGCTGTGCCACCCTGGCGATGCGCGCCGGCAACACCGGGGGTTCGGCGATCGCTGCGGCAGGCAGCGCCGTTCCCAGTGCGCCGGCCAGCATCAGCTTCATCCAAGGAGTCATCGTGTCATTCTCGTTTCGGTACGATGGTTTCGCCAGGAAGTTCCTGCACGATCATCGCCCGTTGTCGTGGTAACCCGCCAGCACACGTCGGCCTGTGCTCGTGATACCCGGTTCAGTCAGCGGACGCTTGCCGCGAGAGCTCTGACAGTATTGGACATCCGCCTCCAAGCCCAGATGGAAATGCGGCGCCGGGGAGCCGACGCAAAACCGCCTGCTCCGAAGCGGC
>CAJDVU010000091.1_pt1 | contig 11250 bp, 10 predicted proteins | sample 7391431 | NCBI WGS metagenome assembly CAJDVU01 (sample SAMEA7055700, study PRJEB34461) | soil metagenome | biome: terrestrial ecosystem; feature: Peninsula; material: soil | place: Antarctica | collected 2016
ACGTGCTGCGATCCTCGCTGATGGCAATTTCTCTCACGTGAGGTATTCCTCGACTTGGGGCGGGTAGAATAAGCGGTTCGTAACCATCAGGAGCCTGGCGGACCGTGGGTCGGCCGGCCTGCGAATCCGACTGGGCGGTCCACGACCTGCCGATTGGCGGGTCCATGGAACCACGATGGACCCGCCAATCGTCAGTTGCTGTTCTCGCACAGCCGAATTCCCGACTCGACCACCAAAGTCCGACAGGCTCCTCGACCGCTTTCACATGGGGACGCGGCGAGGAAATGAAAAGAGTCATGCCGAACCCACTCCAACCCGTCGCCGGCATCTACCGCCACTACAAAGGCCAGCGCTACCGCGTGCTGGGCACGGCGCAGCACAGCGAAACGATGGAACCGCTGGTGGTCTACCGCGCGCTCTACGGCAAACATGGCCTGTGGGTGCGTCCGGCCGCTATGTTCTGCGAGACGGTCGATCTGGACGGCGAGCGGGTCCCCCGGTTCGCGCTGGAACAGCCCGACGACGAGTCAACCCACGACCATCCGCAAGCCTGAGCCACCCCCTCGACCGGAATGAACCCGTGAACCCCAGCCGCAGCCGCAACCAGACCGAACTCGGCGACGAAGACTACGGCCCCAGCCGTACCCAGCAGCGGCGCGAGGCCCTCGCGGTGCTGACCCTGGCCAGTCAGCTGATCGAACTGCAGCCGAGTCGCCTGGCCAAACTCGACTTGCCCGAGGATGTGCGCCACGAAGTCGAGATCACCCGTCGCATGAGCGCCCACGGCGCCAAGAAGCGCCAGCTCGCGTTTCTGGCCAAGGTCATGCGCCGTTACGACGAGGCGGACTTCGCCGCGGTCCGCGCCGAGCTGGGCGAAAACCGCGACAAGCAACGCCAGGAAACCGCCGCCATGCATCGCCTCGAAGCCATGCGCGATCGCCTGATTGCCGAGGACGAAACCGCCCTGCCCGAACTGATCGCCGAACACCCGCAAGTCGATCGGCAGCACTTGCGCTCGTTGATCCGCCAGGCGCGCGTGGAGAAAGATGTACCGAACAAGCCACCCAAGGCTTACCGCGAGATCTTCCAGTTGTTGAAGGATTTGGCGCTGCCGCAAGCCTCCACCGACGGCTGAGCGACCGTCGCCGAAAAGCCCGCAGGCAAGCCCGCCCGACCTCTGCCCATTTGCAGCCGCCCCGATCGTGCGGCGTGGACAGCGTGTGTAACGTCATGCGCAGGAGGCGACACGGGGCGACCCATCTTTCCATCGATGCCGATTGACTCGAACATGCGCTGGATGCGGGAGGCGAGCGCAGCAAGAAAGACACGGTGCCGCGAGCGCTTGAGGAATTCATCGCACGACGCACGCAACGGCGCTTGCGCGAACTGATGGACAGCCTCGAGTGGGATACCCGCTTCGACTCCAAGGCCGGGCGTCAGCGGCCGTGACGCTGCTGGTCGATGCATGCGTGTGGTCGTTGGCATTCCCGCGCGACATCACGAAGCGCCGAGCCCGCGGTGGGCGTCTTGCGGCAGGCGCTGGAGCGTGGCGACGTCATTGTCAGCAGCGGGCTTGTCCTGCAGGCATTGTTGCAAGGGTTTACCGCGCCCGAGACACGCGCCAGCCTGATCGAGCGATTCGCTGCGTTGCCGTTGGTGAGTCCACAGCGTCTGGATCACATCGATGCTGCGGAGCTGCGCAATCGTTGCCGCCGCCAAGGTGTGCAGTGGGGCAGGATTGACGCCCTGCTGGCGCAACCGTGCATCCGTCATGGGCTGGTGCTGCTGAGCACCGATCGGGATTTCGTGCATGCCGCGCGTCAGTGCGCGCTGGGCATCTGGCGCGCGCCCTGAGCCTGCCCGGTGAACTGCCGTCATGCCGGCGGCCCACTACCGGCAGCGAAATTCCCGGCTCACTTCCCCAGCATGTGCAATTGCCACAGGTCGCGACGGCTGGTGTGCATCAACGGTTGCAGGGTCATCAGGCCAGCGCGGCCGACGCTGCGTTCCAGGTATGCCATTTCCTGCAGCTTGGCGCGGGTCTCCTCGTCGATGGGCACATCAATGCCGTTCTCGCGCAGCATCAGCGTGCCTTTGGCGTACAGCGCCAGCTCGACATACAGCTGCAGGTAACAGAGCAGGTCGGCGACGACGTTGCCGGGAAAACGCTCGCGCAGCTTGTACAGGTACTGCCCGGCGTGTGATTCCGAAAACGTGTCCGATTGGAGCAAGCCGAGCAGCTCCTGATCGGCGTCGAAACCACTGCCCAGCCAACCCCGCAGCGCGCGCTCGCTACGCACGAAGACCCAGGCCAGCAACAGCGGCATGCAGATCAACACCACAACGGTTTCGACCAGCGGCGATAGCGTGAACTGGTTGAACGCGGCATGCACCAGGATGATCAGGATCAGCGGCGGCAGCACGGCGCGAACCCCCAGCTTGCCTTGCGCGTCCACATTGGTCAGCACCAGTGCCGCAAAAATGGCCTGGAGACCGCCGTGCAGGATCGCCGTGCCGAAGCCGCGCACCATCCAGGTGCCCGTCTGCGGGCCAGCCAATTGGCCAAGGTAATACAGGTTCTCGGCCGTCGCGAAGCCGGCGCCCACGGCGAAGCCCAGTACCGAGGCATCCACCAGAAAGCCGATGCGGCGCGTGCGGATCAGCACGATGACGACCGCTGCCTTGAATGATTCCTCGATGGCTGGCGCGACGTAGTGCGAGTAGGTCGCGAACGCCAGACCGGTGCTGTCGATGAGGAAGGTATTGAGCACATAGCAGATACCGGCCACCACGCCGCCGACCCCGAGCACGGTCAGCACCATGCGCAAGCGCACCAGCTTGTAGCTGTCCAGCAGCAGCAACGCGGCGAGGAAACACAACGCAGGCAGCAGGCCGATCGCCGCGTGGATCAGCCAGGAGGCGTCAATCATGCTGCCAGCCCTTCGTCACGCAATGAACGTCGGCAGATTACTGCAGCACGTTCAACGAGACCATCCATTCGCTGCTGCGTGATTTGCCGCCGCCGAAGGCGAGCGCCGAGCCTACCGACAAGGTCATCGACTGGTTGTTCATCACGGTGAACCGGAAGTCGACCTGGAACCCGACATCCTGCGCGGTGCGCGCGCCGGCGTTGCCCTGTGCTCCGGTGGCCAGTACGCCGGCAAACAGCGCCGGTCGCGCCCAGCTCAGGAAGTTGCCATCGGTGCCGACATCGCTGAAGCGCAGCGGCGGGAGATTCCATTCCAGCATCGAGTGCACGAACCGGCGAGCATTGAGTTCATCGATGCCGAAGCCGGGAAAACTGTCGTACTCGCGATAGCGCTTGATCACGCCGTCGTCCACCCAGTTGTTGCCGAAGCTGCCGAAGTAGAAATTTGCGTACGGGTTGCTGGCCTTCCCGCCCGCCATGCCGGCGGAGGTACGCAGCCAGACCGAGGAGTGGTCGAACAGGAACGGTACGCCGAAGTCGACGCCGCCGAACAGCGCGGGAACGGTGACGCCGCCGGCACTGTTGGCCAGCAGGTTGAGGTTCCAGCGTATGCCCTTTTCATCATCGACATGGCCCAGTGAATCGAGCACATAACCGTAATTGAGCCGGGCCGCTGCGGTGACCAGCTTGCGCCCGGGCGAGGCGACGTTCTGGAAACCGGGCAACGTATCGAGACCATTGAACGCGTTCAACGACAGGTCCAGATCCAGCGTGCGCGGCAGATCGAAGATCAGCGACTTCTTGTACCCGCTCAGCCACTCGTTGCCGCGCAGGCTGACCTTGGTCGGGCCGAACAGATCATAGAAACTCGCGCCATTGTGCTTGTAGCCAAAGCGCATGCCGAGGTTTTCCCACATCGCGTCAAAATGCACGCGCTCGTATTTTGGCAGGCTGCTGTCCGGACTGTAGGCGGCGTTGACGTTGAGGTGCGCCAGCCCGATCGGATCGGCCCAGGTGCCGTGCATGCCCAATGCCCAGCTGTCCTTGTAGCCCTGCACGATGGGATACAGCGCCTGTTGTTGGATCTCGTGTGTCGCAATGTACGGGCCCCTGCTCACGATCAGCTTGTCGAGATCGATTTTCGACGGCGGCCCGACGTTCCACGTTTTCACGATCGGATACTTGTCGGCGATCTGTGCCCCGAGGAAGGTGATGGCGGCCAGATCATCGCGCGGTTTCGCGTCGATGAAACCCGGAACGAAACCCTGGCCGGAATAATCGAATACCAGCATGCGGCCATCCGGCAGCGGCAGCGGGCGCACAAACCCGGTTTCCGCGTTGGACAAGGCCTCGATCTTGTGACTGTCGATGTCGTAGCGATAGATGTTGGACACGCCGGTGTAGTAGGAGCTGCCGTACAGCGAGCGTCCGTCCGGGGCAAACACGAACCCGTCCGGCACCGCCGTGCCGAAGCTGTAACTCGATGCCGGCTTCGCGTCACCGGCCAGCACCGCGTCGCGCTGCACCAGATACAGCGCCTGATCGCCGTTGACCGCCGTGTGCGAGAAGCTGAGCATTTTCCCGTCGGGTGAAATGTCCAGGTCGTAGGCGATCTCGCCGTACGGCCACGTATAGACCTGATGGTAGGTTTTGTACGGGTACGGCATGTGCACCAGCGTGACCAGACCATTGAGGTGGCGAATCCCCCACAACGAGCGGTCGCTGTGATCAAACACCAAGTCGCCGATGCGCGCGCCTTTGAGCAGCATGTGGGCGTGGCCGCTGACTGTATCCAGCGCCATCACGTCGCGGTAGCCGCTGTTGTTGTTGGTGGTATAGAACGCCGTTCTGGTTGCCGGGTCCCAGGCCAGCGAGGTGACGGTGTATTCCATCGGCCCCTTGACGTCGACGAGGTGCTTGATGCTGCCGTCCTTGAGCGACATCAGACCGATATAGGCGGCCACCCCGGGATAGCGGAAGCCGGCCAGCATGACATCGCGGCTCGGATCGTAGAACGCACGCGAGATCGAACCGAGCCCGCGCCGTGACAACGGTTGCAGGTGGGTGACTGGATACTGCGCGATCGCCGCAAGATTCTTCTCCTGAAACTGGTGTTCCCAGGCAATCCAGTCCTGCCACACATCATTCATGGGACGGCCGAACACCTGGCGAAACTGATTGGCGTAATAGCGCTGGCTGCCTTCGTGGCGCGCGCCCCATTCCACCACTTTCTGCGGCGAGTATTTCAGCGCCAGATAGGAAACGAAGCGCGTCCCGTACAGATAGTTGTTGACGCCCACCTGGAAATCGACCTTGGTGCCTTTCGAGGCCAGCCCTTCCGGGTCGTAGAAATAGGCGTGGTCGCGCACCATGGCGCGAAACACCATCTCGTCGTAGGCGCCTTGCGCACGCCCGCGCCCGCCGCCCATCCAGGTCTCGAAAAACACCGCGAGCCCTTCCAGATACCAACGCGGCACCACCGTGCGCGGCACCGTCAGGTAGCTATACAGCAGCGTTTCCGGATGCTTCTCATCGACCAGGATCTTGCCGCCGAGGAGGTGCCGCCAGCGCATGTCCGCCTTGGTCCATTGATCCATGTTGGCAACATGGACCAGCTCGTGGTTCATCAGCGAAAATATGCGCTCGCTGGAAACAAAGGTCTCGAATGCATAGGAAAAGGGCGCAATGTCGACGATCAGTGCATTGTTCGGGGTGGAACGCGAGCCGGCGTTGCCGTAATCGTTGAAGTCCTTGAACAACACGTTGGTCTTGCCGTCGGGAGTCCAGCCCCAGGTACGCTCCTGCCACTGCATCGAATTTTCAAACGCGCGCGCCACGTAAGGTGCGAGATAGTCTTCTTGCGGGTGAAACCAGACCAGCTGCAGATCCTTGGTTTGCAGCTGCTGCAGCGGCGGCGGTGCGGCTGGCGCGACTGCCGGCAACAGACATGCCACTGCGCAAGCGATTGCCGCCGTACCCAACGTGATACGCATAGCCCCTGTCCTTGTTCCCCAATGGGCAAACAATAGCGCGATTGGTGCCGCGCGAATGAAGAGGCCGGCACCTCTTGCTGGCTGCCGGCCTCGTCAAAACCCTGAATGCCGCGTGGAATCACTGCTCCAGGGGATGATGCATCTGTGCCTGGAACGATGCACTCCGCAGCATCGCCGAGAAAGAAGCATTGGATGCCAGCGCCTGGAAGTCCGCATTCTTGGCCAGTGCCTGGAACTGGGCGTTTTTTGCCAACGCGGCGAAATCGGCATTGGATGCCAGCGCCGCAAACGCCTGCGGATCCCTGGCCATGGCCGAGAACGCAGCCGAATCACGCGACAGCGCCTGGAAGTCGGCGTTCTTGGCCAGGGCCTGGAACTGGGCGTCCTTCGCCAGCGCAGCGAAGTTGGCATCCCGGGACAGGGCCATCACCTGACGGAAGTTCGCATCCTTGGCCATGGCCATCACTTGCCGGAAGTTCGCGTCCTTGGCCAGCGCCTGGAAGTTGGCGTTCTTCGCCAGCGCCATGAAATCAGCGTTCTTCGCCAGCGCGGCGAAGCTGGCATCCTTGGACATCGCCAGCGACTGCCGGAAGTTGGCGTCCTTGGCCATCGCCATCACTTGGCTGAAATTGGCGTCCTTGGCCATGAGAATCCGGAAGTTGGCATCCTTGGCGAGCGCCTGGAACTGCGCGTTGCTCGCCAGCGCGGCGAAGTTGGCGTCCCTGGACAGCGCCATCACCTGCCGAAAATTGGCATCCTTGGCCATGGCCATGCTCTGCCGGAAGTTGGCATCCTTGGCGAGTGCCTCGAACTGGGCGCTCTTGGCCAGTGCAGCGAAATCAGCGTTCTTGGCCAGCGCCTGGAACTGGGCGTTGCTGGCCAGGGCCGCAAACGCGGGACTGCGCGCCAGTGCCATGAACTGCGGACTGGTGGCGAACGCGCGGAAGCTGGCGTCGTTCACCAGACGGGTAAAGGTGTCGGTCTGCATCAGCTTGGCGACGCTCTGGTCACCGGTCTGCACATCAGCGGCGTTCACCGTAGCGGCCTGATAGCGCTGTGCCGCGGCAATCGTGGCGGAGGTGTCACTGCTGGAGGGTGGAGAACCCACGCCGAAATACAGCACGGCCGCAATCGCAACTGCCAGACTGCCAGTCAATACGACGACTCTTTGAGTTTTCATGTGTGTTCTACCCCATACGTGATTTGACGACCCGGACGCCGTTATGGTTGCCGGAATGGTTCCGCCTGCTGTACGGCGCCTGAAGCTTCGTACATGATCCATATACGACCTGACGCGGAAAAAGTTGGAAGGTGCTGCGGCAGAGCCATCAGCCGGAGCGGGAGCACGTTCACGAACGCCACGTGCGCCGCTCGCCGCCGCCTCTTGCGTGGCGGCGTGAACCGCTGCCAGCAGGCGCTGATCGAGGTCTGCCGGAACCGCCACCGGCGGCATCTCACGCAATGCCGCGACGATGCCGGCCAGGTCATCGTGCAGGGTGCCGGCCTCGGCATCGGCATCCAGCGCGCGCGTCAGCTCGAGCTTGCCGGCGATATCCAATTGGCCGTCGATATCGGCGTTGATCAACTCAAAGGCACGTGCGTCGATCATGTCAGCCCCGTTTCCCGGACACGAGAATCGCACGCAACGCCTCGCGCGCGGTGAACAAGCGTGACTTCACCGTCTTGACCGGGCATTCGAGAATCCGCGAGATCTCGTCGTAACTGCACCCTTGCAGATGCTTGAGCACGATGAGCGTTCGATAGTCCGGCTGCAGCTGCATCAGCGCATGCTGCAGGACCACGTCGTCCTGCTCGCGAATGGCCAGATCGGCCGGGCCCTCGTGGTTATCGACGAGGGCGTCATCGAGCGCCTGCGTTGCATGCTGCGCACGGATCCGATCCAGCGCCTCGTTGACCGCGATGCGGCACAGCCACGGGCTGAACGACTGCGCCACGTCGTACTGGCCCAAGTGCTGGTAGGCCTTCAGGAAGGCGGTCTGCGTCACGTCGAATGCGTCCTCACGATTGTTCAAGACCCGGAACACCACCGAAAAAACCCGTTTGGAGTAGCGTCCCATCAGGGTGTCGAACGCGTGGCGGTCACCGCCCCGATAGCGCAAGACCAGCTCGGTGTCCGTGGCATCAACCATGAATACGGCTCACGCGGAAAAAAGTTGGTGAGGGCACCCCCATCAGACCGCGGGCTCGATCACAAACACGCGATCAAAGCCGGAAAACCGGAAGATGTCGTGGATGTGCTTGTTGACGTGGATCAGCCGCAAGCCCCCGCCCGAGGCGAGCAGGCGTTTGTGCAGGGCGAGCAGCACGCCAAGGCCGGCACTGGAAATGTATTCGAGCTGCGCGAAGTCCAGCGCCGTGGGCGCGCTGGCCGCATCGAGGAATTGCTGCGCCTTGTCCGCCTGCGCGGCGTCGAGCCGCCCCGCCAGGGTGATCATCCCATCCTCGCCGTAACCAATCTCGAACATGAATTGTTCCCCGGTGCGTGCCAACAACTTGCTGGTTATTGCTCGTGTATGGTATCCGCCCGCGCCGGGCCGGAAAGGTTCCTGACGAAGCGCACGCGGCTGCAGCGCCCGGCATAGTCATATTCGATCGAATCGACCAGCCGGCGAATCAGGTGAATCCCCAGCCCGCCCGGATGACGCTGCTCGACGGGCTGTTGAATATCGACATCCGGCAGACGCGTCATGTCGAAGCACTCACTGTCCGGATCGCTCAGCTGACAGGTTACTGCGTCCGCGGCGCAATGGACCTCCAGGCTGATCGGCCCCCGACCGGTGGGGTTGTACTTGACCATGTTGGTGAACAACTCCTCGATGGTCATGACAATCGCGAAAGTCGCCGCCGCGCCAACGTGATACTCAGCGAGAGATGGCTCGACAAAGGCGTAGACGTCCTCGAGCGCGGCAAAACTGCGCGCAAAGTCGCGCCGTTCACACCATGCATGCCCGGCATCAGCGGCAGTGGAACCGGACTGTTCACTCATCGTTGATACCCCCAATAATCCCGCACGACGCCAGCAGCCCCCCGTCCGCGCGCCAACCTGCGCCACTCACACCTGTCTTCTTGCCAACACCAAGGTGATGTCGTCGGCTTGCGCCACGTCACCGGAGAATTCATGCACCGCCTGCAGCAGCTGCGCCGTCAATTCGGCCAGTGACAGCGTGTGACAGCGCGCAAACACCTGCGCCACGCGCGCACCGCCAAACAACTCGCCCTGTGCGTTGGCATATTCGTATACACCATCGGAAATCAGTGCCAGCACGTCGCCGGGAGCCAGTTCCAGCTCCCTCGACGCCGCGGCTCTGTCCACCTGCATGGCCCCGAACGGAAACGTGGTCGGCGCATGCCATTGCGGCGTATTGCTCGCCGCCTGCCAATGCAGGATGGGCCCCTGTCCGCCGGAGTGAAACCGTACCCGGTGACTGACCGGATCGAGGAAACCCATGAAGGCGGTGATGAAACGATTGTCCGGTAGATCCTCGCTGAGCTGATTGTTGACGTGCACGTAGGCCTGGTCCAGATCGGCGCCGCAGCGAAACGCGACGCGCAGCATCGCCTGCATCTGCGTCGCCGACAACGCCGGCCCGAAACCGTGGCCGGTGGCGTCACCCAGCAGGATAAACAATTGACCGTCCAGCACGACCAGATCAAACAGGTCGCCGCCAGCCTCCTCGGCCGGTTGAAAGTGGCCGTACAGCTCGTAGCCGGGCACCTGCGGCATGACCACCGGCAAGGTGGCAATCTGGATCGCCCGCGCCAGCTCCACTTCCTGCTGCAGGCGCTGGTAATTCATCTGTTCCATGTAGACGCGCACCGCCTGCAGGGCCACGGCGACCAGCGCAGCCAGCAAACGGGCCATCGATTCGGCCTGGGTATCGAACGGCAAGCCGTCCTCATCCAGCAACTGCAGCACGCCGGTCAGGCGATCGTCGGAGTCGATGATCGGTACGCTCAGCATCGAGCCGTGATCGATCAGTGCGCCACCGTCCAGGGTTTGCACGAAGCGCGGGTCAGCGGTGACATCCGGCACATTGATCGCCGCGCGGGCCGCCGCACAGGCGCCGGCCAACCCGACGCCCACGGTGGTCGTCAGCGGCACATCCGCCGAGGGAATGACGCATGCCAACTGGGCGGACTCGGGGTCAACCATCCACAGCGTGACCAGTTCGGCGCCAAACAGGGTCTGCGCCGTGTCGACAATCTCGCTCAGGACCGAATCCAGATCGAAATGCGACATCAACTTCTGCATCAACACCACGACGCGTTCGAGCGGCAATCCGCCGTGCTCGTCAAGCGCGCGCGCGAACATCGCGTGGGTGGGTCCGGACCGCAACAATGGCATGTCGACTCCATAACCCGGGCCGTCGCGGTCCGCCGCCCGCAAAGATGCCGCGGCGACGCGCCGGATGCAAGAGGCGCAGGGGCGGGACCATAGCGGGCGGCCAGCGTCCGCCTTGCCGAACGGCCACCCCGGCTGCCGTGAGCGCCGCGCGCTCTTCTTTCTTCTTTGAGCCTGAGTGCCGCAGCGTGATTCGTATGGCCGGGCCAGACCAAACGAGTCGGGGGGTGCCGGCGAGAACCGCTTCGCCGAAGGCGCCCCCGATCAGCCGAGCGCAGACCCGGCGATTATCAGCAGCCACGGCCGTTCCGAGGTGAGCTGCCGCGCAGCGTGCGATCGGCTTTCCACCGACGCCTGCTGCAGCGGCCCGACGCGCTCGCGGCACATACCCCCTTCCCGCGTCAGTCCGATCGCTGCGGCATTCGCCGCTGAAATTCCCAGCGAGTCGCGCAGTCGCCGTTCGAGCAGGCGTTGCCGCTCGTGCGCGCCCAACTCACGACGCAGGAGCGGCAGCGACATCAATGAAAGCGAAGTCTGTGCTGGTATCGCCGACATTGAACTGGACCTGGGCCACACCTCGGCGGGCCTGGCCACCACCCGATCGCAGGCGCTGATGACTCGCGTCAACGATCACCTGGCCAGTGCGGGCGCGATGCAGCTATGTGCCAGCCTTTACGTCGAGGCCGTTCGCGCCGACTTCGTCGTGCGGTTACTCGAACAGGCACCAGCGAAGCCGGGCATCGGCGAGGCCTGTCCGCGCGTGCCGTTGTGGATCGCCCAACCTTGGGCCGATCCTTCAAGACTCGCGCTTCCAATCCCGGTTGAAGGAATGCGACGATTTGGCGCTCAGGTCGAACGTGGCACGCGGAGCTGCGCACGACTGACAGAGTGCGACGAGGTGCTCGTCGCCACGACAAGCCGGACTCCCGGCATCCGCAATGTGAACATGCTGACATGTGACCCCC
>CAJDVU010000093.1_pt1 | contig 11092 bp, 11 predicted proteins | sample 7391431 | NCBI WGS metagenome assembly CAJDVU01 (sample SAMEA7055700, study PRJEB34461) | soil metagenome | biome: terrestrial ecosystem; feature: Peninsula; material: soil | place: Antarctica | collected 2016
TATCCCGACCCGCGCGTCGAGCCGATCCTGAAAGAGACCTACGGCATCATGGTCTATCAGGAGCAGGTGATGCAGATGGCGCAGATCGTGGGCGGCTATACGCTCGGCGGCGCCGATCTGCTGCGCCGTGCGATGGGCAAGAAAGACGCCAAGAAAATGGCCGAGGAACGCGTCAAGTTCCGCGACGGCGCGGCGAAGGACGGGCTGACCGGCGAGAAAGCCGACACCATTTTCGACCTGATGGAGAAGTTCGCCGGCTACGGCTTCAACAAGTCGCACGCGGCGGCCTATGCGCTGGTCTCCTACCAGACCGCGTGGCTCAAGACGCATTACCCCGCCGAGTTCATGGCCGCCACGATCTCCGCGGACATGGACAACACCGACAAGGTGGTGACCTTCCTCAACGAGGCACGCGCACGCGATATCGTGGTGCAGCCGCCGGACGTGAATGCCTCCCAATACATGTTCGTGGCGATCGAGCCCAGGGTCATCCAGTATGGCCTGGGCGCGATCAAGGGCGTCGGGCACGGTGCCTGCGATGCGATCGTTGCCGAACGCGCGCACGGCATTTATGCCGACCTCGCCGATTTTTGCCGCCGGGTCGACGCGACGAGGCTCAACCGGCGCGTACTGGAAGCGCTGATCCTCGCCGGCGCGCTGGATGCGCTGGCCGCCAATCGCGCGAGCCTGATGCTGCAGCTACCCTACGCGATCAAGGCCGGCGAGCAGCACCTGCGCGATCGACAGTCGGGCCAGAACGACATGTTTGGCACCACGATCGGCACCACGCCGGTGCTCAAGGTCGATCTCCCCTCCGCGCCGGAATGGCCGCTGGAACAGCGGCTGCAAGGCGAGCGGGACACGCTCGGGCACTATCTTTCCGGCCATCCCACCGACCCCTGGAAGGATGAGTTGGCACAACTGTCGACCTGCCCGCTCGCCGAGATCGTCGAGCGCTACCAGCCGCCGAAATCCCAGCGGAGCGACGATGGCAACGCCAATCGCTTCCGCCGTGGCCCGGACACGCCATGGACCGTCGCCGGCATGGTCGCCGTGGTGCGCAAACGTGGCGACAGCGATGCCTTCGTCCGCCTGGAAGACGGCGGCGGCAGCATCGAGGTGAGCTTCTTCGGCGAGCTCTACCAACAAGTCGCACCCTTGCTTACCCGCGGCCAGATCCTGATCGTCGGCGGCGGCCTGCGCATCGACGAGTTCTCCGGTGGCGGCTTCCAGTTGCGCGCCCGCAACGCCTGTTCGCTCGACGACGCCTGCCGCAAGCAGGCGCGACTGCTGCAGTTGAAGTTGAACGGCATTCGCCCGGATTTCGCCGAACAACTGCAGCACGTGCTGGCAGGTTACCGCGGCGGCCGCGCCAGCGTCACTCTGCACGGCTATCGCAACGGCAGCGCCCAGGCCGACCTGGAACTGGGCGAGGACTGGCGCGTGGATGCGATCCCCGACCTGTTGCGCAGCGTACGTGCCCTGCCCGGCGTACAAGCCGCACGATTGCGCATCGTCAAGGCGCAGGAATGACGGCGGCGCCCGCTGTAGTTTGCTTGCCGGGACGGGGAACGGGGAACAGAACACCGAACACCGAACACCAATCGAGCATCGCCCGCGAGCGGGCTCCTACGGTTTCCCGCGCTCCATCATCGCCTTGAGATCGGCGAACGGGTTGCCAGTGGCCGGCGGCGGCGCCGCGACCGCCATTACTCCGCCGCGCACATGGTCGATGTGCCGCGCATGCTCATTGTCGTGGCAATACACGCATAGCAACTCCCAGTTGCTGCCATCGGGCGGGTTGTAGTCATGATCGTGATTGCGATGATGCACGGTCAGTTCCTGGACGTTGTCGCGGGTGAACTCGCGCGCGCAACGCCCGCATATCCATGGGTACATCTTCAAGGCGCGTTCGCGATAGCCGTGTTCGCGCTGCTCGGCCTGGCGGCGTGCCTCGGCCACGATGCGGTCGAGTTTGGCGTTGTCGATAACGGCTTTGCCTGCCATGTCACCGTTCCGCTGAAGTAGGTATCGGACAGACTCAAGATAGCGCAAACATGCCGCCTCCGGCAGGTGTTGCCGACCCGGCCACAGCCATACGGCGTCGTACTCGTTCCTGTCGACAGGACGGTATACTGGCCAGCTTCGGTGTCTCAAATGGCAGCAAATGAACCCCAACTTCCTTGATTTTGAACAACCCATCGCCGAACTGGACGCGAAGATCGAAGAACTTCGCCACGCCAGCGACGGCCAGGCGTTCAATATTGACGAAGAGGTGGCGCGCCTGCGGCAGAAGGTGAAGGTGAAGACCGCCGACATTTTCCGCAATCTCAACTCGTGGCAAACCACCCAGTTGTCGCGCCATCCGGCGCGCCCGTATACGCTCGATTACATTGGCGTGATCTGCGAGGAATTCCACGAACTGGCGGGTGATCGCATGTACGCCGAGGACGCGGCGATCGTAGGTGGACTGGGCCGCATCAACGGTCGGCCGCTGGTGATCATCGGCCACCAGAAAGGTCGTGACACCAAGACCAAGGTACGCCGCAACTTCGGCATGCCGCGCCCGGAAGGTTACCGCAAGGCGCTGCGCCTGATGGAGATGGCTGGCCGCTTCGGCCTGCCGCTGCTGACCTTGATTGACACGCCCGGAGCCTACCCCGGCGTCGGCGCCGAGGAGCGCGGCCAGAGCGAGGCGATCGCCCACAACCTGCTGGAGATGGCCGAGCTGAAAGTGCCGATTGTGTGCACGGTGATCGGCGAAGGCGGCTCCGGCGGCGCTCTGGCCATCGGCGTCGGCGACCGCACCAACATGTTGCAGTACTCGACCTATTCGGTGATCACGCCCGAAGGCTGTGCCTCGATCCTGTGGAAGAGCGCGGACAAGGCGAAAGATGCCGCAGAAGCGCTGGGCATGACGGCGCCACGTCTGCTGGAACTGGGCCTCATCGACAAGGTTATCCGCGAGCCACTGGGTGGTGCCCACCGCAACCCGCGCTCGATGGCGATCCGGCTGAAGGCGGTGCTGCTGAAACAGCTCGACGAGCTGGCGGCCATGCCGATTCCTGACCTGCTCGAACAACGCTACCAGCGCCTGCGCCGTTACGGCGCATATCAGGAATAGCAGCCGCTCCCAGCACCGGCGCGCGCATGGGTATCCGCTTGCGGCTGATGCTTTGGGTCGGGATTCGCAAGAGCGTCACGCGCGAGCCGACTTTACAGGGCGTGGTTCGCCAACGCCTTGCGCGAGTCGAGCAGAGCTCGCAGCACCGGGCAGTCGGCCGGCGTCAGTAGCGCCAAATCGACCTGCTCCGGGAGCAGCCATTGCAGCGCCTGCTCTTCCATCGATTGCGGCTCGCCAACCCAGGCATCAACGCACCACGCGTCGAGCAACAGTTCGCGCTCACCGTACGCCCACGGCACCGCGACCAAGGGTTGGGCGTGCTGCATGGTGATGCCGAGTTCCTCGTGCAGCTCGCGCGCCAAGGCCGCCAATGGGGCCTCGCCCGGCTCGCGCTTGCCGCCAGGAAACTCCCACAGCCCGGCCAGGTGTTTGCCGGCTGGTCGCTGTGCCAGCAGCACATGCCCGGTGGGGTCCAGCAACAAGCCGGCCATCACGTGCACGACCACCGGCGGCGGGATGACGACCGACATCAGGCGCTGCGCAGGTACTCGACCATGTCGAAGTCGTAGGCATGCTCGGCATCGGCCTTGTGGTGTACGCGCGACACCTCCGTCCACTCGGTGAAGTGCACGCCGGGAAAGAACGTGTCGGCGCCATCGATGGCCGTGCCAACCCAGGTCAGATACATCCGGCGCGCATTCGGCAGCGCCGCAGAAAACACCATGCCACCACCAATCACGATCAGGCCGGTATTGTTGACGTGGGCCCGCGCATCCTCGATCGAACGTACCGTGATCTGACCAGGAAATGGAGCCTCGTGACGCCGGGTCAGCACCAGGTTGACCCGGTCCGGCAGCGCGCGACCAATCGACACGGCTGTGTTGTAGCCCATCAGCACGTTCTTGCCCACGGTCAATTGCTTGAACCAGCGCAGGTCATCCGGCAAATGCCACGGCAACTGACCCTTGCAGCCGATGGCGAAGTTTTCATCGAGTGCGGCAATCAACGAGATAGCCATGAAAAATCCTTGCAAGCGTGATCAACAAAAAGGCAGGCCACACGGGCGCCGCCGCATCCATGGAATCTTAGCAGGCTCGGTCGTTTCCAGCCGATGAAATCGACCCGCGATCCGCATGGCTTCGCCGCGGCACGAGCGCCTGACCACCACGACTACACCGCAACGGCGGCCTTGATCGCCGGGCACGGATCGTAACCCTCGACGGCGACGTCCTCGTAGCGGAAATCGAACACCGAGCGCACCGCCGGATTGAGCTTGAGCCTGGGCGGTGGCCGAGGCTGGCGACTCAGCTGCAGGCGCGCCTGCTCGACATGGTTGTTGTACAGGTGGGCGTCGCCCAGCGTATGCACGAAATCGCCCACCGCCAGGTCACAGACCTGCGCCACCATGTGGGTGAGCAGGGCATAACTGGCGATATTGAACGGCACCCCGAGGAAAATGTCGCCGGAGCGCTGGTACAACTGGCAACTGAGCTTGCCCTCCGCCACGTAGAACTGGAACAACGTGTGACAGGGCATCAAGGCCATCTTCGGCAACTCGCCCACGTTCCAGGCGCTGACGATCAGCCGGCGCGAATCGGGGTTGCGCTTGATTTCCTCGACCACCCAGCGGATCTGGTCAACCGTCCTACCATCGATGGTGGGCCACGCCCGCCATTGCCGCCCGTAGACCGGACCGAGCTCGCCGTGCTCATCGGCCCATTCGTCCCAGATACGCACGCCATGCTCTTTCAGATAGGCAATATTGGTATCTCCGCGCAGGAACCAGATCAGCTCGTGCACGATCGACTTCAAGTGCAGTCTCTTGGTGGTGACCAGCGGAAAACCCCGCGCAAGATCGAAGCGCATCTGCCAACCGAATACGCTGCGGGTGCCGGTGCCGGTGCGGTCGGCTTTTTCCGTGCCATGGTCGAGAACATGCTGAAGCAGATCAAGATAGGCGCGCACGCTTCAGTCCTTCGCCGCTACAAGGGGAGCCAGTGGCAACGTCGGTGCGTGGCGCGACATCGCGATCAACAGCAGACCGACGACGATCAGCGGCAGCGACTGCATCTGTCCCATCGTCACCCACGAAGTGCCAAACAGATAGCCCAGCTGCGGATCGGGCACGCGCACGAATTCCACGCCAAAGCGGAACACGCCATACAGCAGCGCAAACAGGCCCGATACCAGGTAACGCGGACGCGGTCTCAGCGACACCAGCCACAGCACCACGAACATCACCAGCCCTTCCAGACCCACCTCGTACAGCTGGGACGGGTTGCGCGGCAAGCCGCCAAACTGCTGCAGCGGCGCGAGCCACGCCGGATGCGCGGTGGCCCAGGCGACGTCCTCGGCGCGGGCATTGGGGAAGATCATCGCCCACGGCAAGTGCGCGGGCTTGCCCCACAGCTCGCCGTTGATGAAATTGCCGAGCCGACCCAGGCCCAATCCGAGTGGCACCAGCGGCGCCACGAAATCGACCGTGTCGAAGAAATGCAGCGCCTGGCGACGCGACCACCACCACCCTGCGGCCAGTACGCCGAGCAGGCCGCCGTGGAAGCTCATGCCACCGTCCCACACCTTGAACAGTGCCAGCGGATCGGTCCAGATCCAGCGCAGGCCACCCTCGTAATAAAACAGCATGTACCAGATGCGCCCGCCCACGATCACGCCGAGCATGCCGTAGAACAGCAGATCACCGAACGCATCGCGGGTCACCGGCAAGCGGCCGCGACGGCGCCGGTACTCACCGAGTACCGCGACAAAGAAGAAACCCAGCAGATACATCAAGCCGTACCAGTGCACCTGCACCGGGCCGAGGTGGAAAGCGACCGGATCGAAATGGACGACGAAAGGCTGCGACATGCGAACGCGGCTGATCAGACAAAGACCAATTGTAACGGGACGCACCACTTCAGGGGGAACCCTCACGAACCGCCCGCCGCGCTGTTCCTGCGGACGGTGTGAGCCAACCCAAAGATGGGCCAAGCGGGATCAACACCCAGCAAGCGCGATGGCGCGAGCCTCCCGCGTCGAAGCCCTGCACCGGGCATGGACGCCTGGAGCGTGCCCGTACCGGTTCGTTACAGCAACACGGGCCGGTCCGGCAATTCGTCCGGGTGGGCCTTGCCGTTGCCGGGGAAGTGCTTGACCAGCAACGCGTGGGCGGCGGCAATGCCCGCGTGACTGCCCTCCCGCCACTGGCCGCGCGCATAGCTCTCGCGCATGAGTGCGCAGATGGCCGCCCATTCGTCCGGCGCCACGCGCGCGGCAATGCCGCGGTCGGCGACGATCTCGATGCGGTGTTCGGCAAGCAGTACGTAGAGCAGTACGCCGCTGTTGCGTTCGGTATCCCACACGCGCAACTGGCCGAATACCTGGCGTGCGCGAGTGGACGCATCGAGTCCGCCCAGCACCGCCAGCGGATCGAGCCTCGTCTCGATCGCGACGCATACCTCGCCCTGGTGCGTGCGTTCGCCCGCGGCAATTGCAGCCGTGATCTCATCCAGCAAGGAGGCGGGAAAACGCCGTCGAAGTTGGAACCACCCCTCGAACATGTTTGCCAGCAGCCGCTGCGTGCGTGTCATCTCACCAGCTCCCCGAGGCGCCGCCGCCGCCGAAGCTGCCGCCGCCTCCGCTGAAACCCCCACCACTAAAACCGCCGCCGCTGCCTCCACCAAAACCGCCGCCGCCAAAACCGCCGAAGCCGCCCCAGCCACCACCCCCCGCCGAGCGCCCGCCGCCGGACGGCAGCAACATGACCATAGCGCCCACCACGGCGCCGAGCACACCGGCCCCGACCGATACCAGCAACCACAGCAAGCCACCGATGATCGCGCCGCCCAACGGCGCCCGCACCAGCGCATGCGCGCGGCCCAGCACGCCGCGCAGGAACAGCGCGGCGAACAGCGCAATCATCAACATGCCCTGCAATCCGGGACCATGACGCTCGCTGGGTGCCCCCTGCACCGGCGGCGGCAACGGCTCGCCGTTGATCAGTTGGGTCAAGGCGCCGACGGCGTCGTTGATGCCGCCGAAATAGTCGCCGGTGCGGAACTTCGGCGCGATGTATTCGCGGATGATGCGGGCGTTGGCCGCGTCGGGGATCGCGCCTTCCAGACCGTAACCCACTTCGATGCGCACGTGCCGGTCGTTCCTGGCGACGAGCAACAGCACTCCGTCATCGGTGCCCTTGCGGCCGATCTTGTTGGCCTCGGCGACCGCCAGCGAAAATTCATCGATCGGCTCATCACCCGTGCTGCCCACCATCAGCACGACCAGTTGCGCGCCCTTGGTTTTCTGCAGGGCCACCAGTTGCGCATCCAGTTGATCGACCTGCGCCGCCGTCAGCGTCCCGGTGAGGTCGGTGACGTGTCGCGCCAACTTCGGCACGGCCGCCTCGGCATGAAGCACGGCCGGCAACCACAACAGCAGCGCCAGCAATGGCAGCAGACGGCGGAACACTTCAGTGTGCCGAACCTGCGGGCACCGGCGTGCTGGTGCCGAAGTCCACCGTGGGCGCGGTGGATTTCGCCTTCTCGTTGTCCACGCTGAAGTTCGGTTTGATCTTGTAGCCGAACATTCTGGCAGTCATGTTGTTCGGAAAAGTGCGGATCATCGAGTTGTATTGCTGCACCGCCTGCACATAGCGGTTGCGGGCCACGGTGACGCGGTTCTCGGTGCCCTCCAGCTGCGCCTGCAGGTTCTGGAACAGGCCATCGGCTTTCAGCTGCGGATAGTTCTCGCTGACCACCATCAGCCGTGAGAGCGCGCTGCCGAGCTCGCCCTGGGCGGCCTGGAACTGCTTCAGCTTCTGCGGATCATTGATGGTGTCCGCATTGACTTGCAGGCTGCCCACCTTCGCGCGTGCGTTGGTCACTTCGACGAAGACCTTCTCCTCGTGCTGGGCATAGCCCTTGACCGTGTTGACCAGGTTTGGCACCAGGTCAGCCCGGCGCTGGTACTGGTTCAGCACCTCGGACCAGGACGCCTTGACTGCCTCATCCTGGCGCTGGATGGCGTTGTAACCACATCCGGACAGCAACCCGAGAAGCAGCAGAATCACCAGCGTGCGCGAGATTTTCATGGAGTCGCTCCTGAGCGGTTCAGTCGACATTGCAGCATCCAGCGTGCCGTAACGCAATCATCGGATCACCGGCTCCAGGAAGCCTACCGCGCCCAACCGCGGGCCGCCCTGACGGATCATAACCAGCGCGGCAGCAAAATCAGCGCCCAGCTCACGGCCACCAGCACCAGCAGCACGAACACTGCGGCCGAGCCCATGTCCTTGGCACGACCGGCCAGCACGTGGAATTCCGGGCTGACCTTGTCCACCACCGCCTCGATCGCCGAATTGAACAGCTCGGCCGAGATCACCAGCAGCGGGACCAGGATCAGCGCGAACTTCTCCAACCCGCCATCGCCGAGCCACAAACCCAGCGGCACCAGCACGATCACCAGGCTCGCCTCCAACCGGAACGAGGCCTCGTGCCGCCATGCGGCGGCGAACCCCTTCATCGACCAGCGGAACGCATTCCACAACTGCTTCGGCCCGCGGAAACCTTCGGCTGGCATGACGTGTCTCCGCTCAGGCGGCCGCCGGCAGCGGCGATCCCGTGTGGATGAAAACATGGCTCAACGACGACCGCATGGCGTCCAGCATGAACGTAGGGAGTCCCAGTCTCGGCGCGAGAGGTGGTGCGCCATGATGCCACAAGCCCCTCGCTGCCGGCGCCTGCCCGCACGCCGCCAACCGATTGACGCCGAACTTCAGTCACGGTTTTCTCCTTGCGGAAGAAGGCGGTGCGGAGCGTGCAGTCGCAAGATCGAATGCTGCGACAATTCGCTTCGTCCGACACCTCCTCCAACTTCTCTTCCGACGGGAGAGGCACGCTTTTCAGCCGAGCGCTCACTCTAGTGAGGTGCTGCTGAAGCATGCGCCTCGGCACCTGTCATGCCGCACTGCAGCTAGGCGAGGCAAGTGGATAGGTTACCCTTGCCCGGTTGTGGTCCGTTACGGACCCTTCGGCGTCGGCGCGTGACCACACGTCGCCACGCTTTGAACCACGCACGGAAAAACTATGGCCCCGCAGAATCCACCTGTATCGCAGACACGCGCGTTCACCACCGTCTTCATGATCGAGATGTGGGAGCGCTTCGGCTACTACGGCATGCAGGCGCTCATCATTTATTACATGGTGCAGCGGCTGGGCTTTGCCGACGACCGCGCCAACCTCACCTGGAGCGCTGCCGCCGCGCTGATCTACGTGGCGCCGGCGATCGGCGGCTGGATCGGCGACAAGATCCTGGGCACGCGACGCACGATGCTGCTGGGTGCGGGAATCCTGGCCTTGGGCTACGCGCTGATGACGGTGCCCACCGAAAACACCTGGGCGCTGTTTGGCTCGCTGGGCGTGATCGTGGTCGGCAACGGTCTGTTCAAGGCGAACGCCGGCAACCTCGTGCGCAAGATCTACGAAGGTGACGATTCGCGCATCGATAGTGCGTTCACCATCTACTACATGGCGGTGAATATCGGTTCCACCGCCTCGATGCTGCTCACACCATGGATCAAGGATTACGTCAACGCCACCTGGGGACATGAACTGGGCTGGCACGCCGCGTTTGGCATTTGCTGTGTGGGCTTGATTGTGGGGCTGGTCATTTACTCGTTCCTGCGCGCCAGCATGCGTCACATCGGCTCTGCTCCGGACCAACACCCTGTCAATAAGGGCCGCCTGCTGGCAGTTCTGGGCGTGGGCGTGCTGGCGGTAGGCGGCTCCGCCGTGGTGCTTCAATACGAATGGCTGGCACGGGTGTTCGTGATCGTCGCCGGCGTGGTGGTGCTGGGCATCTTCATCTACCTGATCCGCAACAGTCAGCGCAGCGAGCGCGCGGGCTTGATCGCTGCCCTGGTGCTGACCGTCCAGACGATGTTCTTCTTCATCTTCTACCAGCAGATGTCGACCTCACTGAACCTGTTCGCGCTGCGCAACGTGGACTGGAGCTTCAACATCTTCGGCCTCCACCTGTGGACCTGGAAACCGGCGCAGTTCCAGTCCTTCAATCCGATCTGGATCATGCTCCTCAGCCCGATCCTGGCATGGACCTATACGCATGCCGGCAAGAGCGGCAAGGACATTTCCATCGCAGCCAAATTCGCGCTCGGCTTCGCTGCCGTGGCCGTGGGCTTCTTCATCTACAGCGCCGCGGCGCACTTCACCGTCACGCCCGGCAAGACCACCTCGTGGATCATGGTCTGGGGCTACGGCTCGTCCTCGCTGGGCGAGCTGCTGGTCAGCGGTCTGGGGCTGGCGATGATCGCCCGCTACGTGCCAGCACGGATGGGCGGCTTCATGATGGGCGCCTACTTCGTGGCATCCGGTATCTCCCAGTACCTGGGCGGCATCGTGGCCAACTACGCCAGCGTGCCGCAGGACATCACCGATCCGCTCAAGACCATGCCGATCTATACCGCCTTGTTCTTCTGGCTGGGTGTGGCGGGCGTGATCTGCACGTTGATCGCGCTGGCCGTGTTGCCGTTGATGAAGAAACTTTCGTCCGAGCATCACGCCAACAACAACGCCGTAGACGCACCGCTGCCGACGATCGGCTCGGAGCAGTAAGCCGCGCTTTTCCCGTGCGACCCGCTGACAGCAGGTCGCACGCTGGCAGACCTCCTTCATGCCTCATCTCCGCCACACACCGCGCTCGCGCATCGGACCGTTCGCGCTGACCCACACCCTGGCGTGGCTCAGACTGAGTGCCATCGCCGGGCAGAGCTTGGCCGTGCTGGTCTGCGCCTGGTGGCTGGATCTGCCGATACCGTTGTTGCCGTTGCTTTCCGGCATCGGCGTGCTCGCGGTCTTTGCCGCGTTTGCGGCATGGCGTCTGGCGCAACCGTGGCCGGTGCACGTCTGGGAAACGATCGGCCACATCACGGTCGACACCGCCGTGTTGAGCTACCTG
>CAJDVU010000185.1_pt1 | contig 11016 bp, 9 predicted proteins | sample 7391431 | NCBI WGS metagenome assembly CAJDVU01 (sample SAMEA7055700, study PRJEB34461) | soil metagenome | biome: terrestrial ecosystem; feature: Peninsula; material: soil | place: Antarctica | collected 2016
TGAATACGCAACGCGCGTGCTGCGCGGCCAGCGAAGATGCACCGACGGACGTGGCAATCGATCCGGTGTGCGGCATGAAGGTTCACCCGCAGACCGCGAAGCATCAAGCCGACTACGCCAGCCAGACCTATTATTTCTGTGCCGCGCGCTGCCGCGAGAAATTTGTGGCCAATCCGCAGACTTTCGTACAGGGCAAGCCCGCAGCGACACCGGCGTCGGCACCCGTAACGGCCGGCACCATCTATACCTGCCCGATGCATCCGGAGGTGCAGCAGGTCGGCCCCGGTTCGTGTCCGAAGTGTGGCATGGCGCTGGAGCCGATGATGCCGTCGCTGGACGATGACGACAGTGGTGAACTGACGGCGATGACGCGGCGGTTCTGGCTGCTGGTCGTGCTGACGGTGCCGGTATTCGCGCTGGCGATGGGGCCGCATCTGTTTGGCTGGCACCTGCCGTCGCCCTGGGGTGACGTGGCCGGGTGGGTCGAGGCACTGCTGGCGACGGTGGTGGTGCTGTGGGGCGGCGCGCCATTCTTTGTTCGCGGTTGGCGTTCGTTGAAGCCGTGGCATCTGAACATGTACACGCTGATCGCGCTGGGTACCGGCGTGGCGTGGGCATACAGCGCGGTGGCCTTCCTGTGGCCGGAGATTTTCCCTGCCGGTTTCCGCGATGCGCACGGGCGCGTCGGAATCTATTTTGAATCCGCGGCGGTCATCGTCACCCTGGTCACGCTTGGCGATTTCCTGGAGTTGCGCGCGCGCCGGCGTACCGGTGCCGCGTTGCAGGCCCTGCTGGGACTGGCGCCGAAGACCGCACGGCGCATTGCCGCTGACGGCAGCGAAAGCGATGTGCCGCTGGATGCGGTGCAGGTCGGCGACACCTTGCGCGTACGTCCCGGCGAGAAGGTGCCCGTCGACGGCGTGGTACTTGAGGGCGAGAGCCATGTCGACGAGGCGATGCTCAGCGGCGAGCCGATGCCGGTAGCCAAGCGTGCGGATGATGCGCTGACCGGCGGTACCGTGAATCAGGATGGCGCGCTGACCATGCGCGCGCAGAAGGTCGGTGGTGAGACCATGCTGGCGCAGATCGTGGCCTTGGTGGCGCAGGCGCAGCGCAGCAAGGCTCCGCTGCAGCGGGTGGCCGACAAGGTAGCCGGTTGGTTCGTACCCGCGGTGGTGGCGGTGGCGGTACTGGCGTTCGTGGTGTGGGCTGTGTTCGGCCCGCCGCCGCCGTTTTCCCATGCGCTGATCGCGGCGGTCTCGGTGCTGGTCATCGCCTGCCCGTGCGCGCTGGGCCTGGCGACGCCGATCTCGATCATGGTGGCGAGTGGCCGTGGCGCGCAGCACGGTGTGCTGTTCCGGGATGCCGGGGCGATCGAGACGCTGCGCGACATCGACACCTTGGTGCTGGACAAGACCGGAACGCTAACCGAGGGCAAGCCGAGCCTGAGTGAGTTGGTGGCGCTGGGCGAGCTGCCGCGCGAGCGGCTGCTGGCGCTGGCGGCGGCACTGGAGCGGCCGAGCGAGCATCCGCTGGCCAAGGCGGTCGTGCAGGCCGCGGAAGCTGAAGGTCTGAGCTTGCCCGCCACCACCGAGTTCCAGTCGCTGACCGGTCGCGGCGTGAAGGCCAGCGTCGATGGCCACGCGGTCGTGCTGGGCAATGCGAAATTGATGGAAGAAACTTCAGTTTCGGTCGACGACGAAGCGAGTGCTCGCGCCGGGAAGCGGCGCGGGCAGGGTGCGACAGTGATGTTCCTGGCGGTCGATGGCAAGCTCGCGGCGCTGCTCGTCGTGGCCGATCGGATCAAGTCGGACGCGTCGGTGGCGATCGCGGCCTTGCACGCTTCGGGGTTGCGCATCGTGATGCTCACCGGCGACAACGCGACCACCGCGCAGGCGGTGGCCGCCACCCTGGGTATCGACGAGATCCATGCGGATGTATCGCCGACCGACAAGGCTGCCGTGATCGAGCGCCTGAAGTCGGAAGGTCGCCGCGTGGCGATGGCCGGCGACGGTATCAACGATGCTCCGGCGCTGGCGGTCGCCGATATCGGCATCGCCATGGGCGGTGGCACGGATATCGCGATGGAGAGCGCGCAGCTCACCCTGATGAAGGGCGAGCTTGGCGCCATCGTGCGTGCGCGCAAGCTGTCGCAGGCGACCGTGCGCAATATCCATCAGAACCTGTTTTTCGCCTTCATCTACAACGCCGTCGGCGTGCCGCTGGCGGCGGGCGTGCTGTATCCATGGTTCGGCATCGTGCTGTCGCCGATGATCGCGGCGCTGGCGATGAGCATGAGTTCAGTGTCGGTGGTGACCAATGCGCTGCGGCTGCGCAAGGTTGCGCTGTAGCGCCCGGCACGAGTGACGCCTGTCATCGTTGATGCTTGACGCCTGGCTCTGCCGCGATCGGGGTTGGCGCGGGATCATTTCTCCACACCATCAGGGTGTCAGGAGAAACGACATGAAAAAGTTGCATGAGGATTCCGCGTTCATCGCATGCGTGGCGCTGCTGTTCGCCACGCTCGCCACCGCGACAACGATACTGGCGCTGTTCCAGCCCGGGTTGACGCCGTTGGCTTGAGAGGCTGTGAAAAATCACCCCCCTGCTGGAGTGCCGTCCAATGCCCGACAACGGTCTCGCCACGGCACAGGTGGCTGCGCGGCTGCTGGGTGGGCAGCGGCGTCCGCGTAGGTTGCCGGTGCAAACGAAGCACTGCAATGTCTTAAACTTCAGCGTTTCGGCCAGAGCGCCATGCGCTGTTGCGCAGCGCCGCCGAGCCGTCATCATCGAAGTGGACAGGCATGCCGCGCAATCTCACCGAGTGGTTGGAGTACCAGAAACACGTCAACGTGCACAGCATCGAGCTCGGGCTCGATCGCGTGCGCGAAGTGTGGCAACGGATGGGCGCGCCGCGTCCGGCGCCGTGCGTCATCACGGTGGCCGGCACCAATGGCAAGGGTTCCACCGTGGCCTTGCTCGCGGCGATGCTTGCGGCGGCGGGACGTCGGGTAGGCGCTTTCACCTCGCCACACTTGCTCGTCTACAACGAACGCATCCGCATCGATGGCGCGCTGGTCGAGGATGCTGCATTGATCGGGGCGTTCGAACGGATCGAGCTGGCCCGCGGTGAGCTGTTGCTGACTTATTTTGAATTTGGCACGCTGGCCGCGCTGGATCTGTTCGCGCGTGCCGGTGTCGACGTGGCCGTGCTGGAAGTAGGGCTGGGTGGCCGGCTCGACGCGGTGAACATCATCGACGCGGATGTGGCGGTGATCACCACGATCGGTCTGGACCATATGGAGTGGCTAGGCCCTGATCGCGACAGCATTGGCCGCGAGAAGGCCGGCGTCGCGCGGCAAGGGCGGCCCGCCATCCTGGGCGAGCTGGACCCGCCGGCCGGACTGTTGGCGGCGCTGACCGAACGTGGTGCGCTGGTTGAGCGGGCAGGGATTGACTTCAGCGTCGAGCGTCATGCGTACGGATGGCGCTGGCGCCATCGTGACGGTACCGCGATGGAACTACCTGATCCGCCCCTGGCCGCGCCGGTGCAATACGCCAACGCCGCGGCGGCGATCGCTGCGCTGCATGCGCTTGATCAACATGCGCTGATGCCGAGCGCGCTATTCGCGGCGGCGCGCATCGGGCTTCACGAAGTGCGGATTGCGGCGCGATTGCAGGCACTCGGCGGCGACCCGCCGGTATTCGTGGATGTAGGCCACAACCCGCAGGCGGCGCGGGCGCTGGCTGAATGGCTGGATACGCAACCGCGCGCAGGCGTGCACGCCGTCTACGGTGCGCTGGCCGACAAGGACGTGGCTGGGGTCATGGCGGCGCTCGGCGCACGCATCAATCACTGGCATCTTGCCGGGCTGGAACAGGCCACGCCGCGCGGCCTCACGGTGGCAGCGCTTGCGGCCACGCTGCGTAAAACCTTGCCGCAGGCACGCTTTGATGTTCATGCGGATGTCGTCGCGGCGTTGGCAGAGGCGCGGCGGGTCGCCCAGCCCGGCGAGCACATTCTGGCTTTTGGCTCGTTTTTCGTGGCCAGCGCCGTGATGGCTGAACAATCCCCTTGAGCCGCGCCATGGCGGCGGGCGCCGGCAGGTATAATCCCGGCGTTGTGCATCACGTTTGCCACCACGGAGCGACAACTTGAAAACACGCCTGCTGGGAGCTGCCGTCCTGATAGCGTTGGCGGTCATTTTCGTGCCGATGTTCTTTTCCGGCAGTCCGCCAGTGCCTGACAGCGACCAGTCGGTGAGCCTGGCCATTCCGCCGGCGCCCGATCGTGACCTGCAAACGAAGACCATGAGCCTGAATCCGTCTGCCGCGCCGAGTACGTCCGGTGCCGCCGCGGCAGCCACGTCCTCCGGCGAACCGGCCTCGGGCGACCGCATTGCCACCGTGAGCATTGATTCGAACCGTCCGCGCGACGTGGAGCTCGATCCGCAAGCGGGCAGGAAGCCGGCGCCACCGACGGTGACGATCGGCAGCGGCGCATCGCCGACCCAGCCGGTGATTCCGCAGCGCACCGTGGGCTCTTCCACAACGCAGGGACCGGCGGTGCAAAAGCCCACAACGAAAGCCGCCACCGAACCGGCTGGGGCTACTGCCTCGCGTGCCAAGCCTGGCGTCGTGGAGCCCGCGCCGGTGCCATCCAGCACCGGAGCCGGACATGGCAGTTACACGCTCAATCTCAGCGCCTATGCCAGTGCCGCGGGTGCCGCGAAGTTGCAGCAGCGCGTGCGCGCGCTCGGTTATCCCGTCACGGGTCACACGATCACCCAGGCCGGCAAGTCGCGCACGCTGGTTATCGCCGGTCCGTTCGACACACGCACCGCCGCCGAAGCCGCGCGCCTGAAGATCACCCAGGCCATTCCCGGCGCCCCGGCGCGGCTGGAGCAGGATGCCAGCGTCGGTACCACGTCGGCGTCAGCTGTCGCCAGTCCGGCGAAGCCTGGTGGGTGGGTCGTACAGCTGGCGGCGATGAGCAGCCACGCCGATGCAAACGCCCTGCGCGACAAGTTGCGCGCAGCCGGATTCGACGGGTTCGTGGATTCGGTGCAGTCCGGCGGGAAGACCGAGGAAGCCTCCAGCGGCGCCATTACCGCGGCTTTTCAACGGTGGAAGGGTTGGTGACGCGGACAGTCAGGTTGCTGCTGCGCGTATATAAAGGGATTCCCGCGTTCGCGGGAATGACAAGCCAGGGCTGGGTAAGTCGAAGCATTCCGATGGGTCGAATGAAGCCATGAACTGGGTCGACGGCGTCATCCTGGCGATCCTCGTGCTTTCGGTGTTGATTGGCCTGCTGCGCGGGTTGGTGGCTGAGGTACTTTCGCTGGTCATCTGGGTAACCGCCTTTGTGGTGGCGACGTTGTTCGGTCCGGATGTCGCCGCGCTGTTCGACAAGGTGATTTCCCTGTCGGTCGCGCGGATCAGCGTGGGTTACGCGATCTGCTTCATCGGTGTGCTGCTGATCGGCGCGATCCTGCGCTTTGCCGCCCGGCGCTTGATCTGGAGCACGGGACTGTCCGGCATCGACCGTTTTCTCGGCGTCCTGTTCGGCTTTGTACGCGGCGTGCTGGTGGTGACGCTGGCAGTGTTCCTGGTCGGGCTTACCGCCTTGACGCGTGAATCCTGGTGGCAGCAGTCCGCGTTGCTGCCGCAGTTCCAGGCCACCGCCGCGTGGCTGGGCCAGAATATCCCGGCGGATGTGGCGGATCACCTGCACCCGGAGGCCATGCTGGACAAGCTCAAGTCCGAACCGATGCTGCAGCGGCATGCTCCAGCGGCTCCTTCCAGCTCAGCGCACTCATCAAGTTTGCTGAATCATGCGGCGCCGTCCGAGCTTCTCGACCGGATGCACAACTTGTCCGATCGCGTTCACGACCCCATGTCAGCCCAGCGCCCGCCGCCGGACGCACGCACCGGGCCGAGGCCCGCTGCGGCCGGCAGTGCAGCGAGTCACCCCTTGCATCCTTGAACCGGCATTCCTGAACCAGGCCACGAATCATGTGCGGAATCATCGGCATCGTTGGCACCACGGAAGTGGCACCGGCGCTCTATGACGGCTTGACGGTGCTGCAGCACCGCGGTCAGGACGCCGCGGGCATCGCCACCGTCGACGGCTCGCGACTGCGCCTGCACAAGGGCAACGGGCTGGTGCGCGACGTGTTCGACCAGCGCGCGATGAGCAATCTGCGCGGCCACATCGGTATCGGCCATTGCCGCTATCCCACCGCTGGCTCGGAAGGATCGGCCGAAGCGCAGCCGCTGTATGTGAATTCTCCCTACGGCATTGCGTTCGCGCACAACGGCAACCTGGTCAACACCGTGGCGCTGCGCCGCGAGATGTTCCAGGACGATCGCCGCCACATCAATACCGATTCCGATTCCGAGGTGCTGCTCAACGTGCTGGCGCATGAACTGCAGATCCAGGATCGCATGCAGCTGACTCCCGACCATATCTTCAAGGCGGTCGCCGGTCTGCACGCGCGTGCCCGCGGCGGTTACGCCTGCATTGCCCTGGTGCTCGGCTACGGCCTGGTCGCGTTCCGCGACCCGCACGGGATCCGGCCGCTGGTGCTGGGCGAGCGCCGCACTGCCGAAGGCCACGAGTACGCGGTGGCTTCCGAGTCGGTGGCGCTGGACGTGCTCGGCTTCAAGCTGATCCGCGACATCATGCCGGGCGAGGCAGTGATCATCACCGATCAAGGTCAGTTGCACAGCCGTCGCTGTGCCGAGGGCGCGGTGCACGCGCCGTGCATCTTCGAATACGTCTACCTGGCCCGGCCGGACTCGATGATCGAAGACGTCTCGGTGTACAAGGCCCGCTTGCGCATGGGCGAGAAACTGGCCGAGAAGATCCTGCGCGTGCGTCCCGACCACGGCATCGACGCGGTGATTCCGATTCCCGATACCGCGCGTACCGCCGCCAGCGCGCTGGCCGGCGCGCTGGGCGTCCCGTTTCGCGAAGGCTTCGTCAAGAATCGCTACATCGGCCGCACGTTCATCATGCCGGGACAGGGCGAGCGGGTGAAGTCGGTGCGGCGCAAGCTCAACGCGATCCCGCTGGAGTTCAACAAGAAGAGCGTGCTGCTGGTCGATGACTCGATCGTGCGCGGCACCACGTCCAAACAGATCATCCAGATGGCGCGCGAAGCCGGCGCGAAAAACGTCTACTTCGCCTCCGCCGCGCCGCCGGTGCGCTATCCGAACGTGTACGGCATCGACATGCCCTCGACCAGCGAACTGATCGCGGCCGGCCACAGCGAACAGGAAGTGGAAAAGCTGCTCGGCGCCGACTGGCTGATCTACCAGGACCTCAAGGATCTCGAATGGGCGGTGCGCGACGGCAACGAGAACCTCAAACACTTCGACACCTCCTGCTTCTCCGGCGAATACGTCACCGGATTGGACAAGGAATACCTGGCACAGATCCAGATGCTGCGTTCCGACGATGCCAAGGCCGCCCGCCGCGCGGTTTGAACCGCGCCGGCCTGCTCTCCCCTTGGGGAGAGGACTGAGGTGAGCGGTGCGTGCTGGCCTTGAACCCCATGACCGATCTCCATGCCGCCGCCAAGCGCTGCCTCGACGCCACCGACCCGGCCGACAAGCTGCATCTGACCCAAGCCGCCTGGCAAGCCTTTCTGGCCGGTGAGCTGCGCGCCGACCCATCCGCGCCGCCGCCGGACCCGATCGGGACGCCTGGCCGTCCGGCGAAACCCAGGCTGGTCGATTCCCGCAAACTTCCGCAGCGTGGGCTGGGCAGCGCCGAAGGTCGCGCCGCACTCGTGCACGCGGTGGCGCACATCGAGTTCAATGCGATCAACCTGGCGTGGGACGCGGTATACCGCTATCGCGGCAAACCCGACGACTACTATCGCGACTGGGCCAGTTGCGCCAACGACGAGGCGCGCCACTTCACGATGCTGTCCGAGCGCCTGGCCGAGCTTGGTCATGTCTACGGCGATTTTGACGCCCACGATGGCCTGTGGCAGATGGCCGAGAAGACCGCCGGGAACGATACGGCACGCATGGCGCTGGTGCCGCGCGTGCTGGAAGCGCGCGGGCTGGACGTCACTCCCGGCATGATCGAACGCCTGCGCCGCCTCGGCGACGAACGCACGGTGGCCGTTCTCGAAGTCATCCTGCGCGAGGAAGTCGCGCACGTCGCGGCCGGCACGCGCTGGTATCAGTACTGCTGCGAGCGCGACGGCATCGAGCCGGTCGACACTTTCTTCCGATTGATCCGTGATTACATGGGCGTCGACCTGCGCGGCCCGTTCAATCACGCGGCACGCCTCGAGGCAGGGTTCTCGGAACTTGAGCTGGACATGCTGACCCGCATGGCCGAGGGCGTCCGCGTGTATCGTGACCCGAACAAATTGCCAAAGAGTACGTCGTAGGATGCTGACAACAAGGTGCGCCCGCACGCAGGGAGGCGAAGCAGGCAAGCCGACAGGGCATGTGGTTTCTACAGGCGTCGAGGCGCAGTTCGATCGCCGTGACCGTCGTCGGTCCGTATCAGCGGTCCATAGTGGCCTGTCGCGGTTGTTGAGTCGGCAATTCCTGGCTTGTCGCGGTTGCGGCACGCTCTTGATCCAACTCCACCGCTGTGCGCCACTCCGCGCTGCTCTGTGCGACAGAGGTGTGAACCGCGTGTGCTGTGGCTACGTCGGCACAAGTCCGATAGCTCGTGCACTCCTGCGCAGCGAAGGCGCGTGAGCCATCCGCATTCATCGCCACCGCATCGATGCGCGTCAGGCCCTGTGCCTTGGCGGCCACGGTGAGCGCCGCAGCCAGATTGATGCTGCGTTGATCCGGCGTTCGCCCCATATCGGCGTCGATCTTGTGCACGCTTGCGAGTGCCTGCGTGAACAAGGAGTGACCCGCGTTGCGCGGGTCGCTGAGAAGCGGGGTTTCATGTCGATCATGCGCCATCAGTGCCTGATCAAGTGCGTCTCGAGTATGCGGTCCGACTTTGCCATCGACGGTGAGGTGGTGGGCGCGTTGAAAGGCCTGGACCGCGTAACGTGTATTGGGTCCGAAATCGCCGTCGCTCTGGAGTGGCTGGTCGTGAACGCCCGTGTAGCCTAGCTGCGTGATACGGGTTTGCAACGTTCGCACTGCGTCACTGTGGCTACCGGATTGCAGCGGTTCATCGACGTGCGCCGAGCCGGGTCCCTGCGCGCTGCCCTGCGCGCGCGCGGGCGTGTTGTCGCTTGAAGTGACTTCCTTCCAGGCCTGCTCCGGTGTCAAGCCGCGTGCGACATCGGCCTGGTAGGACGTGTGCATCCGATTCAAGGCGTTTGCCGATTGCGCCAAACTAACGCTGGCGTGATTGGGGCCGCCATAGTGACTCGCGCCCCCCTTGTCTGGATCGCCGAAGCTCGCCCATTCCAGCGCCAGACTGCGCTGCGCCGCTTCCAGCGAGATCCCCGGCTTGCCCGTAATGAAATCGTGAATGTCGGGACGCTTTTCAACAATCAAATACTCGAAAAAAATCCTGTCCTGCAGCGCCGGGGTGAACCGCTCGTCGTGCGTCAACTGCAGCTGGCTGACCGCATCGTTCATGGTCGCTGGAATGATCTGATATTTTCCCACTGCGAACAGGCGGTTCGAATCGTCGCCGCGGACATGCTGTCGATCCAGCACCTCGCCGACCGTCAGACTCGAGAAATCGATCGCGCCATTTGGGCCGCGGATATGCTTGCCGCCGTTCGCGTCGACGTAGGTGCCGCGGTTGTAGGCATTGTAGCCGGCGTCGCCGGATTCACCTTGCATGATCAGGTCTAACAATGGGTTGCTCATCATCCTGTCCTCTCCTTTTTCGGAAATCCATGCGCGCGCATTCAAATGGTCAGCATTCGATGATGGCCTGTACGCAAAAGGCCTGCAGATTTTGGATCAATGGGATGGCGAAACCGTCCAGTCGGTGACGTCCAGCTGCGACTTCGAACCACGGACCGTGCGATCGCCGATGTCTCCGTAAGTACTCACTTGTAGATGTTGCTTGTCGCGGGCGCTCCGGAAATTCATCACGCATGCCGCGTCGCCGCTGCAGGCGCTCAGTTCCGGCAGGTCGTCACATGCTTTGCATGAATCTGAACCTTTGGCGCATAGCTCCTTGTAGGCTGCGCCCGCCATGTTGGCCTTGCACTTCAGGTCAACCGCTGGTTGCCAACCATCAGCCAATGCGGCCATTCGAAAGTCGGCATAGGCCATGCCTTTGTGTAACCCGCCCGTTGACGTGGTCGCAGGGGCCTGTGAAGCGTTTGCGCCATGAGGCGTTAGCGCAGTTTTGGCCGATGGCGAATCTCTTCCAGTGCTCACCGAGACAGACGGGGAGTGACCAGCGGAAGATGGCTGTGGCGCCGAACTGCTTGCGCCGCAGGCGGACAAGAGGATCGCCGACGCGGCCCATAGGAGCATGTGGAAGCGTGATTTGATGATCATGTCTACTCGTCTGTGGCCGGACTGAAGGTAATGGGCGTCGTGTATTCTGCGCTCCTGATAATCCCGATTGGCCACGCGGAGTCCGCAGATCCGTTGCACAGAAGCAGACAACGAATAGTGCCGAGGACCGAGGGCACGCAGAGGCGTTGAAATCTTTTCATGGTCGTTGGAGCCGTAGGGAATAGTTTGCAAACAGGGGCACGAAGAGGAGCGTGCGGAGTTTAGGCGAGTCGACATGGTGGCTTCATCTTGTTTGAGGAGATGCGCAACTGACCCAGAGGCGCTGCGTGCGGAGCGAAGGACGAAGCGACCTATGGCACATGGCCCCAGGTGGCGATGATGGTGCTGAGCAGGGCGGCATTGGTGGCGACTTGAGCGCCGGGGCAGGTCATCAGATACGTGCGCCGGCGCAGGGCGCTGGCCGGCGGGTTGAAATAAGGATTGTAAACAGCCAACGCGGTATGCCAGTACGCAAGAGATGGCGCGCAGGCGGGGCCACCCGTGGCTCCAGCACCGGAGAGGCCGGCCATGCACGTGTAGACTTCGCAGGGAGTC
>CAJDVU010000095.1_pt1 | contig 10922 bp, 7 predicted proteins | sample 7391431 | NCBI WGS metagenome assembly CAJDVU01 (sample SAMEA7055700, study PRJEB34461) | soil metagenome | biome: terrestrial ecosystem; feature: Peninsula; material: soil | place: Antarctica | collected 2016
ACCACGGCCGAGTCGCGCGCGACCACCGCGCCGCCGACCACGTCGCTATGGCCGTTGATGTACTTCGTGGTGGAGTGCAACACCACATCAGCGCCGAGCAGCAATGGCTGCTGCAAGGCCGGCGACAGGAAAGTATTGTCGACCACCAGCAAGGCGCCGACGGCATGCGCGGCCTGCGCCACGTGGCGGATGTCGGTGATCCGCAGCAGCGGGTTGGACGGGGTCTCCACCCAGACCAGGGCCGGCTTGTGCGCCAGCCCGCCAGCCAGCGCGACGCTGTCGGTGAGGTCGGCGAACTCGACCTTGAAGCGTCCCTTCTTCGCCCACGCATCCAGCAAACGCCAGGTGCCACCGTAACAGTCGTGCGCGGCCAGCACGCTGGCGCCGGCCGGCACCAGTTCCAGCGCCAGGGCCGCCGCGGACATGCCGCTGGAGGTCACTACTGCTCCGGCGCCGTGCTCCAGGTCCGCCAATGCCTCGGCGAGCAGATCGCGCGTCGGGTTGCCGCTGCGCGAATAGTCGTAAGCGCGCTTGTGGCCGAAACCCGCAAAGCTGTAATTGGTCGACAAGTGCAACGGTGGCACCACCGCGCCGTGCTGGGTATCGCTCTCGATGCCGGCGCGCACGGCGCGGGTACCAAGGGATGGTTTGCTCATCGAAATCTCCTGCTGGTGCGGTTGCATGGTGGTGTCAGAGGTCGTGCTGCGGCGGCAGGGGCCGGTCCGCGGGCGATGTCTGTGCGGTTTTCGGTCTGCGAGTTGTGGTTCCTGATTCGCGATTTGCGATTCCCGAAGAAAGGCATCGCCGGTGCGCGCGCTCGTAACGTGCGGGTAGACCGAATGTCCGTCATGTGAGCGCCTCGCGCAGCAGCGGGGCGAGCTGTTCGGGTTCTTTCAGGAAGGCGTCGTGGCCGTAGGGGGACTCGACCACTTCAAGCGTGGCCGGGCCACGCAGGCGCCGCTGCAGCTCGCACAGGTCGGCCAGCGGCACCAGCCGGTCCGACGGGAAACCGATCAGGGTGGCCGGCATCGGGACCTGCTCCGGCGCTACGTCGTGCAGGTCGATCGACTCGGACAAGGCCAGGAAGCGATCGGCATCAAAACGCTCCACGAAGCGACGGCCCTGGTGCTCGAGGTAGTCTTCGACCGGAAAATGGAAGCGCTCGTCGCGCAACTCGGGCGCGCCGGCGAAGCGCCGGCCGAATTCCGCGCTGCCGCGGTAGGTGGTGATCGCCAGTTGCCGCGCCAGCGCCAGCGCTTCGTCGATCTGCCCGCTGGCCTGACCCAACCGCACGATCCCGCGCTGCACGCTGCGCTGCGCGGTACTGAGCGGGTGCGACCGATGCGCGCCGGCCAGCAGCACCAGCTTGCCCACCCGACGCGGATGCCGGGCCCCGAACGCCAGTGCCACCATCGCCCCATACGAAGCTCCGACGAAGGCATGCACCCGCAGCACAGCCAGCGCCTGCAGCAATGCCGCCAAGGCGTCGGCCTGGTCTTCGCTGGAGACTGCGCCAACACCGAGCTGGCCTGCATCGAGCCAGTCGATCGCCAGCACCCTGCAACGGTTCAGGTCGATTGCCTCGCCAGCGCCAACCAGCGCCTGCCACCAGCCCGGCGTTGCGTCCGCATCCAGCGCGGTGACCTCGCGATCGGCCGAGATGCCGCCCTGGACGACCACGGTGGGCGCTCCCGCGGCCCCACACCATGAATAGCTGACCTCGACTTCACGCCTGCCCTCAGCGTACTTCGGCGCCAGCACCAGCCGCCGCGTGCCGCGCTGCACGAAAATATCCCGGCGGGTACGCAACACCCCCGGCATGCCGGCAAAGGTGGCATCGCGATCTTCGGCATGACAGGCGTGGCTGTGCAGGGTCATGAAACCTTCTCCGGCAGGCATCGCCCTGCGGATACCGGAAAGGTCGTCATGGCGCTGGCAGCAGGTCGCCGCGCAACGAATGACGCCCATCTACCGGCAGGTGCGTGAGGCACCTCCGCAGGAGTTGGCACCGTGGCAGAAACATTCCGCAGGTTGCCCCGGCTTCAAAGGGCCTGTCCCTCAGCCGGTCTCGATGAGTGGGTCTGGATACTGACGACTTGAACGCATGTTGTCAATAGACGTCTAAGCTTCTAAACGCATAAGTGTTCGCGTCGACTGCGCTGCTCTCAAGGCTTGGTATTGGTGCGACCCGGCGATGCCTGAGGTCAACTCACCATTTCCTTTTCTCCAAGCATGTGGCAACCACGACACGTTGCAGTCGTCGCGGATGCGTTTATCTGGACAAATCAATCGTGCAGAGCCTGACCTGACTGGCGCCGTACATCGGCTGCCGAAAGCCGCTTTCCCCGGCGGCGGCCGTGGGAGTCCCGTGGCGGGAGAGAGGAGTGCGGCAGAGGGTTCGGGCGGAGCGAAATGCGCCAACATGCGAGGTGGCGACTCCACGCTTCGTCCGCACCCTCGTCCGGCGCTTCGCGCCACCTTCTCTCGAGGGGAGAAGGACCACGACAGCCGAGGTTCGATGCTGACCGGGTCTGACCAAAGCAGTCGTGCAACGCCTGCCCCGCCGTCCTGATGGCGTGACCCGCGCCCGGCACCCTCGAGCCGCCGCGCAGCCCCGGCGCGTGCATTGGCCGCTCCCGGCGATCCTGCTAACGTGGAGTCCATGACTCCCGATCCCGACCGTAGCGCCTTGCGGGCCCGCCTGCATCGCCACGGCTTTGCGTTCGTCACGGCCGACAACATGCGCCGCCTGCTGTCCATGGAAGACATGGACGATTGGACCGCATTTTCCGCCAGTTGGAATGACCTGGCGCCCGACACCTATCTGGCGGCACTGGGCCGGCACCGGCGTCGGCGCCACGCCACGTACACGATTGATCGCGATGGGACGCTGCGCCGCGAACCGCACCAGCCGCACTGGCAGAGTTCGCGCGACAACCCGCTGCAGGGCGATATCCAACGCTGGTTCTTGCCGATGCGACCGACACTCGCCCGCGGCGCCAGCATGCGTTGCATCCTGCATTTCACACACGCGTTGTTCGCGCCGATGAAGGCTGGCGGGGCGCGCCGATGGCATGTCGAAGCTCATCAGTTCCGGATCGAGGCGCGCGCCGACGAGGCCGGCGAGCCCACTCCCGAAGGCGTGCATCACGATGGCGTCGATTATGTGCTGGTGCTGATGATCGATCGCAGCAACATCGAGAGCGGCACCACCACCATCCACGGCACCGACGACAGCCTGCTGGGCAGTTTTACGCTGGCCCACCCGTTCGACGCCGCCATGGTCGACGACGCCCGCGTCCGTCACGGCGTCACTGCGGTCACGCCGATCGATCCCGACCTGCCCGCCCATCGCGACGTGCTGGTGGTGACACTCAAGCAGGTCGAGGCGCCGCCAGGCTGAGCCAGCGGGTGCGGACGTTGCGGCACCCGGCCATGATTGCAAGACTGGTGCGCCGACTGCGCTCGGGGATGAACTCATGTCCATCGCCGCGAACGTCCCGATTGTCCTGATCGCGCTGCTGCGTTTCTGGTTCCTGATCCTGGAAACGTTCCCGTGGACCGGGCTCTCCGGTCGGCGCGCGTTCGGCTTCAGTGCGGAGTTCGCGGGGCAGCCCAGGGCGCTGGCAGCCAATCAGGGACTTGGGGAGGCTGTCGGGCCTTGGCGGTGGAGTGGAGCATTCGCCTGAGCGAGGACAGCTTTGTGCCAATTGCCGGTCCATGGTGGTTCTATGGACCAAGAATCGGCAGGCAGTGGACCGCTCGGGCGGATTCGCAGACGGCCGAGCAAATTCCGACAGGCTCCTAAAATGGTTTCCTCGCGACCAGCTTGGTATGGGGGCGTGGCTGGGGCAGCAAGGCACCGCGATCAAGGTGTTCTTCCTTGGGGGCGGGCGGGCTGCCGGGGCTCTCGGTGGCCTCACCGCGGCGCGCAGGATCCTGTGGATCCAGGCGCGGCCAGCGGCAATCGGCAGGCCGGCGGTGTTCGCCTGGCGCAGGCGCAGGCGCGGACGTTGAGATGCGTGTCGATCCAGCGCTGATGCGACTGGGCGGAAACAACAGCTGGCTCATTGACCCTGGTCCGGTGCTCCAAGGCCCACAGCCGATACGGGCATTCGCGCCGGGCGACGCGTCGCAGCGGCAGGACCGCGCCGCTGACGCGCGAGCTGTTACGGCCGGTGGACGCGACCTGGCTCGACGAAACACTGACGGGTCGCAGGTTGCTCGCGCGGGCACCGGGCCGGCCGCCCCGCCACCGATCCGACACCAGCGGGTCGGCAATGACCTGCAACCGACTCACCGTGGCGGAATCCCGACGAACTGGACCACACGCCGAGGGGCAGTTGGCGGGCCTGGGCGGATCCAGATCACGCACCGGACGAAACGTTCAGCAGGCGCAAGCGGACCCGCGCCCGGTCAAAACCTGACGCAGCGCGTCGCTATCGACCTACAGCGCCTGCGTCACACCCGATACGGGTGCGCATGTTTGTTGCGCTCGCGGGAATGACGCGTAGCAGATCCCGCGTACCTCCTTGGCATCGCTGATGCATGGTTCTGATGAAGCGAATGGCGGCGAACCAGGTTTCGGGGCGCCAATCCGATCGTTCGACACTTCCACGCGAGGACAACCCCATGCTGGCAATGACAGAGGACGCCGTCCCGGCGTCCGATCAACACGGCGCAACCGTGCGCAAGCTTCTCGAACCCGCCCGGGCGGTCGCGTCCGGACAAGCCGAAGGCGATGTTTTCACCTGGTTTCTCGCCGCCGAATACGAGTGGGAAATGGAATCGGCGTGCACCTGGCTGGTCGAGTCGCCAGCGAGTCAGCTCTCCAGCAGCGAGAAAGAGGCCCTGCGCCACTTCCTCCAGCGCATGCCCGAAGTTCGGCAGGCGATCCTGGCGGGCCGGAACGCCGCGGCACGTCGTGCCGATAGCTCGCGGTCGCCGGAATGGGTCGACTGGCTGGAACTCGTGGCGTTACCGAGCTGGAACGAATTCACCGCGCGTACCGCCATTTTGCTGAGCCAGCTCGGCGAACCGGCCAGGAACGACAGCAATTACGGCATCCGCGCCTGATCGTCGGCGGGGCCGGCGTCACATACCGGGAGTTCCACCGCGCATCATGCGCGGCATTCACGGTGAAGCTCGCTACAATGACCGGCCTACGCAGCCGGCATCTTGCATGCCAGCGCACCACTCCCAACGGAACTGCATCGTGCCCCGCCAGAAACCCCTGAAGCTTTACCGCAATATCGGCATCATCGCGCACATCGACGCGGGCAAGACCACCACCACCGAACGCATCCTGTATTACACCGGGCGCAAGCACCAGATCATCAACGTGCACGACACCAAGGACGGCAAGGGCTCGACCACCACGGACTACATGGAGCAGGAACGCAAGCGCGGCATCACGATCCAGTCCGCTGCCGTGTCGACCACGTGGAGAGACCACCAGATCAACCTGATCGACACCCCCGGACACGTGGACTTCACGATCGAGGTGAACCGTTCGTTGCGCGTGCTGGACGGCGCGGTGGTGGTATTCGACGGCGTGGCGGGCGTGGAGCCGCAGACCGAGACCAACTGGCGCCTGGCCGATCAGTACCACGTTCCGCGCATGTGCTACATCAACAAGATGGACCGCATTGGCGCCAACTTTGCCTACTGCGTCGAAGGGATTCGCGAGCGCCTGGATGCGCCGGCTCTGCTATGCCAGGTGCCGCTGGGCAGCAGCGACGAGTTCTGCGGCATGGCCGACCTGGTCGCCAACGTGGCCTATATCTGGCAGTCCGACGACAAGGACAGCAAGTGGGAAACCGTCTCCTTCGAGGAGGCCAGGAACCGACTGAAGTTCGCGTCCACCGCCGACAACGACTGGCTCGTGCAACTGCCCACGCTGCGCGAAGAGATGCTGGAAACCGCCCTGGCCATGGACGACGACGCGTTCAGTCGCCTGATCGAGACCGGCGAGCATGATCCGGAAGTGTTGAGGAAGTGCATCCGCAAGGGCTGCGTCACCGGCAAGCTGGTGCCGGTGCTTTGTGGCTCGTCATACAAGAACAAGGGCGTGCAGCAGTTGCTCGACGCGGTGATCGACTACCTGCCCTACCCCGGCGAGAACGGCGGCATCGCGCTGGTCGACGAAGACGGCAACGTCATCGGCGAACAGGAAGTCAGCGACGACGCGCCGGCGCGCGCGCTGGCGTTCAAGGTCATCAACGACCAGTTCGGCACGCTGACCTTCTGCCGGATCTATTCGGGCGTGATCAAGAAGGGCGACAACCTGCAGAACGTCACTCGCGGCAAGAAGGAACGCGTGGGGCGCATCGTCGAGGTGCAGGCCGACCACACCCGCGAGATCGAGGAAGTGCGCGCCGGCGACATCTGCGCGTTTGTCTCGATGAAGGAAACCGAGACCGGCGACTCGCTGAGCGACCCGGCGCATCCGGCTCTGCTCGAACGCATGCGCTTCCCCGACCCGGTCATCAGCGTGTCGGTGGAACCGAAGAGTCGCAACGACGTCGACAAGTTGTCCACTGCGCTCTACAAGATGGTCAAGGCCGACCCGTCGCTGCGCATGGAAGTGGATCAGGAAACCGGCCAGACCGTGCTCAAGGGCATGGGCGAGCTGCACCTGGAAATCACCATCGACCGCATGCGCACCGAGCTCGGCGTCGAAGCGAACATGGGCAAGCCCAAGGTCAGCTTCCGCGAGGCGTTCGGCCAAACCGTCGAACTTACCTATACGCACAAGAAGCAGTCCGGCGGCTCGGGCCAGTTCGCCGAGGTGAAGATGATCTTCGAGCCGGGCGAGCAGGGCTCAGGCGTCGTGTTTTCCGACGAGGTGGTCGGTGGCCGCGTGCCACGTGAATACATCCCGGCGGTGGAGCACGCGATCGAGGTTGAAGCGCGTCAGGGGCAGATCGCCGGCTACGAAGTGGTGGATTTCAAGGCACGCCTGATCGACGGCAAGTACCACGACGTCGACTCCTCCGCGCTGGCCTTCGAGATCGCCGGGCGCGCCTGCTTCCGCGAAGCGCAGCGAGCGTCCAAGCCGAAGCTGCTGGAACCGATCATGAGCTTGGAGGTGGTCATCGAGGCCACTTATCTCGGCGACATCATTGGCGACATCAACCGCCGTCGCGGCACGATCAGCGAGCAGGGGCAGAAGGGTACCTCTGCTTTCGTGGACGCCTTCGTGCCCCTGTCCGAAATGTTCGGCTACATCAACTTCCTGCGCTCGGCCACCAGTGGTCGCGGCACCTATTCGATGATCTTCGACCACTACCAGGAAGTGCCGGCCAGCATGGTCGAGAAGCTGATGGAGAAGGAGTCGGGGTAGCACGCGCGAAGTCCGCGAAACGAGGCGTCGTCTCCCGGCAGGATGATGGCCAAGCTCCACTTGCCCGGGCACAGTGGGCGCGGGTCAAGCGGACGCTTTCAGCCCATCTGCCCTCCCCCACCGAGCCATGACGCAAACCCGCCACGATCGACTGTATGCGCTGTGTGGATGCGCGAGGGCCTCGGCGGCTTCGTCCGGCACCTGCTGCTGCGCCCTTGAATGCGCCAGCGTTTCGTCGCGCGCTATGCGCCCCGAGAGGGACCGGGCCTGGAGATCGGGCCAAGTTTCAACCCGCTGGCGCGCAACGCCGACGGCTTTCGCGTGGATATCCTGGATCACGCCGATGCGCCGGCCCTGCGCGCGAAGTACCGGGATGCGGGCATCCGCGTAGACAACATCGAGGACGTGGACTTCGTATGGCGCGGCGAACCGCTGTCCGAAATGGTCGGCCGTCGTGACTGGTAGGACTGGATCATTGCCAGTCACGTCATCGAGTACACGCCGGATCTGCTCGGCTTCCTGGTCGAATGCCAGACGCTGCTGCGCGAGACGGGCCGGTTGATCCCGGTGGTGCCGGACAAGCGCTACTGCTTCGATCACTTCCAGAGCCTCAGCTCGACCGGGGACGCTCTGGACGCCCATCAATCGGCCCGCACGATGCCGTCACCCGGGCGCGTATTCGATCACCACGCCAATGTCGTCAGCAAGGCCCGCCGCGGGGTACGCGCCTGGCATCGCCATGCGCCTGGACCGCTGCAACTCATGCACGAGATGGACGGTGTCCGCGGCGCCCGGCGCAAGGCACAGGGCGGCAAGGAATATATCGACGTGCACAACTGGCACTCACGCCCGAGAGCTTCCGGCTGGTGGTTGAAGACTTGCGCGACCTGGGCCTGCTTGAGCTGGGTATGGTCGATGGCCCGACCGGTGCGGGCGGCGAGTTCTGTGTGTGCCTGCAGCGCTCGGCCGGGGCGCGTCACGACCGGATGGCAAGCCTGGCCGCGATCGGCAAGGCGCCACGCTGATCCGCCGCGGTCATTTGTTCATGCGGGCCCGACTTCTCCGATGTCCGCGCTGGAGTGCGTTTTCGCGGAAACAGACGATGGTCACGCCACTACCCGCAGGATGCCATTCATGGATATTCTGCATGAGTCGTCATTGCCCCGGGAAAGGTCTCATGTCCATGCGTCACCTCGTGCTGGCCACCTGCCTCGCGCTGGCATCCGCCCACGCGCCGCCGGCTGCCGCCGAAACCACGGCGCAGCTGATGCCGGAAACGATGACCATGCTGCGCCAGGCGATTGCCACCCAAACCGTGGAGGGCAAGGACCAGGTGCCGGCACTGGCGCGATACCTCGCCACCCAACTGGAGTCGGCGGGCTTTGCCAAGTCGGACATCGAAATCATTCCAGTCGGCCATACCGCCGCGCTGGTCGCGCATTACCGCGGCAGCGGCAAGGGCAAGCCGATCCTGCTTTCGGCGCATATGGACGTGGTCGCCGCCGACCCGACGGATTGGACCCGCGATCCGTTCAAGCTGATTGAGGCGAACGGCTACATCTACGGTCGCGGCACGGCCGACATGAAGACCAACCTGATCACCTTGGTCGCCACGATGATGCGCTTCAAGCGCGAAGGCTTCGTGCCCGCCCATGAAATGATCCTGGTGTTTTCCGGCGACGAGGAGACCGCGATGGCCTCCACCCGCGTGCTCGCGCAGCGCTATCACGACGCCGAGTTCCTGCTCAATGCGGACGCCGGTGGCGGCACCTACGACGACCAGCTCAAGCCGGTGGATTTCGAAATCCAGGCCGCCGAGAAGACCTATGCGGATTTCCTGCTCACGGTCACCTCGCCCGGCGGCCATTCCAGCGAACCGACGCCGGACAACGCCATCTACCGGCTGGCCAAGGCGCTTGACCATGTCGCCGGCTACGCGTTCCCGGTGCAGCACAGCGAGATCACGCTCGCGTCGCTCAAGGCGATCGGTACGCACAGCAGCGGACCGCTCGCGCAAGCCATGCTGAAGTTCAGCGCCAACCCGAACGACACCCAGGCCGCCGCCGTCATCTCGGCCGATGCCGCCTACGTCGGCCAGCTGCGCACCACCTGCGTGGCGACCATGCTCGAGGGCGGTCATGCGCTCAACGCATTGCCACAGCGGGCCACCGCCAACCTCAACTGCCGCATCTTCCCTGGCGTCAGCATCGCCGCGATCGAGGCCACGCTCAACCAGGTGGTGGCGGACCCGACCGTGAAGATCACCGTGCAGCCACCGCCACCGGTGCAAAGCCCGGCGTCTCCGCTGCGTGCGGACGTCGTCGCTGCCATCACCGCGACCGTGCACGAGCGCTACCCCGGTCTGGATGTAGTACCGGGCATGTCCGCCGGTGCCTCCGACAGCATGTACTTCCGCAACGCCGGCGTGCCGAGCTACGGCGTCTCACCGAACTTCAGCAAGCCCAACGACAGCTTCGCCCACGGTCTCAACGAAAAGCTGCTGGCCTCCGAGGTGCCAGCGGCGCTGGATTTCTGGCACAGCCTGCTGACGAGACTGGCCAAGTAAGCTCACCGAGCCGTAGCATAGAAAACTCCGCCATAGTGAATCCGCCCGATGGAAACACGCATACGGAACCCGCAACTGGCGGCCCGGCTGATGCCGGTCGCGCAGGCGGTGGCGCTGATCCGCCCTGGCATGACCGTGGGCATGAGTGGCTTTACCGGCGCCGGTTATCCCAAGGCCGTGCCACTGGCACTGGCCGCGCGGATTGGCGAGGCGCATGCGCGCGGCGAGAAATTCCGCATCAGGATCCTCACCGGCGCGTCCACGGCGCCGGAACTGGATGGCGTGCTGGCGCGCACCGGCGGCATCGATTTCCGCCTGCCGTATCAGTCTGACCCCGAATTGCGCGCGCGCATCAATCGCGGCGAGATCGAGTACATGGACATCCACCTGGGCCATGTCGCGCAATACGCCTGGTTCGGTTTCTTCGGCAAGATCGATGTCGCGGTAGTCGAGGTGGCCGGGATTCTGCCGGATGGACGGCTGATTCCGTCGACCTCGGTCGGCAATAACAAGACGTGGCTGGACCTGGCCGATCAGGTGATCGTCGAGGTCAACGGCGACCAGCCCGAAGGGCTGGACGGCATGCACGACATCTACTACGGCACCGCGCTGCCACCGAACCGCAAGCCGATTCCGCTGGTGGCGCCGGGTGACCGCATCGGCGAGCCGTATCTGGAAGTGGACCCGGCCAAGGTGGTCGCCGTGGTGGAAACCCGCGGTCGCGACCGGCTCAGTCGTTTCGCCGAGCCCGACGACAATTGCCGCAGGATTGCCGGTCATCTGGTGGAGTTCTTCCGCCACGAGATCGCCAAGGGGCGCCTGGGCGAACACCTGCTGCCGCTGCAGTCGGGCGTGGGCAACATCGCCAATGCGGTCTTGACCGGCCTGCGGGCGGGCGGGTTCGAGCAGCTCACTGCCTTCACCGAGGTGATCCAGGACGGCATGCTCGACCTGATCCGCACCGGCACCATGACGATGGCCTCCGCTACCGCGCTGTCGCTGAGTCCGGAT
>CAJDVU010000165.1_pt1 | contig 10785 bp, 9 predicted proteins | sample 7391431 | NCBI WGS metagenome assembly CAJDVU01 (sample SAMEA7055700, study PRJEB34461) | soil metagenome | biome: terrestrial ecosystem; feature: Peninsula; material: soil | place: Antarctica | collected 2016
GGGAACAGGGAACAGGGAACAGGGAACAGGGAACAGGGAACAGGGAACAGGGAACAGGGAACAGGGAACACGGAACACGGAACAGGGAACACGGAACAGTCCGTGCATGACGGTTGCGACGTTGTCCGTGTTTTCCCAGCCAGCATTTGCGAGAGTTTCCATTCCGCGCAGCAATCGGCATCATCGTTGTCCTGTCCTTTCATTCCAGAAGATTCGCCCATGTCCCCGCTTTCAAGACCGCGGCGCTTTGTCGCTCATCGCTCGCCGATCCACGGCAATGGCGTGTTCGCCGTCAGTGCGATCGCGCGCGGGGAGCCCATCGTCCAGTACAAGGGCAAGTTGCTTACGCCGACCGAGGCTGATGAGTTGTATGGCGACGGCGGCGAGACCGGCCACACTTTCTTGTTCACGCTCAACGACGATTACGTCATCGACGCGAACCAGCGCGGCAACAGCGCGCGCTGGCTCAACCACAGTTGCACGCCGAATTGCCGCGCGGTGGTCGAGGAGAGCGCCAGCGGCGACCCGCGCCGGGACCAGGTGATGATCGAGGCAATCCGCGCGATCAAGCCGGGAGAGGAGCTGACCTACGACTACGGCATCGTGCTGGACGTACCGCATACCGCGCGGTTGAAAAAGTTGTGGGCCTGCCACTGCGGCTCGCCGACATGCACGGGTACGTTGCTCAAGCCCAAGCGTCGGACCGGGTGAGTCGAAAGCGGCCGAAGCCGGCTCTCGGCTGCTGCGGGATGGCGCTGGCAAAGCAGTGAAAACCGCTTCTATACTCGTGCCGGTTGCCGACATGGGGTAGGACAAACGGACAACGGGGGGAAGCACGATGGAAACCAATCCATATGCGGCGCCAGCGGCCGTGGTCGACGATATGCCGCCGTTGGTGGATGGAGATCTGGAGAGCCGCAAGGCAAGCCGAGGCAGGCGACTGGCTGCGGCGTTGCTGGATGGCGTGATCAACGTCGTGTGGGTGGCGCCGATCATCCTGGGCATCATGATGGCTGGCGGGGTGAGGGCTGGAATCAAATCGGCAGGGCCGATGGCTGCGTTGATGGTATTGGGGCTGATCCTGTTGCTGGCGATGATCGTGATCAATTGCGTGCTGGTACATCGCGTTGGGCAGACCATCGGCAAACGCATGCTGAACATCGCCATGGTGCGCAGCAGTGGCGATCGCATGGGGCTGGCCCGCTACATCTTCCTGCGGTTGCTGCCGATCAGTCTGCTCGGCGCCATTCCGTGGGTGGGCCAGTTTGCGGGCCTGGTGGATGTGTTGCTGATCTTCGGCGCCCAGCGTCGTTGTCTGCATGACCTGATTGCCGACACCATCGTCATCGACATTTGATGATCGACACGATCCGCGAGATCGAGACACCCGAAGGCATTTCGCTGCGCCTGCGTGCCGCCGGCGCCTTTCCTCGCGCGCAGGCGTGGACGCTGGATCTGCTGCTGCGCGTGGCCGTGCTGTTCGTCGCGGCGATCCCGCTGTCGTGGTTTGGCGTGGGCGGCAACGGCCTGGTGCTGCTGCTGATCTTCGCCCTGATGTGGGCGTATTCGGTGGTGTTCGAAGTGTGGTGGGACGGACAGACGCCGGGCAAGCGCGCGCTGGGCCTGCGCGTGGTCAACGCGGACGGCACGCCGGTGAGCTGGCTGCCATCGGTGGTGCGCAATCTGTTGCGTGTGGTGGATATTCTGCCCGGCGTGTACGGCGTGGGGCTGGTCAGCACCCTGATCGATCCCTATGCGCGCCGGCTGGGTGACATCGTCGCCGGCACCCTGGTGATCCATGCCAGCGAACTGCCCGCCGGACAGCAGGTGCCGACGATGAAGGCGATCCCGCTGCCGGTGGTACTGGCCGTGGACGAACAGGCAGCGCTGGTGGAATTCACCGAACGCGCCGGCCAACTCACGGTGCAGCGGCAGGAGGAACTGGCGAACCTGCTGACGCCGCTGACCGGCCTGCGCGACACGGCCGCGATCCGGCGCCTGGTCGCCCATGCCAACTGGCTGCTGGGGCGCGCATGAAGCAGGAACGTTTCGTCGCCCTGCATGGTCGCGAGTGGGACAGTCTGCAGTCCTGGCTGAGTGCGTTGGAGCGCCAGCCAAAGCGCACCATGCGGCAGGAGCAGGCGCTGGATTTTCCCTCTGCGTATCGACGCCTGTGCCGTCACCTGGCGCTGGCGCGAGGGCGCGGTTACAGCCACGAGGTGACTGACCGGCTGCAGCGCCTGGTGCAACAGGGCCATCTCGTGCTGTATCGGCCACCGGCGCCGCGCTGGCACCGCGTGCCCACCTTCCTGGTCGCCGGCTTTCCGCGCCTGGTGCGTTCGCAGTGGCGCTGCGTGCTGGCGGCCGCCGTGCTGTTTTATGTGCCCGCGCTGGTCACCATGGTGCTGATGCAGGTGCGCCCCGAACTGGCGCACACCGTATTCAGCAGCGCCCAGTTGGCGCAATTTGAAAAAATGTACGACCCGACTAACCCGCACATCGGTCGCAGCAGCGGCACCGATCTGCAGATGTTCGGTTTCTACGTGATGAACAACGTCGGCATCGCGTTCCGCACGTTTGCCTCGGGGCTGCTTTTTGGCGTGGGTGCGATCTATGTGCTTGGCGCCAACGGCGTGCTGATCGGTGGAGTCGCCGGCCATCTCACCGCGATCGGCTATGGCGGTCCGTTCTGGCGCTTCGTGGTGGGGCACTCGGCATTCGAATTGAGCGCGCTGGTGATCGCCGGCGGCGCCGGATTGCAGCTGGGCCTGACCCTGCTGGCACCGGGGCGGCAGCGGCGCGGTCCGGCGTTGGTGGCCGCCGGCTGGATCGGCGCGCAATTGGCGCTGGGGGCATTCGCGATGTTGCTGGTGGCGGCGTTCGTGGAGGCGTATTGGTCGTCCATCGCGGCATTGTCCGACGCGCTGAAGTTTGGCAGCGGCGCGTTGCTGTGGGCGCTGGTGCTGGGCTGGCTGTGGCGTGGCGGCAGGACGGGCACGCATGGAGCTTGAGCGGATCAGCGTGGTGCTGCGCCCGCGCGTTCCGCGTGAGGCATTGGACCTTGGCGCCGCCATGCTGCGCGCCAATGCGCATGCGGTGTGGTCGGCATGGTTTGCCTTCACCTTGCCGGCTTTCTTGCTTTGCAATGCCGTGGGCGTGGTGCTCGGCGTACCTTGGCTGGGTCTGGTCTTGATCTGGTGGTTGAAACCGATGTTCGACCGCGTGCCGCTGTACGTGCTGTCGCGCGCTGTGTTCGAACAGACGCCGGGCTGGCGCGAGACATTGCGTGACCAGCGCCAGTGGAGCTGGCGCAGCACGCTGGCTTCGCTGACCTGGCTGCGTATCGACAGCCATCGCGCCCTGCGCCTGCCGCTGGACCTGCTCGAAGGCGCAGCTGCGAAGCAGCGCTCGCTGCGCTGGAAAGTGCTGCGCCGGCGCATCGGCGGCATCACCAGCATGCTCACCTACAGCTGCCTGCAATTCGAGCTGGTGCTGTTCCTCAGCGTGTGGTTGTTCGCTCTTTTGCTGATACCGCACGAATGGCGGCCCGAGTCCCTGGCCGGTTTCTTCCGCGATGACATCCATCACGGCTCGACGCCCTGGATGCTGGGCGCCGCGGGCGTGGCCTACCTGGCGATGAGCGTGATCGAGCCGCTGTACGTCGCTTGTGGTTTCGCGCTGTACCTGAATCGGCGCACCCAGCTGGAGGCGTGGGACATCGACCTGGCTTTCCGGCGCCTGCGCGCCCGGCTCGAAGGCGTGGGCAAGGTAATCGGCGTGTTGCTGCTGTGCGGCGGTGCGCTGGGCCTGCCCGCGCACGCAGGAGCCCCGGCCAGCGCCGCAAGCGCTTTGGTTGCGCCGGTCGCGATCAGCATCGACAAGACCTTCCACCAGCAGCACGGTGCACGGCGTGCCGTTCCCGCTGTTGGGCCGGCTTCTCTCGGGGATTTTCAAGGCGCTGCTGTGGATGTTGTTGGTCGGTGCGCTCGGCACGCTGTTGTGGTTTGCCTGGCGTCACCGTGGGCGCTGGGCACGGGAGCCGGACGAGGACGCGCCAATGGCGCCGGCCGGCGTGCAGGCCAGCATCGACGCCGAGCAGCCGCTGCCGGCGGACCTGGCCGGTGCGGCCCGCAAGCTGTGGCAGGCGCAGCGGCGGCGCGAAGCGCTGGCTTTGCTGTATCGCGGCTGCGTGGAGCAGACCGCACTGTTGCTGCAGGTGCCGCCGTCGACCGAAGCGACCGAGGCAGACTGGCTGCGCCAGGCCACGACGATTGCTGATCCGCTGCGCGCGCACCAGGTCATCGCGATCGTGCGTGCCTGGCAGTTCGCCGCCTACGCCGGGCGCTATCCGGACGACGCAACCATCGAGAACCTGCTCAGCGGCTGGCCGGTGCAGGCCGGGGGAGCAACGTGAATCGCCGCCGGCTCTTAATCGGCGCGCTGGTGCTGGGCGCGGCGCTGCTGCTGGTGGGCGGCTTCTTTGTCACGTTCGAGCACAAGAACGTCACCGAGCGCACCGTTGACCATGGCGAGGCGCGCTACAACCCATTCTTCGCGCTGGAGCTCACGCTGAATCGCTTGCATCTGCCGGCGCGTTCGCTGACCACGCTGGATCCGGCCAGGCTGCCGCTGAAGTCCGGTGACACTTTGTTGCTGGGTGCCAGCCCTGCACGTGTCGATACCAGCAGTGCCGTGCGAATCACGTCATGGGTGCGTGGCGGCGGGCATCTGTTGGTCGCGCCGGGTTCCGCCAGCGTGGCGCGCACGCCGCTGTTCGACGCGCTCGGTCTGCTCGATCCCCACCCCGCAGGGTTCGCCTGTCGTGTATTGCAGGCTGGGGAATCCACATCGCGTGATGAGGTGCGCTTGTGCGGCATGCGCTTTCGACTGCTGCCGGCTGCGGCGGCAGCCGTGGATGCGGCTGTCGGCGAGGCGCAGGATGGCTATCTGTTCGCGCGTACCCGTCTCGGTAGAGGCACGGTCAGCGTGCTGGCCAGCTTCACCCCGATCACCCGCGACGACCTGAAACAAGCTTCGGCACAGCAGTTTGCCTGGCGGCTGCTGGCGCCGAATCGCGGGCAGGGAACGATCTACCTGGTGTACGCATTGGACGGCCCCTCGTTCCTGACCTTCGTGGCGATCAAGGGCTGGCCGGCACTCCTTGCGCTGGCGCTGCTGCTGGCAGCATGGATGGCAATGCGCAGTGCGCGGCTGGGCCCGCTGCTGCCGGCGCCCACGCTGCACCGGCGTGCCCTGCTCGAACACGTGCAGGCAGCTGGTGAATTCCTGTATCGCCGCGACGCCGGCCGCACCCTGCACAGCCTGGCCAGCCAAACCGTGCTGACGCGTCTGCGGCGGCGCGATCCCGCCTGCGTCATGCTCAACGGCGATGCGCTCTACGCCCGCCTGGCCGAACGCAGCGCACTCGATGTCGCGCAGATTGCGCAGGCCTTCCAGACACCCGCGAACGCGCAGGCGTTCCGCGCTTCCATCATCACCCTGGCCCGACTCAGGAGTCGTCCATGACTACCGAAACTCTTACCGCGCCCGCCGCGCCGCCGGCGCCGATGTCGATCACCGAGCTGGGCGAGCGCACCCGCGCGCTGCGCACCCAGGTCGCGCGCGCCTTCATCGGCCAGGAGGTGGTGTTCGAGCAGGTGCTGCTGGCGTTGCTGGCCGCCGGCCATGTGTTGATCGAAGGCGTGCCCGGCCTGGGCAAGACCTTGCTGGTGCGCGCGCTGGCGGCGTCGGTGAGCTGCAGTTTCGGCCGTGTGCAGTTCACCCCCGACCTGATGCCGGCCGACGTCACCGGCCACGCGATCTACGACCCCAAGACCGAGCGCTTCCAGATGCGCCGCGGCCCGGTGTTCGCCAACCTGCTGCTGGCCGACGAGATCAACCGCGCGCCCGCGAAGACCCAGGCCGCGTTGCTCGAATCCATGCAGGAGGGGCAGGTGACCGTCGAAGGCCGCCGCTTCGCGCTGCCGCAACCGTTCATGGTAGTGGCCACGCAGAACCCGATCGAGCAGGAAGGCACCTATCCGCTGCCCGAGGCACAGCTCGACCGCTTCCTGATCAAGGTGGTGATCGGCTACCCCACGCTGGAGGACGAGAAGCGCATGGTCGTCGGCGTGGTCAACGGCAAGGTCGCGGCCGACCTCGATGTGACGAAGGTGCACAGCGTGCTGAGCCAGCCCGAATTGCTCGCCGCGCAGCAAGGCGTGGCCGCGATCCGCATGGACGCGGCGGTGACCGACTACGCCGTGCGCATCGTGCGCACCACGCGCGAGTGGCCGGGAGTGATCGCCGGTGCCGGGCCGCGCGGCGGTCTGGCGCTGGCCCGTCTGGCGCGCGCACAGGCAGCCGTGGATGGGCGCGATTTCGTCACGCCCGACGATGTGCGCGCGGTGGTTCTGCCGGCGTTGCGCCATCGCCTGCTGCTGGCACCGGAAGCCTTGATCGAACGCCAGCGCCCGGACGACGTACTCAACGCGCTGATGCACAAGGTGCCGGCACCGCGCCAATGATGCGACCGGCGCCCATGTTGCTGTGGCTGCTGCTCGGTTGGACCGCGCTTGGCGTGCTCGCCAGCCTGGGCTCGCTGCCGCTGTCGGCGTGGCTGGGTGGTGGCGCACTGATCGCGTTGTTTGCGGCGATTGATGGCTGGCGCCTGCAACGGATACCTGCGCCCAGCGTGCAGCGCGAGGTGGTGCCGGTGATGCCGCTGGGGCCGGAAGCGCGCGTCGGCTTGCGCTTGCGCGGTGCCACGCGCCGCACGCAGAAGCTGCGCCTGCATGACCTGCATCCGGGCGGGTGGGCCGTGCGCGGAATGCCGCGCACGCTGGCTCTGCCACCGGGCGGCGACGTGGTGCTGGACTATGCAGTGACTCCCGACGCGCGGGGTCAGTTCACGTTCGAAGGCTGCCAGGTGCAGCTGCGCTCGCCGTGGCGCGGCTGGACCGCAAGCCGCGTGCTGGGTGCGCGGTCCACGGTGCGCGTGTATCCCAATTTCGCGGCACTGGCCGAGCTGGCGGGCCTGAGCGTGGAGCTGGCTTCGCGCAGTGTCGGTGCGCGCCTGCAGCGACGCCGCGGCGAAGGCACGGAATTTCAGGAGCTGCGCGACTATCGCGTGGGTGACAGCCTGCGCAAGATCGACTGGAAGGCCACCGCCCGCGCCAGCCGATTGATCTCGCGCGAGTACCGCGACGAGCGCAACCAGCAGGTGGTGCTGATGCTTGATTGCGGCCGGCGCATGCTGGCACAGGACGACCATCTGGTGCATTTCGACCACGTGCTGAATGCCTCGCTGGCGCTGGCCAGCATTGCGCTGCGCCAGGGCGATGCCGTCGGCCTGCTCGCCTGCACCGGTCAGGAGCAGCGCTGGTTGCCGCCGCAGCACGGCAGTGGCGGCATGGACCGGTTGCTTGGCGCGGGCTACGACCTGCAGCCCATGCCGCTGGCCACCGATTATCTTGCCGCTGCCGGTGCCTTGCAGGCCCATCAACGGCGTCGCGCGCTGGTGGTGCTGCTCACCAACGTACGCGACGAAGACGATGCGGAGTTGCGCGCCGCGGTGGGGATGTTGTCCAGACGTCACCTGGTGATGCTGGTGAGCCTGCGCGAACTGGCGTTGGACCGCGCCGCCGCCACCCCCGGCGATGACATGGAAGGCAGCATCCGCAGCGCGGCCGCGATGCACTACCTGGCCGAACGCGAACGCGTCCACGAGTCGCTGCGCCGCGAGGGCGTCAATACGCTCGACGTCAGCTGCAGCGAATTGTCCGGTGCGCTGATCGAGCGCTATCTGGCGATCAAGCGGGGCAACCGGTTGTAGACCGTGGAGCCGTGTTTGGTGTCCGGTGTTTGGACAGGCGTCAAGGCCCGACCTGCCATCCCTTCTCCGCTCGGGAGAAGGTGGTGCACAGCGCCGGATGAGGGTGCGCGCGAAGCGTGGAGCGAGCATGTTGAACGCTTCCACATGACGCTTCGCCTGAACCCTCGCCGCAACCCCCTGCAAGTGTGATTGCGTCGTATCGTTGATCTTTGTTCGCCGCCTGCACCAGATCGTCAACCCGTCGGGAGTGGCCTCCGAATGCCGTGCTTCAATGCCAACTCGAATCCCTGATCCCGAACACCGAGCACCGCTCTACTTGCCGAACACCGCTCTACTCATTCCTCCTCGGCATGCGGTTTCCACGCCTCGACGAGCTGCTTCTGCACGTTCGGCGGTACCACTTCGTAATGGCTCAGGTCGAGGCTGTAGCGGCCGCGGCCGCCGGTCATTGCTTTCAGTTCAGTGGGGTAATCGATCAGTTCGGCCAGGGGTGCCTGGGCCTTGATCACCAGTTCTCCGCCGCGCTGGGCGTCGGTGCCCATGATCCGGGCACGCTTGCTGGCGAGGCCGCCGGTCACGTCGCCGGCGTTGTGCTCGGGGATCGTCACCTCGACGTTGACGATCGGCTCCAGCACGACTGGACGTGCCTTGCCGACGGCATCGAGAAAGGCTTTCTTGCCGGCGCTGATGAAGGCGACTTCCTTCGAATCGACCGGATGGCACTTGCCGTCGTAAACGGTCACGCGCAGATCCTGCAGCGGATAGCCGGCTACCGCGCCTTGCTCCATCGCCTGGCGCACACCCTTCTCGATCGCTGGCAGAAACTGGCCGGAGATCACGCCGCCCTTGGTCGCATCGGCAAATTCAAAACCGGCGCCTCGCCCGAGCGGTTCGATGCGCAGAAACACCTCGCCGAACTGGCCGGCGCCACCGGTCTGCTTCTTGTGCCGATGATGTCCCTCGGCGGAGGTGGCGATCGTTTCGCGGTAGGCAATGCGTGGAGGATGGGTCTCCACCTCCACGCCGTAACGCTCGCGCATGCGTTCCAGGATCACCTTCAGGTGCAGCTCGGACAACCCGCGCACCACCGTCTCGTTGAGCGCTTTGTGGTGCTCGACGCGAAGGCACGGGTCTTCCTCGGCCAGCCGTGCCAATGCGTTGGACAACTTCTGCTCGTGGCCCTTGTGCGTCGGTTCCAGCGCCAGGCCGTACATCGGCGTGGGAAACACCGGCGGCGCCAGCGAGAGGAGATCCGCCTCGTGCGAGTCGTGCAGGATCGCGCCGAAGTGGATCTCCTCGACCTTGGCCACCGCGGCGAGATCGCCCGGAATCGCCTCGTCGATTTCGACGTGAGCCTTGCCCTGCAAGCGGAACAGATGGCCGACCTTGAACGGCTTGCGGCTGTCGCCAACCAGCAGCTGGCTGTCGCGGCGCACTGTGCCCTGCCACACGCGAAACACGCCGAGCTTGCCCACAAACGGATCGTTGATGATCTTGAATACATCGGCGATGACCGGCGCATGCGGATCGTTGGCCACGCGCAGCGGTTTGCCCTCCCCACTCACGAACGGTGGCGGGTTGCCTTCGGCAGGATTCGGCAACAGTCGCGCGATGATGCCGAGCAGCTCCTTTACACCGGCGTTGGTACGCGCACTGACGAAGCAGATCGGCACCAGGTGACCCTCGCGCAGGCACTGCTCGAACGCGTCGTGCAACTGCTGCGGGCTCAGCGCCTCCTCACCCTGATCCAGGTAGCGACCCATCACCGTCTCGTTGATCTCGGCCACCTGGTCGAGGAGCTGCTGATGCGCTTCGGCCAGCGAGGAAAAGTCGGTGACGCCGTCACCATGGGAAAAGCAGTCGAGCACCTGGTTACCGCGGTTGCCAGGCAGGTTCACTGGCAGACACTCGCTGCCGAACTCTTCGCGCAGGGCATCCACCAGGGTGGCCAGGTCAGCGCCGTCGAAGTCGATCTTGTTGACCACCAGCATGCGCGCCAGCCCGCGCTCGCGCGCGTGCAGCATCATTCGGCGTGTGCTGTGCTCGACGCCGTTGATTGCGTTGACCACGACGGCCACGGTCTCGACCGCGGCCAACGAGGCCAACGTGGCGCCGCGAAAATCCGTATAACCGGCGGTGTCGATCAGGTTGATGCGACAGTCGCCGTGCTCGATCTGGGCCACGCAGCTGTCAATGGAGTGGCCACGCGCCTGTTCCTGGCTGTCGGTGTCGGAAACGGTGTTGCCGTGCTCGACCGTGCCCACGCTCTGGATCGCCCCGCCGGCATGCAACAACGCCTCGAACAGCGTGGTCTTGCCGGCGCCGGCATGGCCGACGAGCGCGATGTTGCGGATGATTTCCGTGTTGCAGGACACGATGCGACTCTCCTCAGTCAGGGCATGGTCTCATGCGTGAGTGGCGTCCACGTGAGGCCGCGCGTTGACGACGACAATGGACCGACGGTCGTGGTCGGACCGTCGTGACGGCGCCAGCGGTCCAGCCTTGTGCCAAGCGTCGGCACGGTCAAGCTGCATTGCGGGGAACCGGCCGCGCCGGTGCGCTGTCTGTTGCGCCAAACGGCGTGCGGATAGCGAACGGCAGGCCCGGTCCAGCAAGGTTCAAGCAGCATCCGCCATCCTGCGGTCGTCTTCCGCTTTCCACGAGGTATCGTCATCGCCGTTGCACCGCATTCCCCGCCGTCTCCGTCAGTGCCGCCCTCAGCGCCGGTGCTCGGACTGCCCGGTGCGGCGCCTGCCGCGCGCGACTGGCGTGCGCGGGCTGCTCGGCAGCAGCGCCGCTGGCGCGATCCGCCGGTCACCCGGACGACTCGTCGGTTCGCCCTGGCGCTGGTGTTGTTGTTGCACGGCTTGTTTGCGGTGGTCGCCTGGTATGGCATGCGCCCGCCCGCACGCCCGGTGGCGCGGACGACGCCAGATCAGTTCATGCAGGTG